>Ga0315310_10000086_pt1 | contig 62242 bp, 66 predicted proteins | sample TDP5_MG_FD_203630 | JGI IMG/M metagenome (GOLD analysis project Ga0315310, IMG submission 203630) | Freshwater sediment microbial communities from Lake Towuti, South Sulawesi, Indonesia - TDP5 | ecosystem: Environmental > Aquatic > Freshwater > Lake > Sediment | place: Indonesia: South Sulawesi...
AAAACGCCATATTCAACACAGCCAAAAAACACGGTCTGCAGCCAGGAAACTTCTTCAAAACCCTATACACAATTCTTATAGGCACACCGCAAGGACCTAGACTGGGTCCATATATTCTGGCGATGGAAAAGCAAAACGTGATTAAAGCTTTGCAAAGGGCATTAAACAAGAGTTAGAGGCAAGATATTAGTAAACTCTTTTTATTCCTCTTAATAATTTGTTTCTGTGGGCCCGTAGTCTAGTGTGGATTAGGACGCTGGCCTGCGGAGCCGGAGATCGAGGGTTCAAATCCCTCCGGGCCCGCCAAAGACAAACAAAACAGATCACTTTGAGGGGAAAAAGCAACTAAAAGTGAGGAAGAAGAGATGGTTAGCTCAGACGAAACGCAAGGTCGTCGGCGGATGTTTTACCTTACGCTCAGCCAATTGATTTTGATAAGGTTCTATAGAAAATAATGGTTTCAATAATATTAATTAAAGTAGGAATGAGCAATAAGGAGAAGGTTATGACATTCCATCTTTCCGGAAGAGAATATAGAAAGTATATTGCCATAGATAAAAGGAGAAGAGTATAGAAAAAAGTGCGGGGAATTATCCACTTTCCCGTGATGACAAAAAAGTGCAATAGTCCAAAACGTTTTGGGTTGATGTAATAGATACCATTTGCATCTTTATTTACAAGTTGTAGATTGCAAAGCTTGTCGAGGTGATATGTTGCTAACCATGGACTGGACATCTCTAAAGCGCGATAAACCTCTCGGGCAGAGGCTCGTTTAACCTTTAACATATGCAGGTAGACTCTAAACGTTGTTCCAACAATCTCTCTACCTAATAAGCGCTCAGATTCCTCTTTTTCCATGGTCAAAACAACGAACCCCTAACATCATTTGGCTTCCCTTTGAGGTCAAGTCGAGTTTGAATGATACTTTCATTCAACCAAGAAATCCGCAAAACCCCCAACTTGAACAATCTGTCCACTAAGATATGCCCATCCAACAGAAACAGCGCGATACTCTCCTGGCGGAAAGGGCTTATCTGATCGTCCTCCTAACCAGTATATAATTTCAGCTCTTTCTCCAGGGTTAAGTGTCGTTATCACTTCTACTCCAGGAACCCCCGTATAGAATTCCCATGAAGCACCATTCCACTTTTCGAAAAACAGGCTATACGAGGAATCGCCAAACGTAATGGTGTCGTTTGATTCATTCTTGAGGATAACCGTTATATTATCACCTTGATGGTACACTGGCTTATCTGTTTCCACAGTTAGAAGAAGAAGCACAGTTTGAGGGGGCGGCTTCGTAACAACATCAAATTCTTTATTTGCCTCTACAGAAATCGTTTCACCGTTTTGACTTATTTCTCCAACAGAGATCACTCTATACTTACCTTCCATAAAGTCTTCGCCTAGAAAATAGGTTACAGCCGCCTTATCAATAGGTTGAAGCGTGGTGGTTCGAGAAAAGTTTCCAATGGATAACAGAAACTCCCATTTTCCGTTAACCCATCTTTCAAAATACAATCCATACGCGTCATCTTTAAAATTAAGAGTTTCTTGTAAAGTGTTTAGGATGTATATGATTATGGTTTCGTTGGCGTAGTAAGTGTCTTTATCTGTAAGAAGTACAAAGTTGGAAGGACGTTGGACTGTCGGAGAAATGAATGTTGTGACCGAAGCTGCGGATACTGCGCCCAGAACTACGAAAACTAAGCACAATGTAAAGAACCTTACAGAGGAATACGTATTTTGGTTCACCATAAATACTCCTCTAGAAATATAATTGAAAATGGATTTTTAAACCAAATCGTTTGTACGATGCAACTGAACTAACGTTATGACGCTTTATGTCCCAACTGAGAGGGTTATCCTGACGATACGTTTATGTGGAATGTTTGGGTTTGGGGAATGAATTTCTGATAAGCCCCAAATATTTAGCCGATTCCAGCCGTTTTTCTGATAGCCATTTAGCAGGGGAGTTCAGTTCCTCTTAGAAGTTGGTCTATGCCTTTTCCTACGTTTTCGCCTGAGTAGCCGCCCTCTAAAACGAAGAATGTGGGCCTGTTTAATGCCGCTATTCTTTTTCCAATTTCTCGATAACCTTTCTCGGTTAAACCCAGCGAGGCTAGGTCTCCAGCATGGGCATCGAATCCAGCAGAGACTGCAACAACGTCAAACTTGCCCCCGTCCACTTTGCCTAAGGCGTCATCAAGAGTTTTCAAGTACACTTCGTCTCCGCAGTCGGCCCATAACGGAAAGTTTAGGCAATTTTGAGAAGAATTGTAGCCCGTGCCAGGATAATGTGGGTGACGATGAAGCGAGACATAAGTTACCTTTTCGTCTCCCATGAAGATTTCTTGTGTTCCGTTTCCGTGGTGGCCGTCAATGTCCAAAATCAATGTTGGCTTATTCAGATACTTTATCGCTATGGCGATGTTGTTTAGGTAGCAGAACCCCCTAGTGTATGCGCCTAGGGCTGCGCCGCTTCTTCCAGTGTGATGTCCTGGCGGCCTCATAAGGGAGAATCCATTAACTTTGGCTGCTAGGATGGCTCCTCCAGCCGCAAGTCTTGCGTACTCGTAAATATTTTCGTATGCGGGAGTGTCGACGTCCTCCGCAAAACCCTTTTTGAGATTCCCAACGTATTCAGCGTCGTGTACTTTGAGCACGTCCTCTTCTGAGGCTGGTTCTGGCGTTAAAAATTCGTATCCTTTCCCTTTTAGAATTTCGTGGGCTTTCCTAACCCTTTCAGGTCCCTCGATGTGCCAAGATCCATAACCTAAACATTTTTCTGAGGAGATTATTTTTGTTTTCACAGGCGCTTACCTCATAGGCGGATAAACTGACTATTTTCAAGTTAAAATATAACCTCAACCCTAAAAGGCTTAGAGCATTTACAAAAAGTTGGAGGAAGCGTTAACGGTTTCCGAGAATCCATTCGCAAAGTTTCGCTTGGAATGTGAGAATGTGTTAGGAGATGTTCTAAAGAAACTTTTCCCTGAAATCAAAATTGACCGTTTAACGTTGGAGAGGCCGCCGAGTCTGGAGTTTGGACAGTTAGCCTCTTCGTTATGCTTTGAGCTTGCTAAGCATGTTGGCGAGAAGCCTCTCGTTTTGGCTAAGCGTTTAGTTAAAGCCATGGACAAGTCAAGGTTTTCTTTAATCGAGCGTGTTGTTCCGGCTGGGGGAGGCTACATAAACTTTCACGTGGATTTTGCGAAGTTTTCATCCTTAACCATCGAATTGACTAGACAACTCGATGCCGAGTACGGGTTTGTCAAAACTGAACAGCCTTTGAAAATCATTGTGGAGCACACGAGCGTAAACCCCCTCCACCCTCTACACATTGGAGAGGCCAGAAACACCATGTTGGGCGATGCTCTAGCTCGCATGTTTAAATCCAAGGGACACACGGTTTTCCGTCACTATTACATTGATGATGTAGGTCGTCAAACAGCGGTCATTGCCTACGGATATAAAAAACTGGGCAAACCTAAACCTGAGGCTAAACCTGACCATTTCATCGGCAAAATCTACACGATAACAAGCTGCCTTGTTGAGATCAACCGTTTGAAAAAGGAACTTGAACGTGCAAAAACGGTTTCAGCAACGGAAGAGATCACCAAAATCAATAGGGAACTAGATGACTGGATGTCTGTGGCTGTTGAGCTAAAAGAGAGATTTCCACAACTTTTCGAAGAGCTTCTGGCGAGAATAGGCGAAGATGAAGACCCTGAAAACGAGGTTAATAAGTTAAACCAGGCTTACGAAGCAGGCGACAAAGAGGCAAAACGACTCATAAGAAAGGTTAGCGAATTGTGCCTACAAGGTTTTAGGGAAACACTAGGCCGTGCAGAAGTTTTCTACGATTCGTGGGATTGGGAAAGCGATTTTGTTTGGAGCAATAAGGTTGCCGAAGTTCTTCAAGGACTGAAGACGACGCCATACGTTTTTACCTTAGGCGGAGTTCTGGAGTTTAACGCTGAAAAGGTGGTTCAAGAGCTTAACTTAAGAAAGAAACTCGGCTTAAGAGAAGATTATGAAGTTTCGCCATTAACGCTTGTGCGTGCCGACGGTACGACGCTCTATACAACACGGGATATTGCATACACTTTGTGGAAATTCGAAAGAGCGGAAAAATTCATTAATGTTATAGGGATGGAGCAGAGCCTAGCACAACTGCAGTTGAAGATAGCTTTACACGCTTTAGGTTATGGCTTGTATGCGGACAACCTAGTTCATTTCGCCTACAACCTCGTATCTCTTCCAGGCTACAAAATGGCAAGCCGAATGGGACGTTACATAACATTCGACGAAGTCATGGACGAAGCGGTAGAACGGGCTTACGAAGAAGTTTCAAAGCGTTCTCCGCAACTATCCGAGGAAGAAAAACAGAAAATTGCAAATTTCGTTGGCATCGGAGCAGTGCGCTATGCTCTTGTGGAGGTTGACCCTTCAAAACCCGTTGTGTTTACATGGGACAGGGTTCTAAATTTTGAAAAAAACAGCGCGCCTTACATCCAATACACTCATGCAAGAGCCTGCAGTATCCTACGAAAAGCGGAGAGAAAACCTGAAAATCCAGCTTACAAACTGTTAAAAGAGAAAATAGAAAACGAAATAGTTTTGGATTTGGCGAGCTTCCCCGACATTTTCAGTGAGGCAACAGAATTCCTTAAGCCCAATATGATCGCCGATTTCGCTAATGCCTTATCCGACAAATTCAACACTTTTTACAACGCCTTACCAGTCATAAAAGCTGAACCGCAAGAGCTTAGTGATGCAAGGCTTGCCTTGGTTGACGCTGTAATGATTGTGCTTAGAAACGCTCTTAACCTCATTGGCATAGTGGCGCCCGAAAGAATGTAGCATTCAACCTGCTCCTTTAATTATCGTGACTGCTGTGCTTGTTCCTATTCTGTTTGCGCCAGCCTCAATCATGGCTACTGCGTCAGCGTATGTTCTTATGCCACCCGCTGCTTTAACGCCCATGTTTTTGCCTACTGTTTGCCGCATTAATCTAATATCTTCTATGGTTGCTCCACCAAACAAGCCAGTTGACGTTTTCACAAAATCCGCTCCAGCCTCTTTGGCGAGTTTACACGCAATTACCTTCTCATCTCTTGCTAGGTAACCAGTTTCAGTGATGACTTTGATGATTACCTCTTTAAACAAGCGTTTAACATCCACAACAGCCGTTATATCCCGCTTTACAAGCTCATAGTCACCTGATTTCAATGCGCTCAGATTAATAACCATGTCCAATTCTTCCGCGCCATCCTCCACGGCTTTAACTGCCTCCAAAGCCTTTATCTCTGGCAGCGAAACGCCGAAAGGAAATCCTACTGTGGAGCAAGCCTTGACCTTCGAGCCTCCTAGCAGTTTTGCGGCGTATTTTACGTAAACTGGGTTAACGACCGCGCATCGAAAACCGTATTGGATGGCTTCTTTGCATAGCTTTTCAATTTCGTTTTTTGTGGCAGTTGGCTTCACGTTTGTTGAATCTATCATTTTAGCCAGTTCTTGGCTTGAAAGCTTCACTCGCTTCACCTACCGTTTTAGACTAGGCATGGATGCTTTTAGCGATTTCTCAAGACCTACTGCTCTCTGCTGAGACTAGCCCTCCCTTATAAATAGGTTGAACTTTAGTGTTGGACGAAAAAGCTACCATTTTAAGGCGTTTTCCCTACTCTATTCATAAAAGTTTAACTTGAAGGTTTGCTTCTCGTGAATGGGACTGCCAAAGTGGCTTTTTGAGAAATATCCTGTTTCTTCACGGGTTTAGGGTTATAATGTAAACTAACTCGTTTTCATTTTTTCCATACAAATCTTTAAGAACCGCACTTTTCTTAAACCCTATCTTCTCATAAAGTCTTCTAGCTGGCTCGTTGTTTTCTGCAGTGGTTACTAAAACTTTTCTCAAAACATAACCGTCTTTTTTAAGGAAATTTTTGGCGTCTTCTATTGATGCTCTCAGCAGTTTTTCTCCCAAACCTTTTCGCCTAAACCTTTCGTCTATCCAAAGGTCGTCAATCACAGCTATTCCATGGTGCCTTTCGCTCTCAACTCGCCAGAACAGCCATCCCGATAGAACCTCGTCCAACCTTACAACTTTGATGTGGTGATAGTCAAAGAATAGTTTCACGTACCTGGTGGCTTCTTCTCTTGTGTGGTAAAGGTGTGGCGCGCTGTAAACTTCTATTAGCCTTTCCACATGATCTTCTGTGGCATCAGCAATTTCAACTTTCACAAAGAACTATCTTGCCTCCGCTAAGATTTAAGCTTCTCACCTAACCTAGTTATGAGTGAACTCACCATTATAGGCAGGGTTAACGAGGCGTCGCCCTCAATCATGACGCGGTTCGCCTTGGCGTTTATCTTGCCCCATGAAACTGCTTCTCTTGGTCTTGCTCCGGATAAGCTGCCGTCCCATTCTACGGCGGTGCTAATGTATACAGCGTAGTTTAATCCTTCTCTAAACTGGTTCCACCAGAGCGTATGATGTTTTGATATGCCGCCTCCAACTATTAAGGCGCCTGTCTTCTTCGCCGTGAACACAATATCGTTGAGTTCTCCGGAATCCTTTAGCAAATTAACTTTGAAGTCGTGGTCTTGTGAAAAAAGCCATAGTTGATACCCGACGGCTCCATCGGTGATGCCTGGTACATAAACGGGTATGTTGTTTTTGGTTGCCCAGTAGAGGATGGAGCTCTCGTTGCATATTCTCCTTCCCATTTCACGGCATAGTTGACGGGTTGTGATTTCCTTGTCGCCTTCCTTCCATAGACTTTGAAGCAGCCTTTGCATCTTCTCTTCGATTACTACGCCGTAGCTCTCGTTTGGAACCAGAACATTTCCTAAACGGTTTATTTCGCTTTCACGGAGTTTAGCGTCGTTCATGAGGAATGAGCCTCTGTAATAGTTTTTCCAGCTTCTGGCAACGTCGTGGTCAAGGGCTCCACAAGTTGTGATTATAACATCAACAAGCTTCCGTTTCACAAGTTCTTTTAAAGCGCCTCTTGTTCCAGTAGCCACAAGGTTTCCAGTAAAAGAAAGAAACTTTACGCAGTCAACTTCCTTAATCATGTTCTCTAAAATTCTCACACCCAAAGCCAGCTTACCTGCTGTGAAACCCCAAGCCTTTTCCATCTGCAAAACAAGTTCGTCAATGGACATGCCCTCCAAAGGTGTATAGTCTTCAATAACATCTTTCAACATGCAACGTTTCCTCTTTAACTAATGGTTCAAAAACTTAGACATGCCTTAGCCTTATTAAACTATCCCATGAAGTCAATCAAACCATATAAAGGAGCGAACCAAAGGATTCTCAGCCTAAATCTGTGAGTAATTGTGTGGCTAGTCAGCTAGGTATTCTATGATTTTGCTGTATATGTCTCTGTTTCTAAAGTCTTCGTAGCCGGCATAAATACTTGGGTTGTCGTTCACTTCCACCACAATATAGTCGCCATTGATCTCTTTAATGTCTACTCCGTAAAGTCCACGTCCAACCACTTCACATGCTCTCAATGCTGTTTCTTTCAGTCTTGCTGGTGCGTTTTCTCTCTTTAGTGATATTGTTCTTCCCCAAACGAAGCTGGGCTTGCCCCTGCGTTTGGCGCCGTGTTTCCATCTACCTTTAGGCACCATATACTTGCAAACATATAGGACCTCGCCGTTTAAGACCCCAACTCTCCAATCGAAGGTTGTGGGTATAAACTTCTGCACAGCCAAAGCATCGGATTTTCTGAAAAATCTCTTGGCAACTTCTCGAAAACTTGTTTCGCAAGCAACTTTTTCCACATACCTTGAAAAGCTCGTGTATGGCGCCTTCACCACAACGGGTCTTCCAAAGGTTTCGAAGATGTCCAAAATTCGCTTATGATGTAGCTTGTCCTTGTTTAGGAGGATTGTTGGAATGTGTGGAATACCGTATTTTTTGAAAAGTTCGTATAGATGGATTTTGTTTCCGCAAATCTGGATTGATCTTGGGTCGTCAACCACTTTTATGCCGAGTTCCCACGCTGTTTTAGAAACTATATATGCGGTGTAGAGAGGGTCTGTTGTTGCCCTAATAAAAACAGCGTCGTACTTCGGAATTTCTAGGAGGTTCTCTCTAAACAGGAGATTGAATTCGTGACCCATTTTTTCTGCTGTAAACTTGAAATTTTGCAGAGCAATGGTTTCTCTCGGGTCTGTAAAGTTATATTTCTCGACAAAGCAGGCTATACTAGCCAACGAGGTTTTCACCATCTCTAGAAAGCTGAGAAATTTCTTCACAGACCGTTTCCAAGTCAACTGGAAGAATTTCTTCCTTTTTCACCGGTTGAAGCCCACATAGATAAACGTCTTTTTCAACACGTTGAGCATGCAATTTGCAAATTGGGATCTTGAATACCTCGTAAACCTTCTCTGAAATCTTTCTTGCATTGTCTTCCAATTCACATTTTCCGAAGACAGACTTAAACGAGACCATTTCACCCACAAGAGGTTGCACACAAACAGCAAACTTGTAGTTCATGCTTAAACTTTTAACAGCCCTGTAAAGTGCACTTCTGTTTTTTGCAGTCTTGAAGCCTTCGTATGAGAAGGGGTTGACGGCAAAAGCAACAACTGGAAAACTGAGCTCAGAAAGTATCTGTTTAACGGAACCGGTTACCAAATAAGGCATGGTTGGAATTCCAGCTTTTGAAGCCCTGAGCAGCAGAATGGGTGTTCTGTAAGCGTCGATTATGTTCTCGCTTGAGGGAATTACCGGATTGCCCAGAATCTCCGCGTGCAAGGAAACGTAATATCCCGTTTTAAGATATCGATAATCGTTATTGATGTTGAGAGTAAAATCTTTAATTGACGATTCAAGGAACGTCGACGGCTTCATTATTGGCGAGTCTGTCGTTAGGTCGATGTTTGATACGACCAACACGCATGTGACACCAGATGATTAAAAGCTCGGTATTGCGGCGGTCATATTTAAAATTAACTGTACATTTATATTCACATTTTAGAAAAATAGAAATAGAAGAGGAACTAGTACGTATAAAACCCTAGAGGTCCTAGGCCCAGAGCATGAATTTTCATTAGTTAACGAAGAACTGAAAGCTTTACCCATCGTGGACAAAATCATAAAGGATTTCCGCGGTCGCATTGTAAACTTTGTAGAGCAACAACACTTTACTTTTGGAAAAGAACTCCAGTTGCACGTTATGGAAATCAAACCCAACACGCCTTTCAAATCGCCTGAAAACTTCGAAGAAACCATGCATGAGGCAGTTTTAGCCTTAACGGATTTTTTAGAGCGCAAATACAAGGCGCATCTTCTCGGGACAGGCATGCACCCTTTACTGAGACTTGAAGAGACAGAAGTTTGGCCTCACCGCCACAGACAGATTTACCAAGCTTACAGCAAGGTCTTCAACCTTAACAGACATGGATGGCTTAACATCCAAAGCTTTCAACTGAACATTCCATACTTCAACGAGGAGAGGGCTATTTTCATGCATAATACGCTCGCGGAAATTTGTGCTTACTTGCCCGCGGTCTCTGCATCCTCGCCTGTTTATGAAGGAAAACTTGGAGAACATGTCGATAACAGATTACGCTTTTACATGCTAAACCAGAAGGAAGTGCCTTCGGTGACCGGAGATGTAATCCCAGAATATGTGTCTTCGTTTAGGCAGTATAATAAGGAAATTATAGATAATTACTCGTTAGACCTGGCCAAAGCTGGGGTAGGTGAATGCCTTCTTTACAAGGATTGGGTTAACTCGAGAGGTTTAACTCTTCGGTTTGACAGGAGAGCTGTCGAGATACGGGTGATGGATGAGCAGGAATGCGTTAAGTCGGATGTTGCATTGAGCTGTTTTATAAGGGCACTGATGAGGGGGTTGATGAGAGGAAAAGCCGAACTTTTGCCACATGAAATTTTGGTAAAGGACTTCAAGTCGGTTGTAAGGGCGGGATTAAACGCAAAGGTTATGCATCCAAAGGGACCAACTGCCCGCCAAGTCTGTGAACACTTTCTCAAGGTTGCTTGGAAAAATGCAACAGAAGGGGAGAAGAAGTATCTTCCAATAATAGAGAAGAGAATAGAGCGCGGGAACTTATCTGAAATTATAAGGGAAAGAGTTCGGAGAAAATCTCAAAAAACAGATTTTAGAGAAGCAACGATCACCGTTTACTCAAGGCTTATAAATGGTCTTGTGGAAAATGAGCCCTATTTCTGAAATGATGGGGAAAATTCCGATGTCAGTTAAAAGCGAGAGACAGAAGAACTTCTTCGATGTCTGCAGTCAGTGTATGGGCAGTTGTTGCCGAAACGCAAGACCCCCCACAACCATAAAACGTAAAAAAATTATAGAGACATATCTAAAGAAACAAAAGATTCCTATTGAAAATCCGTTTGTTAAAACAGCATACATTTCTCCAAAAGAAGGTGCTGAAGGATATTGCATCTTCTACGACAAAAAGACAAGAGAGTGTCTGGTTCATCCAGTGAAACCAGAAACGTGCGTAGCAGGGCCTATAACGTTCGACATAAACATGCAAGACCGAAAAATTGAATGGTTTCTGAAAATGGAAAAAGTCTGTCCACTAGCAGGAATACTACATAAAAATGGGGAAATCCTCAAAAAGCACCTTAAATCAGCCAAAAAAGAAACACTCAGCCTCGTACGCGAACTCGACTCTAAGGCCCTAAGAGCCATACTAAAGATAGAAGAGCCAGAAACTTTCAAAATAGACGAAGACAGCATTGGAAATGACATCTTGGACAAACTAACTAGTAATTTGTAGTCCCCATTATTTCTTCAGTAAAATTTCCTCAGCACGCGCGGGAGTTTTACGGCGTAGAGCTTGAGGAAGCCACAGCCAAATCTTCGTTAACCAATAACGTTACGAATGGTCCCCTTAATTCCTTTACACGATTTTCTACAGTTGCGTGAATTTTTGTTCTAAGGTCATCGCCGTCTGAAGGATGTATTCCCTCTATTTTTTTGGCAAGCTTGGAGTCTCCAAGGGTTTTCTCCATCCAATTTTGGAAGTCTTTTCTTTGAAGATGAAACAGCAGACTTTCTAACTTGATGGACTTTATCTTTTCAAGGAAGTCGGAAAGACTTCTGGCGCTTTCTCCAGTTGGTCTCCCGAGGTCCTCGTAAAAATAGAAGGCTTCTTCGTCACTCACTGTCCTTAAGATTTTCATGGCTTCCGTGTTAACTTTTAAACTCCTGCTTTTCCGGGTTTTCCTTTTCTTCTTGGTTTTCGGAGACATGGTAAGCCCTAAGAATGATACTTGAGGGATGAGATAATCTTTACGAATTTGAAATCCTATTTCAAAATAATAATCCAGACTTCTAAAATCAAATATTTAATAAGCAATGTCATCAGAAGTGGCGGAATGGTTGGAAACTCAAGAAGAGAATACTCGCAACGAAAATCCGTTCAGACCAGACTTAACTAATGCCAGGAAATCACATACAAATGTAGAGTTTAGAAGCGGCGTCTCATTAAAGAGTATTTCCCGAGAAGAAAGGAAAAGAGAAGCGAGTAAACCATTGTACCTGGCTCGATATGAGTAAACGAGCGCGCGAGAAGTTTGATGTTTCAGGCTCTTTACGAAAAAGAAGCCGTAAAAAACAGTCAAAAGGCTGAATTCAGATGCTGGCCCGAGTAGGTCTAAATCCTCGTTTAAATTCCCCATGTTAAGCAGCTGCATATTGGTTCGATGAAGCAAAAGAAAGAACGGGTTTGAACCTATCAATTAAATAAGCATTCATCAAGTCAGCATAAACCATTTAGAGTTAATCTAAAAGCATGGAAAGTTCGAATCCAAGTGCATTCATATGCAGGTTATCAAAAAACCAGAGTCACGAAGTCGCTCAAACTCTCGTTTTTCACTTTTAATGATTATGGGAAAATTCCCCTTTCAGATACAACCTCTATTGTCTCAGAGACAGCAAGGACAAAAGCCGCTTTTCTCATATCGAGGTTATAGTTCTTAGCAACTTCAGCAACATTTCTATAAGCAGTGACCATTTTCTTTTGAAGCTTTTCTTTGACCAAACTTAATTCCCAGCTTTCGCCTGCCTTGTTTTGAAGCCATTCGAAGTAACTTACGGTAACTCCACCAGCATTTGCAAGTATATCAGGTAATACGTAGATGTTCTTAGTGACCAAGATTTCATGAGCGAGATTAGTAGTAGGTCCATTTGCAAGCTCCAAAATTACTCTGGCCTTTATGTCGCTGGCGAGTGCACCTACAATTTGCGTTTCTTTCGCAGCGGGGACTAAGATGTCACAAGGGCTTGTCAACAGTTGTTCTTGGGTTAGATGCGGAAGCCCGTCGTATCCAACCACGGATTGTTCGGGACTTCTATTTTCTTTATAGGCCAAGACATCCCTGGGATTCAGTCCCTCTTGACAATAGATTCCTCCCTTTGAGTCACAGATTCCTACAATTCTACATCCATAATCTTCGTACAGAATGTTTGCAATGTTGTATCCAACATTCCCAAATCCATGAACAACGACAGACGCATTTTTCAAAGAACCTAATCCTTCAATATGTCTCTGCCTAGCAGCTTCTTCCAGAACATACGCGCCACCCTGTGCTGTGGCCTCCTTTCTACCCTTCGAGCCGCCTAAACTGAGTGGTTTTCCAGTTACGACCGCAGAAGCATATGAAGATTGCGGGTTGAGCATCTTATAAGTATCGTAAATAATCCCCATCTCTCTTTCACTAGTACCCACATCTGGCGCTGGGACATCAGAGTCCGGACCTATCATGGGCAAAATTTCGTAAGCATACCTTCTTGTCAATCTATCAAGCTCCCCTCGCGACATTTTCTTCGGATCACAACAAACTCCCCCCTTTGATCCTCCATAAGGAAGATCAACAACCCGGCATTTCAATGTCATATCAAAAGCGAGAGCAGTTATCAAATCTAAGTCCACATCGGGAGAATATCTTATACCCCCTTTCGTGGGTTCATATAGTCGGCTATGTAGAACTCTGTATCCGGTAAACATCTCTATTGACCCATTATCCATGTGCACTGGAAATCGCACAATTAATTGCCTGAAAGGCTGTTCTAAAAACCTGACAACTCCTTTCTCGAGCGGTTTTGTTTCTGCATTTATAAACTGAACTGCCTTTTCAAATTCCAGTTTCGTTCTCTTCAGAAAGTTCAACTCTTCTTTGCCTTCATATATCTCACGAAAACTCATCGAGGTAGTCACCCTCTGCTGACTTTCTTTATACCCTTGAAGCTCAGCGGAACCTCTTTGGAAATTTCTTCAGCAAACATTATTTCATATACATCTTTTGAGCCGCATTTTGGGCATTCCGAAGGTCGAAATCTACACGTTTGACAATTTTCTGATTCCATACCCATACGGAGACAGAGGTCTTCAGATCCTTCTCTATGTCCGACGATTAACCCAACAAGCTCAATCCACGTGCTTCCGCAATGAGCGCAAGCAACTCTCTTCTTCCCTAAGTCTCCTGCTGCTTTTCTGTTCTCAATCTCTTTAATAATCTCTATTATTTCCAAGCAATATCACACAGTATAAGCATATTAAACGAATATTTATGTATTTTGTTTGATTTTTTGCAATTATTTTCGACATTGTAAGATAAAAAGCTCATAATTTGCTTATGTCATTAAATCGCGCCAGGAAACGTTCACGTATGCTCGACATCATAAGATTTTGCGTCGAAAATAGTATAATTTAAAAACTTAGAATGCACAATTTTCGGATAAGAGGGCTTACGCATGGCTTCAAAGGTGAAAATTGATGAGATTGATGTAAACATTATCAGGGCTCTTCAAAAAGATGCTCGTGCCAATTTTGCGGACATAGCAAAGGATCGTGGTGTGTCAACAGACACGATAAGCAAACGATTCAGAAAGATGAAGAAAGTCGGCATTGTCAGAGGGACAACAATATTGTTGAACCCGAAAAGCTTCGGCTGTGACTGCGTCGCAAGCTTGGGCATTGACGTTAGCTATCCACACTTGAAGGAGGTTATTGAATTGATACAAAGAATTCCTGAAATAGTCTTCTGCACTACATCGATGGGCAGACATGACATATTCTGTATTGCAGTTCTTAAGAATGTTGGTCGGCTAAGCCAAGTAAAAGATTTGATAAAGGGACACCCCATGGTCAGGGAAGTCACGACGAGCATTTGGGTTGATGAAATATTGCTATGCCCTGAGAATTTTGAATTTGAGCATCTCAACAGGTAGTGGTGGAAATGGATGAAACTGATCTATTCATAATTAAGAGAATGACGGAAGACGCTCGCGTATCTTTTAGAAAAATTGCGAAGGAAATTGGGATCTCGCCAGACACCGTGATAACCAGATATAAAAAGCTGCAAGAAGAAGGTGTAATCCGAGGTTCCACCGTGGTTATCAATCCGAAAAAGATCGGCTACCATGGGATGGCCGCCTTCATGATAGACGCCTCACCGACACACATCTTAGCAACCGAAACCACTCCAACTGAACTGTCACTGATCTTAGAAAAGTTGATTGAAATGCGAAACATAATCTTGGCTACGAAGACTGTTGGAGACCATGATCTATTAGCTATCGGCGTAGCAAGGGATTTCGAACATTTGATTGCCATAGGCAATGATATAGCGAAAATACCAGGCGTCAAGGACTTGCGAGTATCTTTCTGGGTCGAGAAGGCAGAACTCTGCCCTAGATACTTTATTATTTAGGCCAAACGTAAAGCTGTCACAATGCCGAGGCTGAAAGGAAAGAGAATCCAATCTTAACTCCGATATTTTAAACCGATCTTTAAGCGTGTTTACTTTTGGCGGGCCCGAGGGGATTTGAACCCCTGTTCTCCGGCTTTCTTCCATCAAACGTCCGGAGGCCTGCGCACCCTTTTTGTGGTTCGGCGCCTTAATCCATACTGGGCTACGGGCCCCCAGTTCCAAATTACAATTGAGTCCTATCTAAAATTAATTGCTATGGGCGCTACACCAACTTCACTGCAGAGTTCAATCTATTTATAGAGGGGCTATATCACAACACAGAACAAAATCAGCTTGTTACACTTCAATCAGTTCTTCGTTTATCCACCAAGCCTTTTTCTTTCCTGATTTTTCGCCTGGATAATATTCTATTATGGATTTTCCAAGCTGTTTTTTGGATGTTTTCTCTATTCTTCTCAGTCTATTCAAAACCAACCACCTGTTTGTTTTTAAGTATCTTGCAAGCTCTGGTGTGGTTGCGCCTTTGTAGTGAACAAGATAATCTACTATCTTGCGGTCTGTTTCGTCTATGCAAAATGTGTGGGGGTTTGTTTTTCCCCGTTCATATGTCAGCAGTTCTAAATCTGCAAGATACTTCCTTATCTCTGAAAACTCCCTTTCCATCCTACTAAGTCTTTGTTCTAGCTCTAGGATTTTGTCGGGTTTAGGCGTTTTCTGAAGTTTCTCCATTATAGCGCCTCGAATAAAGTCGCTTCTTTCGCCCTCTGGAACACGTAGAATCATTTCTTTGTAGACCTCTTCAGGCACCTTCACGGACACGACCCTTACCTTCTCCACAAGAGCACCCTCGCCACCCAACTATAGAACTCATATTATTTCATGTTTTCTTTGCTGATTTTCTTTCGGAAATCTTTTAAAAGCTGCGGTCTAACTCTAAACCGAAGCCAAATTTAAAGTGACGTATATGCCCAGAAAATCCACAATCTCCCTAATCAAATGTGATGTAGGCTCCTTAGCAGGGCATCACGTTGCCCCAAAACCACTCTTTAACATTGCCGAGAAAAATCTCAAGAACGCAAAAAAAGAAGGCCTAGTAAACAGTTATCACGTCTTCAACGTCGGAGACGACCTCGAACTCCTTATGGTGCATGAAAGGGGCGAATCGAATCCAGACGTTCATAAACTTGCCTGGGACACCTTTAAAGAAGCCGCAAACAAAGCCCTAGAACTGAAACTCTATGGTGCTGGGCAAGACCTTTTGAAGACGTCTTTCAGCGGGAATATTCGCGGTATGGGACCAGGCGTTGCTGAGATGGAGATAGAAGAAAGAGGCTCTGACCCGATTGTAGTTTTCGCAGCCGACAAAACCTCTGCCGGCTCCTTTAACTACCCGATTTTCCGCATTTTCGCTGACCCCATGAACACAGCTGGACTTGTGATTGACCCTAACATGGCTGGCGGCTTCAAATTTGAGGTGATAGACACCATAGAAAACAAGAAGGTTGTGCTTAAGTGTCCAGAAGAGATGTACGACTTAGTCGCTTTAATCGGAACAGTCCAACGGTACATGATTTCCTGTGTTTGGCGGGCCAGAGATGACTTAATATGTGCTGTGGGCAGTGTTACTAGGCTTTCTCAGATTGCTGGAAAATACGTTGGAAAAGACGATCCAGTCATGATCATAAGGGCTCAACATGGATTGCCAGCCGTGGGAGAGATTCTTGTGCCTTTCATGCACAGTTATCTCGTTGAGGGTTGGATGCGAGGAAGCCATTGGGGTCCAATAATGCCCGTGGGGTTAAAGGACGCTAAATGCACAGTTTTTGATGGCCCTCCGAGGATGGTCGCCATAGGCTTTCAGGTTGCAAATGGCAAAATCGCGAGTGACGATGATGGAAAACCAATGGTGGCTGACTTGTTTGATGATCCGGCCTTCGCCTTGGCTAGGCGTGAAGCCTTGGAGTATGCGTCCATGCTCAGGCGCATGGGAGAGTTTGAGCCAGCCCGCCTAGGTCCTGAAGAGATGGAATACACGACCTTGCAGCAGGTTCTTGACAAGATCAAAGAGCGTTTCAAGCCAGCCTAGATTTGCTTAGATTATCCTAGTATAACTTCACCCTTCCTTATCTTTGCCAGCTCATCGCATCGATTTTTCACGCTTTCATAGAGCTTTTTGCGCAGCTCCTCTCCGAAAATTTTCCCCTCTCTAATCAGCAGTGTTTTCCTCGCTAGTTCAATGTCGCCTAATCCCGTAAACCATGCCTCAAAATCTCCACGGCTGATGTGAAATTCTATTGAGCCTACATCGACCTTTAAGATTTTGTCGCAGAAGTCTTGGAGACTCGCCGCATGAATGCTTAAGGGCTTTCCGATGTCAACGTAGAAGTGAAATGATTTTTCTATGGGTAAATACGCCAAAATTTCGCCAGCTTTTTCTTTGTCTATTTCTGGAAAACCAAGCGCTTTCCTGCCTTTCCTTGTTATGACATAATATCCTTTTTCATGCTGCTCTACGTATCCCATGCGGGTAAGCCCAATTATGTGCATCATAACCGGGGGGAAACCTAACCCAGTCTCCTTCGCTATCTCCGTAGCCTTAGCAGGCTTATCAAGCCTCCACATGGTTTCAAGAATTAACCTTTTAACAGGTGACATACTCATATTAATGCACTCCTCTTAATTTGTTATATGTTATTAATAGGTTTTTCAGATTTTCCTTTACAAATTTGCGGGGTGATTATTAAAGCGAGTGCTTAATAATGGTGGAGCATCACTGGAAATATGAGATGAGAAATTATTGAGCGAATGGAACCAGATATTACGCGAAGAAAGGTATAGCCGAGAGGAACCCGACGAAATTGTCGTTAACTGTGCAACTCTGTTAAAAAAGAAGAACAAAAAGTTGCGGGTTCTCGATTTGGGATGTGGCGGAGGGAGGCATCAGGTCTACATAGCAGAGCAAGGATTTGAGGCCCATGGGATAGACACTTCGGAAACGGGCCTCTACTTGACCAGGGAAAGGCTCAAGAGGCAAGATTTAGAGGTTTATCTCGTAAAGTGCGACATGAAAATGCTGCCTTACATCGACTTTTGTTTTGGCGCTGTCATAAGCCTTCACACCATTTACCATCAAAGATATGGTGGAATTCAAAAAACCATATCTGAAATTAACCGAGTGTTAGGGAAAAAAGGCCTTGCGCTCATGAATTTTTTATCGAAAAAAACCTATATTTATGGAAAGGGGGCGGAAGTTGAAGAAAACACGTTCGTCGAACAAGAAGGTGCAGAAAAAGGGGTTCTCCATCATTTTTCTGACAAAGAAGAGATAGAGCGTCTTTTTAAAAATTTCAAAATCATCGACTTAAAACTAAGCGAACGGGAAGTTGAAGGGAAGCTTCAAAGCCGCTGGATACTCGTGGCAATGGTTTAAATGTACGCTAGTTAAAAGTAAATAAGCAATGATTTAGTAAGCAATTAAGGCATTGTTGGAGTGAATGAAAGCGGTGGAAAATTTATGAAGATGGCTGTGCTTGTCTATGAGTATCCGCCAAAAATTGTCGGCGGATTGGGAACCTACGCCGCTGAAATCACACGGAAGTTTGTTTTAATGGATCACGACGTCACGGTTTTCACGATGAACGATGACGCTGGCAGTCTTCCGACACGGGAGATTTGGCGCGGCATAGAGATTCACCGCCCCTTACACATTGATATTTCTGATTCGCTGCCGGATGTGCTTGCCGAAGACGTTAAGAAATGGGGGAGAGGCATCCAGTTGTTCTCTAAAATCCTTGTCTACAATTATCTAAGTGCTTCGAAGCTCGTTAACGAACTCATTAAAAAAGAGAGCTTCAAATATGATATCGTGATCACCCATGACTGGCTTTCGGCAATAAGCGGAATAACCATTAAAAAAGAGGCTAAATTGCCCTTCGTATTTCACGTTCACTCCACAGAGAAAGGAAGAACCCTTGGAAACGGTTCAGAAGTCGTAAGCAACATTGAGCTTCACGGAGCCAAAGCGGCAGACCTAATTGTAACCGTTTCATATGCCATGAACGATGAACTTATAAAACTCGGCTTTCCAAAAGAAAAAATCCAAGTCTGCTACAACGGTGTTGACCCACAAAAATATAGTCCTGAGGCAGCAAATGCTGAGCGAGTTAGGAAGGTCAGAGATTTTTACGGCATAAAAGACAACGAGCCCATGATTCTATTCGTTGGAAGACTTGTTGGTGTTAAGGGCGTTGATAAACTTATAATGACTATGCCACATGTTTTACAGAAAACACCTAATGCAAAACTGGTCATTGTGGGCGTTGGCGACCTACAAGACTATCTAGTCAACTTGGTTAAAACTATGAGATTGCAAGATTCTGTAAAATTAAACTTTGAATTTGTTTCAGAGGAGGAGCGCGTTCTTCACTATGCTGCATGTGACGTTGCAGTTTTCCCGAGCCTTTATGAACCATTCGGAATAGTTGCCCTCGAGGCAATGAGCATGGAGCGTCCTGTTGTTGTGGGCGCAACGGGCGTTAGTGGGATGCGGGAAGCGGTCATTTGCTGCGGTGAAGAACAATGTGGCTTCCACATAAATCCAAATAATCCAACAGACATCGCATGGGGTATAAACAGCGCGCTGGAGAATCCTGAGAGAAAGGAATGGCTTGGAAAAAATGGCAGACGTAGAGTTTTAGATGAGTTTACATGGGATAAAATAGCTGAAAAAACAGTAGCGTTATACGAACAAATATTGAAGCGTTAAGTCTCCGTTCAGGCAAAATTTTACTGGTGAACTTTTGAAATTTGATTCTCTAAGACTAAGAACGAGGGTTGCGGGGGAAGCTGCAGCCTCTCGATTTTAAAGACACTTAAATATTGGGTTTTTCATACAGAGAGTGAAGATGCGATGCTACGGTTGAAGGTGCGAATGTGGAATTCGACAGGGAAACTTTCAAAAAGATGTTTCCGAACCTAACTAAAGAGTTAGAATCTAATGCGCATAAGGTTTCAGTAAACTCTGTGCGAACCGACGTTCAAACTGGAGAAAGGGCGTCCTCGGAAAGATTCGTTCACTACATGCCTGACGTAATAGACTTCATTCGGCGATGTGACACAGAGGAACAAGCAGAAGAGATAATAGCTTACATGGAGAAAAGAGGCGAGATAGGAAAACAGTACTCCAAGAAACTCAGAAAACAACTCAAAGAGAAAGGTGTAAGAAGCTTCGGACCTAAGAAAGAAGAAAATTACTATTTTAAGCACCGTAGACATGACAACGTTCGCTAGATTTGTTCTGGCGGAACCCTCTCTGGCGTGTAAGCTGTATAATATTTTAGCTTATGCATGCGCACTCTCTTTTTTACATGAGGATACAGAATTAACTCTTCAATCTCCAATTCCTCAGCCAAATTAGGGCTGATTTGCTTAAGTCTGTGGGTAAGGGCTTGGAGACTTTTTCTCGGCGAGAAGGACACCATAACCGATGGATGACAACTGACTCCCGCTTCCATTAGTCTTTGTAAGGCTTTTAACTGCAATGTGAAACCATCTGGCTTAGCGCCAGTCAGCATGGCAAACTCCTCTTCATTGCATCCCTTCAACGAAACCCTCACATGAACAAAACCATGTTTTGAAAGGCTTGCGGCATAGCTTTCATCGTGAGCTATAGGTATCCCATTGGTTTCCAGAATGAAACGGTAACCTCTGCCTTTGAGAAAGTCAAGAAGCTGGAGTAAATGAGGCTTCCCTATTGCGGGTTCTCCACCGCTAACCCTCAACAAATCTAAGCCACACTTCTTAGCTAGGGAAACCAAGCTGTCCGCAACATTCCTCGGAGTATAAAATCTTCCAACAACATCAGGACGAAACATCACAGCGTCTGACACCCAACAAAACTTGCACAATAAACCGCAGCCAACACAGTCGGCTGTGACTATTCCACCATACCACCTCGCCGGTCTAATACGATAATACTTCCTTTCCAGCCCTTTAGGTCCCGTACGGGTGACCAATTTTTCAATAGCTAGATGCCTCTGGACAGAGTCATAAAACATCAACGAAGCGCCTATTCATTGTTAATTAACATAAGTCTAATTTATAGATTAGCAAATTTAAACTGAATGTTAGGTTGTGCGCATGTGCGCCTAAAAGTCGGTCAAACACTTGGCAACAGAGAGATCTCAAGAATGTTTAATGTCTGCGTTCAAAGGGGAATAAGATACAGTGGAAGCTTGCGAACCAGAATTCAACACGTAGTTTTGATCACAGCCCTACACAAAACACCTGAAGATCTCACAAAGAATCCGTATAACGACAGAAAAATTGGTGACAGACTCTTGTATACTGGTGAAGGGCGTTATGGAACCCAAAAAATGAATAGGGGAAATCTGGTCTTAAAACAGCAAATGGAAAAGAACTACCCCGTATATGTTTTTGAAAAGAAATCGCCGGGAAAATACGTTTTCCTAGGCAAATGCAAGGTGCTCTCAGTGCGAAATGAAATTCAGAATGATTCGCGAGGGAAAGAAAGACGAGTCTTTGTCTTTGAGCTTTGCAATCTTGAATCCGAATTTTCTGAGGGGGAAATCTAAGGTTTGATGAAGCTGATTTTAAGTGCGTCTGCTGCGATTTGAAAGAAGTTTTCTTTGAGGCAAATGGTTAAGTATATACGTAACCGAGGTGGTGTAATTCTAAAAGTAAATAAATGGGCTTATCAATAAATAAAAAGCCTAAAAACTCGGAACTGTGCGGAGGAAAAGCCTTTGAAGAGAACAGCTTCAGTATTCATCATTATAGCCTTTGCAATAATCACTTTTTACCCGTTTTTGTTTAACACTAGAGTAGCAATTGCTGAGGATGCTGGTTATGGTATAAATTTTGTTAATCATAGGATAGAGGTCATTTATAATGGCTATGTTTTGATAAACGACACCATTGAGATAACAGGACGAATATCCAACAGTTTTCTTATCGGATTTCCGTACAAATACGGTTCGCACGTTCTTAAATGCATAGCTTATAATACAACTAGCATTTTTCCAGTAAGCCTTAATGTACCTTTGGATAAGCATGTTGGTTTTTATGGCGCTGAAATAAACTTTCCGCAAGGATCACCCCAGAACTTCACAGTCGTATTTGTGCTTTCAAACAACCTTCTCACAGCATCGGGAACAACTTATACCTTGGATTTTCCGGCATACCCTAGTCTAGTAAAGGACGCTGCGAATTGCAGTGTTGAAATTGTTTTGCCAGAGGGTGCAATGGATGTAACGGTTACAAAGGATGGCGAAGTCGTTCACACACTCACTTTTAAGAAAGAAAACTTGGGAGCTTTTACCTACTCGCCCGCGAACGCGACATTTTCGTTGACCGGTGACAAACTGCAATTATTTGACATAAAGGAGCTAAAACGAGAGGTTAGAGTAAACGGATTAGGCGAAGTAGAAGGCTCAGACAGTTACTACTTAACAAGCGAGGCGCCTACAACGATAAGCACCATCGAAATTGTTCTCCCTCCTAACGCATCTAACCCAAGCGCCCAAGACCAGTTTGGAAGAAGAATGCCTGAACCTGTACGGATGGATGAAAAAACCAACCGCCATAGGGTCACCTTCAATTTACCATTGGAAAGTTATGAATCCGCTAGGTTTACTGTGCAGTATTATTTACCCAGTCAAGTTTACATTGATGCGAAAGAAAGGACCAACAGTTTCAACGTTACGCCCCTTCTGTTCCCTTACGTGAATTATTACATTGAACAAGCGTCGGTAACCGTAATTTTGCCAGAAGGCGCAAGAGTATTAACTCCTGAGGGCACCTTAATTGACGGTGCCTATGGCATATCGAGAAGTGTTTTCCAAGAAAAAATAACCATAAACAGACAGGGCACGAGTTATCTAGAAAGTGTTGTTCCTTCAGAAAACGTCTTGCGAATCGTGTATGAGTATAATCCACTGTGGCTATCCTTCCGTCCCACACTGTGGATGTGGGCTTTGGCGGTTGTTGGATGTGCAGTTGCTGTTGTTTGGAGAAGGCCTAAGGCTCCCACTCGAGTTCCTGTGCCTGTGGTGACCGTGAGACTGCGGCCGGAATATATCAGGTCTTTTGTGAATTCTTACGAAGAGAAAAGAAAAATAATTTTTGAATTAGAGTCCCTGGAAACCAGGGTGCGGAAAGGAAAGATTCCGAGACGTCGGTATAAAGTGCAGAGAAGAACCTTAGAAACACGCCTTAACAGCTTGGCTAGAAGCTTGGCGGAATTTAAAGAGAGAATGCGTGCGGCTGGCGGTCTGTACACAGACTTGATGCGGCAGCTTGAAATTGCGGAAACCGAAATCAACGAAGTTGAAGCCAACATCAAAAGCATTGAGACTCGCCACAGTCAAGGAGAGCTTTCGTTAGAGGCGTATAGGAAGCTTCTAGCAGATTATCAGCGCAGAAAAGAGAGGGCTCAGACAACAATTCACGGAATCCTCTTAAGACTTCGTGAAGAAATCCGCTAGTGAACCTAAACGCTTTTATTCTGCAAACATGCTTCCGTCTCTCCCTATCCCAAATCTTCAGAAACTTTGCTTAAGAGAAGTCCAAAGCGTCTCTGTTCAGCAACGGGAAACCAAGAGCGTTTCCAAAAAAGTACCACGCAAAAGCGAGAGCAACAAAGCGGCTTGCTATTACTGGCGCTCTTCTCCAACTTTTTTACGGATGCAAAGAGCGGCAAAGATTATCCTTTTTCTTTCGCAAATGCTTTCTTTTTTCTTTTATAATCTCCTTTTAAATCGAAAAAATCGGTGGAAATCATTTCTTCTATTATTTCTTCCTTCTTTTTGATATTTTCAAGCTTTTCTTGTTCTGTTTCTATGAAGCGAGTATTTCTGTCGAAAACATCTATGCTTCCAGAGACCACCGAGACTGTTGATGACATAAAATCTTTGAGTTTCTCAAATGGAATGAAATCTGGGAGAGTTTTCGGACTATATAGAAGTTGCCAATCCAAATCTTTTCGTTCTTGATATTCACCTCTTACTCCTTCAGTTCCAAGTTCACCACGTCCTTTTACTCCTCTCGATGTCGAAGTTCCTACTCCTATTAGAAATGGCATATTCTTGTATCGTGCCTCAACAACTTTTATTTCTGGTTTGTCAATAAGCATTGAAGCTTCAACAGGATTAATTTTCTTCTTTCTAAATCGTATCCTTACCATTCAACTGAACCCTCTTCCCATCAAATCTTTCGTCTCATCGATATTCGATAAAGGGATAATCTATAATAAAAATGTTGATTAAGCTTTCCTGCTCTCGTCTTTCCTGTTGAAGCGAGCAAGGTTGAAAGAGCTTAGAGGCAGAATGATATTGGCAATGGGTAACTGCTGCTAAATCTTTAATCTAAGCTTTTAAAGTGCAGTTCTTAAAATATTAATGAATAGGGACACAAGTAGGGGGAATGGCTGGAAGAAGGGCGGTTAAACAGGACGAGTTGCGTCACCTCTCCTCCAAAGGACTGGCACGCGGAAATAACCTAGAAACTCAGTCCGTTCCCGCCAGACCTTCCAGCCACCCAAACTACGTTTCTGTATTTTTGCGTATTTAATGATTTCTCAAGCATACGCTGATTTTAATGTGAAACGAAAAAAGAAATATTTTTTGTAGAGTGATATATGAGGATAGAGGTGAGGAGTTTGAAACCTGAAACGAGAGGTCTTATTGAAGCCGCACTTGATAGATTGATGTCTTACGAACTCCTTTCTGCAACTCGATGGCTTGAACAGGAAATGCCAGTTAAATCTATTAAGGATTTATGTCTTGGATACATCGTTGGTTCAGTAAGAACTTTTGCATACATGGTTATTTTGATTTCGGAACAGCGTGTTTTTGCGGACGAAGATGAACGTGAGGTCATAGGAATAATCAGGCGAAGACTTCCTGAAATTAGAGCAAAAATCGAAATGGAAATTGGCAAATAGGAAAAATAAGGACTAAAAAAAACGATAAGAAAATCTATGCTAAACTGTATAGCCTCGCTGCTCTTCCCTTCTCTGCTTCTGTGATTTTGACTTTACCTTGACTCGCTAACCATTCCATCTCACGTCTCACTAATGCTCTTCCGTACTCTGGGTCTTGAATTCCTAATTTGTCGCTTATCTCACGGCTTGACGCTGGGTGTCCAATTTGCTTTAACGCTTCCAAAAACTGTTCGTCTGTGAACAATTTTTCCTTAGCGGGTTTAGGTTTCTCAGGTTTAGGCGGTTCAGCAGCTTTTTCTTTTTTAACGACAGCTCGCCCTTTAGGACCTTGCTTCGGATTAAACTCAACTTTAACTGGCTTCTGTTCTGCTTTCCATGGATTTGGGACAGCTTCAAACTCTTTTATTGGACGCTTGTCTTTCGCCATTACGCTTTCACCTCCAGATGCTTGTAGAAGTGCTTCGGAAACTTTTTCGTTGGAAAGTAGCGTTTGCAGAACGGACAATACTCCATTAATCTTTCGTCCATGCTTGCTCACAGAACAACGTTACCCGCCTTCTTTATAGGTGAGTCTGTCAGTTTAATCACAGCAGAAGAACGCTCTTATATATCAACGCATGGAAATATAATAGAGGGGTCAAGCATGAGTGAATCTCGAACGTTGGACACTCTTTTTGGGTTCATTTGGGCTGCAAGTTTTACATTATCTATATTTCTTGCTAATACTGCATGGGGAGAGATGACAATTGCTCCAGAAAAAACAGCCATGTACTGGTCCTCCTTAGCACTAATTTTCGTCGTCCCTTTGATTTTTACTGCTATTATTTGGATATTGGGTAGAATCAGTGACAAGGTCTATCTACTGACTATTGGCTGGTTCGGAGTACTCTACAGCATCTTTTACACTGTTTATACTTTCCTTATCTTAGTTGTGGTGGGTATCCTTCAACCTGCTTTTGGAGACCCGAGAATGGTTGGTCTCGTTATAGGATGGGTCATCGTTCCCTTTTTGATTCCAGGCATCTTGGTTTGGTTTTTGCTCAAAAAGTACGCAACAAATTACAAAGGGGATGTTAAGAAGGATTTCGTTTATATTTTTGGCTATCTTTACATCGGATTGATTTTCACTATTCAGTTCTATGCCTACACTTTTTGGATTTAACAACATAACTGTATGCCAAAACTTAGCACACGAGAATGTAGGTGTTACCCTCTTGGGATTATGATAATTGAATGTTAATAATAGGTTTAGTTTTCGCACAACCTTTTTATTCCACTATTTAGCTTTCAGTGAAAATCTGGTTAAAGAGGGAATGGAAAGTGGTAAAAATAGTGGTTGACAATGACAAATGCACCGGATGCGGCACATGTGTCGACACTTGTCCGGTAAGCGTTTTTGAGGTCAAAGATGAAAAGTCGGTTCCCGTAAAGCCCGAAGAATGCCTTGTCTGCAGAGCGTGCGAAGTCCAGTGCCCAGAAAGCGCAATCCAAGTAATCGAATGACCAAAAGCCGTCTTTTAATAAATTCGCCTGTTTAAAGTTGCTAATTTATACTCCAAAAAGACCTCTGAACTTTTTTCACTTCTTTTATAACTCTCTCACCTTGCCTTCTGACGTGTTCACTTGTGGCTGGAACTCTATCGTCTACGGTGTAAAGGGTCCCGCTCATGCTTGCAATGGCTGCTGCGGCTATTTTTCCAACAAATTTGAGGCTGTAGCCTCCCTCAAGAACTGATACTAGCCTTCCCTCGCACATTTTTGATGCCAAAATCCCTACTGTTTCGTAAACCCTTTGGTAGCACAAAGCTGACAGGGATAGGCTCGCCACTGGGTCTGTGTAGTGGCCGTCTAAACCAGCTGATACCAGTATGAACTGTGGTTTATACTGGCATATTATCGGCGTCACGATTTCCTCTACTGCCCTAAGATAGATTTGGTCGCTGGTTCTGAAGGGTAGTGGAATATTCACGTTGTAGCCCAAGCCTTCGCCTTCCCCAATCTCGTCTATGAAGCCTGTTCCTGGAAAGCCTCGCGAATCTTCATGCAAGCTTATGTATAGGACCTTGTTGGTTTCGTAGAAGGTTTCTTGTGTGCCGTTTCCATGGTGCGCATCTGTATCCAATATCAAAATTCGCTCCAAGCTGAATCTTTTAAGCAATTTTTCAGCGGCTATGGCAATATTGTTGAAGATGCAGAAGCCAGACCCACGAAACCTTTCAGCATGGTGTCCAGGAGGTCGAACCAAGGCAAAAGCATTTCTAAACTTCTTTTCCATCACCGAGCTGACAGCTTTGAGCGTTCCACCCGCAGCGTAAAGAGCCACCTCAAAGCTTTCAGGAGAAACGACCGTGTCTCCTAAATCTAAGAAGCCCCCGCCAGACTTACAGACAGCCTTAACAAGTTTTACGTATTCTATGTCGTGGACCAGTTCGACATCTTCCATGCGAGCTTTTTCTGGTTCGACGAACTGCCAATTCTTACTCGTCGATAGCCCACTTCTCCTTAATTCGTTGACAATTGCTCCAAGGCGCTTTGCCGATTCCGGATGGCTTCTGCCGGGATTATGCTGGTAATATTTTGGCGAAAAAATAACGGCTGTTTTACTCATATTTTGTCATCTTTTTGAAAACTGTTTGGAAAGTTTTCTGCACGTACTCTTTTATGGGCAAACCTTTCTTCTTGGCTAATTTTTTGAAGGTTTTGTTTATGCCCGTTGTGTACTGTATTGCTCTTTTCGGTTTGTTCACTATAAACCGTGGCAGTCCAAGATTTTGGGCAGCCCGCCTTAGCACAAGCTTTCGCAGTCCCTTATCTGGCAGTTCGATTTTTAGTTCGGTGGGTAAATCCGTGGCGAATTTTGCCATTTGATATGTTACAAAGGGTAGACGTAGTTCTATGTTATGGAAATTGCAGATTTTAAAGTCCCTTTCGAAGTTGGTCTCATACATTCTAAGGACGTCGTTAAAAATTGTTTCCTGAGCTTTTTCGCTGCCATACAATAAATAATCGTTTACGTATCGCTTGTAGCCTCCGAAGAGCTCATCCGCGCCCTGCCCAGCCAAAATAACTTTAAATTCCATCTTCGCCGTCTTTTCCGCTGTCCAATAGACTGGAATGCCTATGCTTGCCTTGACAGGGTCTGGTTCCTCAATCAGCCAAAGAACCTTTGGAAGAACTTCTTCAACATCCTCTTCGTCATAGAGGTAGACGTGGATTGGCAGTTCCAACTCCTCCGCTGCTTTTTTCGCGTGTTCTGTTTCTGGCTGGTTTTCTAGGCTTACACAGATTAGGTGCACATCTGCTCCTGACTTCTTTGCTAGAAAAGCGATTACGCTGCTATCTAATCCTCCCGAAAAGGCTACTGCAAACTCCTTTAGCCCCGAAACTCTCTTTTTCGTTGAATGTTGCAAAAGAGTTTGAAGTCTTTTTGCTGCAGCCTGCATGGTCGTCTGCTTTGCCCTTGAATAAGCGAGAGTTTTCACAAGTTTAAATCTGAAGCCATTTCTGTCAACGAGTGCCACGTGTCCCGGCGGAAACGAATTTACAGTCTTTATTCCGATTCTCCACAGCGCTATACGCTTGGAAGCCAAAGCCGCAAAGTCCGCGTTTTCGCCATAATAGAAGGGGCGAACACCCATGGCGTCTCTGCCTGCGATAATCTTTTCGGGTTCAGCCACTGCGAAGGCGAAGTCGCCCTCAGTTTCCTTGATGAAGGTTTTAACGGCTTCTTTACGGTTTTGTTGAAGCTTTTTGCCGATGACTTCTGCGTAGGAAGTTTCTGCTGTGGGCGGATAGATTCTTCCGTCAAAAGCTAAGGTTGCATCTTCAAGCTTTATTGGTTGGGGCTTGTCGGGTGTTAAAATTTTTGAGAAAGCGTGGCCAACGACTACCGGCGAGTTTACGTCTTGGTTCTGCAACGCCTCAATGGACTTCTCTACATTTACAATGGTGGGTGATGCTATTCCAAAGGTTTCAGTGCCTTTGTGCTTTAACATCTTTAGCATGGCAACTGCTGTTTCTTTTGCGTTTTCACCTCTTTTGTTCATGACCGCTATTATTGCTCCCATGCCAAAGACCTTTAAGTTTAAGCTATCGTGTTATTGCTTCGGTAAAGCATTAATCTTTAATCGCCCTATCTTCTTGCGAGGGATAAAGGGTTTGTCCATCCTTCCTATAGACGTGGGTCCAATTGAAACGGGCCGTTACGGAACTGCTGAAATGAGGAGAATCTTCGAGAAGGAGACGCGTGTCCAGAAGATGCTTGATGTAGAAGCGGCCCTGGCGTGGGCGCACGCTGAGGTGGGTAACATACCGCGAAAGGATGCTGAAAAAATTGCGGCTATGTCCTCGACAAGGCATGTTAAATTGAGCCGTATAAAGGAGATTGAACGTGAAATAAAGCATGACGTTGCCTCTCTAGTTAGAGCCTTGGCCGAAGCTTGTGGACCAAGCGGGGCGTATGTCCACCTTGGTGCAACAAGCTACGACATCGTGGACACGGCGAATGCCCTTCAATTAAAAGACGCTTTAGAACTGATTGAGAAAAGGCTGAACGATCTTGAGAAAATCCTTATGGAAAAGGCTTCGCGGTACAAGGGCACTGTGATGACTGGTAGAACCCATGGTCAACACGCTTTGCCTATAACTCTGGGCTTTAAGTTTGCGGTCTGGATGCGCGAGATTTCGAGGCACGTCCAAAGGCTTAGGCAATGCAAAGAACGGGTTTTGGTTGGAAAAATGAGCGGGGCTGTGGGAACCCAGGCCGGCTTTGGGCCCTATGCCATGAAGATTCAAGAACTTGTTATGCACCGTTTAGGAATTAAGCCCGCCGAGATTTCTACGCAAATTGTGCAGAGGGACCGCCACGCAGAACTTGCGAGTTTGCTGGCTATGATTGCTTCTACGCTTGACAATTTTGCCACTGAAATTCGGGAGCTGCAGAGGCCAGAAGTTGGAGAACTCTTCGAGCCTTTTGAGGTGGAGAAGCAGGTTGGCAGTTCAACAATGCCCCATAAGCGGAATCCGGAAATTTGCGAAAGGATTTGCGGCTTAGCACGAATTATCAGAAGCCTTACCGTACCCGCGTTAGAGAATGTTGTAACTTGGCATGAGAGAGACTTAACACAATCTTCTGCGGAACGCTTCATCATTCCAGAAACATGCATTTTAGTTGATTACATGCTTTTCTTAATGAGCAACATTATAGCTAACTTGCATGTTGATGAGCAGCGAATGCTAGAAAACATTGAATTAACGCAAGGGCGTATCATGTCTGAGGCAGTAATGATAGCGTTAACAAAGAAAGGCATGAACCGCCAAGAAGCCCATGAGCTCCTCAGAAAGCTGACAATAAAAAGTGAAAATGAAAAAAAGCATTTCAGGGAGATACTCCTCGAAGACAAAACTGTAAGCTCAAAACTAGACCAAAGGGAAATTGATGAAGCCCTAAAACCAACGAATTACTTAGGCACCGCTTTGGAGCAGGTTAAGCTTATGGTTGAAAAAACCATGGAAGAGCAAAGGGCTAGAGGATTTGCTTAAGTAATTTTGGACATTTTATCCAAATCTAAGGATTAGCCATGCCCAAGTACCCCTACGATGTTCTTGCTTACCAGGAGAGATATCGTAAAATCTATGAGGCTGGTGCCACATTTTGGGAGGAACCAATACCCACCGACGCTCTTGTTAACTTTCTTCATGAGCTTAATCCGCCTAGAGGTTTAAAAGCAATCGATATGGGCTGCGGCGAGGGCAGAGACTCTGTTTATCTGGCAAGGTTGGGATTAGACGTGTCGGGGATTGATGTGTCTCGACTCGCCGTAAAACGTGCAAAGGAATACGCGAAAAACCAAATGGTCAGCGTGAATTTCCTTGTGGCGGATATTAGAAACCTCCCGATAAAAGACGAAATCTTTGGTTTGATAATCAACATTGCCTGTTTGCAAATGTTGATACACCAAAAGGCAAGGGACAAGCATTTACATGAAGCTCATGAGGTGCTTAAGAATGAAGGCGTATATTTTTCGTGCAACATCGGAGTCGAGAAACCAATATTGGTTGAGGAATTTTACAAAAAACTTGGACGAGAACCTGGGAACCTGCTCGCGAGAAAAATAAAAATTCATGGAGAAGAAAAGGAGATTAGTCTTCCCATAATCGCAGCATGGCCAAAATCTAAAGAACAATACGTAGAAGAGTTTGAGAGAGCAGGTTTCAGCGTTGTTAAAGTCTACAAGGGAGACGTAAAACCCGCTGGTGATTGCTGGGTACTCGCAGCCAGAAAGCGTTAAAGGATGAGAATTTCGAAAAACTAGAATTCTGTTAATGCCTTCTGCTTCCAAGCTTCCTCTTTTTCAAGTTTTTCCCAAGTTTCCTTCTTCACAAAGCCGCCGACTTGTTCCTTAATCTTCTTTGCCAGTCTGGGACCTATCAGGGGTAGATTCATCAAGTCCTCGATGGCTGCGGTTTTTATGTCTTCTATTGTTTTGTATCCAGCGTTGTATAGTATCCGTCCGCGGACTCTGCCAACCCCCTCAAGTTTAACTATTGGCAACAGTTCTTTCCTAACTCCTTTCTCAACTCTTTCCTTGAGTTCAAGGGTTTGGGGCAAGACTTGTTTGGTGCCGAAAAGCGTTGCTAATTCGTGCGTAGCGTAGAGAAGCCATTTCGTGTTTTCAATAGTTCTGTAAAGGTCGCCCGGCTGCGCTCTGAACCTTTCGATTATTTCGTCTTCGCTTGTCTCTTCAATCCATGCTTTCAAAACCATGGCTGTTTTCACTTCGCCAAGAAATTGTTCGTAGGCTATTCTGTCTTCCCACTCGTCTGGCACATCCACCAAAAACTCTTCTCTGTGTTCTTCCATGAAAACTGCCACTTCGTCCAGCTCACGTGGGTATGGTCTAAATACTGGACCCATGTCTGGAGTGTGGGCAATCATTTGGAGGAGGCTTAAGTCTGTTAGGTATGCGGGCTTTCGCCTTAACGCGTTGCGGATTATGACGGCTGAAACAGGGTCTATGTAGAGTTCGCTTACTCGCTTTCCAAATTTTGTGGCATAAATGTTTTCGCCGGCAACATCAATCATCTCCTCATCGTAAAGATACTTAAGGATTTTAGCTATCATGCCCTTAATAGCGCTAATTTCATACTGATACGCGTAGAAGGTTTTGCCGAAAAAGTCATAAATTCCACGCTCAGTGTGGGCGAAATCTGCTGCGATTGTTGCCAGCACGTGAGACCTCAAAATCCTTTCAACCGCAAGCCTTGACCATATTCGCTCTGGGCGCGCAAGAATATAGCTTTCCATTAAGTAGTCTGATTCATCAGAGGTTTTAGCTATAAGTACGGCTTCTCCAACTTTGTCGTATTTTGGTCTTCCAGCCCTGCCTGCCATCTGTTTATATTCCAAAACGCTGATGGGGTAGTAGCCATATCCCGGCTCGTACCGCCTGTAATCTTGGATGATAACGGTTCTGGCAGGCAGGTTCACGCCGAATGCCAACGTCGGCGTGGCGGTTAAAACCTTAATCTTTCCTTCTCGGAATGCGTCCTCTATTAGTTTGCGGTGTCCACCGCCTAAACCTGCATGATGAAAGGCTGCGCCACGCTTAGTTAGCTCCGCGAGCAACTCGCTTATCCTTGTTCTTTCACCAGCGGCCAAGATCCTGTCTGCTTCATGCTCTAAAGCGCGTTTCACGGGCTTAGACAAAACCTCTTCGGCTTCACCAGCGACTTTTTTCGCAAGCACAACCGCGTTTTTACGTGTTGAAGCGAAGATTAATGCTTGTCCACCAGATTTGACAGTGCTTAACGCTAGGTTTATGGCCGAGTTCTTTACCTTTTTCTCTATTTTGCGGGCGCCTCCATCCCTAAACTGGATTTCCTCGTGTAGGATAACCCCTTCCTTGAGAAGGATTGGCCTCCACTCGGTTGTGACATGGTCTGCTTTAAGCCAATTCGCAATTTCCTCAACATTGTTTATCGTTGCACTCAAGGCCAAAATCTGCATGTCCGGATTGATCTGCATGAGCCTTGCCAGAACAACCTCAAGAGTCGGGCCACGTTCAGCGTCGTTCAAAAGGTGCACTTCGTCCGCGATTATAAGGGAAATCTCGTCCATCCATTTTGCCCTGTGCCTCAAAAGTGAATCTGCCTTCTCATTTGTAGTTATAATTATGTCATGTCTCTCTAGCCACGGGTCGCTGCTGTCAAAATCGCCTGTGCTTATGCCTATCCTCACCCGTCCTCCACCGGCTTTCTTTATGGAGCCGTATTTTTTGAATTCCTCAAATTTTTCACTGGCTAAAGCCCTTAAGGGCGTCAAATAAACTGTCTTTCCATTCCTTTCTAAAATATGCTTGAGGGCGCAAAACTCCGCAATCAAGGTTTTCCCAGAGGCCGTAGGACTAGCCAAAACAAGATTTCTTCCTTCAAGAGCTCCGACTTTTATTGCTTCCTCTTGTGGGGGATAAAGCTCAACAATTCCAGACTTGATTGTTACTTCTTTGACTGATTCTGGTATCGGCAGGTCTGTTACTTTCACTGGGATGCGCCCATACTATTTCTTTTACAACAGAAATTACCGCATCAACAATTATAAAGTGTTATGTGTGGATGGCGATTTCCTTTAGGTTATGTTTTTCTATTAGATAAGTGATACTAAACGTTGAAGAATACTATTTGCCTCATAAGGATTGAATTAGAATGATTGAAAACGTTAAAGAACTGCTTAAGGCGCACGAGGGCCTAAAGCGTGAAGTCTATCTGGACATCGAAAATTCAAGCATGGCTCCTAAAGAAGTGATTGAAGCAATGTTGCCATACTACAATCAACGTGCATATGGCAACCCGACACTAACGCATAAACCTGGCTGGGAAGCCTTCGAAACAATAATGGAATCAACACAAAAGATTGCCGCATTTTTGGGATGTAAAACGCTTGAAGAAGTTAACCTTACTCCGGGAGAAACAGAAGCCAACAACCTAGCGCTGATGGGAACAGCCTTCTCAATGAAAGATAAGGGTAAAAAAATTGTGATTTCAGAAATTGAACCAATAAGCGTTTTGCATGTTACCGAAATGCTTCAAAAATATGGATTTGTCACAACAAAGATTCCAGTTGACAGCGAAGGCTTCGTTCACGTTGAAAAATTAAAGGAAGTCGTTGACAAAGAGACAATTCTTGTAAGTTTGTCGGCTGTAAATCACGAAATTGGAACGATACAGCCAATCAAAGAGGCATTAAAAATAGTTAAGGACAAAAACCCTGAAACAATTTTCCACACTGAAGCTTCAGACGCTTATGGCAAAATTAAACTTAACCTTAAAAATTTGGGTGTAGATTTAGCAACAATAAGCAGCTACAAAATTTTGGGACCGCGGGGAATAGGCGCATTGTATGTGAGGGAAGGTATTAATGTGGAAAGAATTTTAGAAGGCCAAATCGGAACACAGAAGCTTTGGCCCGGAGTTGAGAACACGCCCTTAATCGTCGGTTTCTCGAGAGCGTCTGAACTGGCTTTCCAAAATTTTGAGGAAAATGTAAATCACATGCGAAGACTGCGGGATAAGCTGATTGATGAGATAACTGGAAAAACACCAGAAGTCAGGCTTAATGGACCAAAAGGCGACAAAAGAGCCCCTGACAATGTGAACATAAGTTTTCTAAGGTGCGAAGGAGAAGCCTTAACAATCGAGCTAAGCCTCAACGGCGTCTACGTTTCAAGCGGGAGCGCATGCACCAGAAGGATTCTTCAGCCAAGCCATGTTCTCGTTGCTATAGGCAGAAAGTTCGAAGAAGCTCACGGGAGCATATTGATGAAGGTCACGCGATATCATTCGGAAGAAGACATAAACTATGTTTTAGAGGTGATTCCAAGAGCTGTTGAGAGAATAAGAGGAATCACTGGCTCTACAGGAGTGGAATAATTATGTCAAGAATAGCATTACCCTACAATCCGAAAGTTCTTGAGCTGTTCAGAAATCCAAAAAACTTGGGAAAAATGGAGGACGCCACGGTGACGGCGGTTGCTGGAAACCCCGCGTGCGGAGACATGATAACCTTCTACTTAAAAATTAACGATCAAGGTGTTATCGAAAAGGCGTCCTTCGAGAGTTATGGCTGTGCCGCAAACATAGCAACTTCAAGTATAGTCACAGAAATGATTAAAGGGATGAAACTTGAAGACGGGTGGAAAATTTCTTGGAAAAGCGTTACAGAGGCTGTTGGCGGGCTACCAAGCATAAAGTTTCACTGCGGCATCCTAGCTGTTGGAGCGCTGAAGAGAGCCATCAGAAAATACTACAAGCATAAAGAGTCTTCCCCCGATTGGCTACCCGACGAACCGAGTTTTGAGGAAAAACAAGCATTGGAAGAGGAAGAACTGGCGAAAATACTCTCAAAGAGAATGAAACTAGCAGAGGAAAAATAATGTTTGACCCGTACAAAATTCGTGAAGACTTTCCGATACTAAAACGAAAAATAAACAATCACCCATTAATCTATTTCGACAACGCCGCGACATCGCAAAAACCAAAACAAGTAATCGAAGCCGTCAAAAATTTCTATGAAAATCATAATGCAAACGTTCATAGGGCCGTTCACACGCTTTCCCAAGAAGCGTCCGAACTTTACGAGAAGGCGCATGAAGAAGTTGCCAACTTCATAAACGCAAACGGCATGGAAGAAATAGTTTTCCTAAGGGGCACAACTGAAGCAATAAACCTAGTTGCCTACGCTTGGGGTCTTCGCAACCTAAAGAAAGGCGACGAAGTTGTAGTGTCATTGATGGAGCATCACAGCAACATGGTACCTTGGGAGATCCTTTCGAAAATAAGGGGGTTTAATGTTGAGTACGTTGATGTAAACGATGATGGAACCCTAAATTATGAGGATCTTGAAGACATTGTTTCCAACAGAACTAAGATTGTTTGCGTTTCCCATGTTTCAAATTTTAGTGGTGTTATAAACGATGTGAAGAGAGTCGCAAGAGTTGCCCATGAGCACGGTGCCTTAACCATCATTGATGGAGCGCAATCCGTTCCCCACTTGCCTGTTAACGTTAGAGACTTGGATGTAGATTTTCTTGCTTTTTCTGGACATAAAATGTTGGGTCCAACGGGCATAGGCGTCCTGTTCGGCAAGCGTGAAATTCTTGAGGAGATGGAGCCGTTTCAAGGTGGAGGCGAGATGATACGAGAAGTATCCTTTAACATTAAAACAAGACGCTGTTCTATCACATGGAACGATTTGCCGTGGAAGTTTGAGGCTGGAACACCAGACGTCTGTGGCGGTGTTGGACTGATGGAAGCTGTAAAATACCTGAGGAGAATAGGCATGGAAAACGTTAAGGCACATGAGTGCGGGTTGACAGAATATGCAATGCAACGCATGCTGGAATGCCAAAAAGTTAGGATTTACGGGCCGAAGGATGCTTCCGTTAAATGTGGCATAATTCCCTTTAACGTTGAAGGTTTAAGCTCGCATGATGTCGCCCTGTTCCTTGACAACTATGGCATCATGACCAGAAGCGGCTTCCACTGCGCCCAACCGTTGCATGAAATGTTCAAGTTAAAATCTTCAGCAAGAGTAAGCTTCTACGTCTACAACACCCGTGAAGAAGTCGACCGATTTATCGAAGTTTTGAAGGAGATCGAGCAGGTTTAATGGCATCTGTTGAAGATTACGTTGCTAGAATTGAAGAAACATGCGGTGAAGAGAGAGACTTTATCATCATTTTCAAGTATGACAAGAAGGAAGAGGCAATTAAAAAAATTTTAAAAAAGGCAAAAATAGAAAAGTCAATTTCTACCATAATTTTTGAACTAACCTTCAAAAATGTTTCTTTTCGTCTTTACGGAACAGGCAAGGCTATTTTTCGAAATTTAAAGGATAGAAGCGAATTGCAGAAAGTTTTGATTGATCTTTTATTGTAATTTGGTGGATTAATCCAATGTATTGAATCGTGAGAAGTAAGATTTAAATTCGTTCCCGCGAACAACACTGGTGAAAGACCTCAGAGGGATCATTCTGCCAACCACTAAACGAAAGTTAACAGAAAAATCACCAGCGACGACGGCGGTCGGTTTCGGATTCCAAGGTGGAAAAAGACAGGAGAGCGAAGCAGTCTACCTTGTAGAAGAACAAATAAAAACAGCAGTAAAAGACACGAAACTGTCCGTCTCAATAACAAAATCGGCAGGTGTAGATTCATTTGCACGCACAGAGCTTCGAAGAAAATATCGTATAGAAAGGTATGACCTACATCCAAGTCACTTTTTTACAGAATCCGTGCAATCACTCGTTCCACGTAACACTCCGGAATTCATAGACAGAGGATTTAATTATGTTGAAAGAATAGTTCGTGCACTATATTATTTCAAGCAATGCGCATTGATTGGACCTAGCGGAACGGGAAAAACGCACGTGGTTTACCTGATAGCGGAGCTTTGCGGGCTTCCCATGTGGGAGATAAACTGCGGTTTACAGACGTCAGCGTACGATTTGTTTGGAAGATACATAGGCCTCGGGAAAGAGAACTGGATTGACGGTCAAATAGTGACGTGGTGCAGGCAGGGTGGCCTACTTTATTTGGACGAGGCAAACATGATGAAACAAGACATAGCCACAAGGCTAAACCCGGTTCTAGACACCAGAGGCCATCTTGTTTTAACAGAAAAGGACAACGAGATAGTGCAAAGGCATCCGCACGGCTACTTAGTAATTTCAATGAACCCCTTCTCAGCCGAATTCGTTGGGACAAAACCATTAAACGCGGCTTTGAGAAGGCGAATGTCCGTTTGGATAAACTTTGACTACCTAAGCATAGGCGACAAGATATCCTATGACGAAGTAGAACTTATCGTTAAAAGGAGTGGTGTAGGCGAAAAAATAGCCGAAAAGTTAGTCCAAACAGGCGCCGAGCTTCGAAGACAATACAAAAACGGCGACTTGCCTTATGGGCCTTCACCCGGAGACTTAATCAACTGGGCAACATTGATTGCGGATGGATGTGGACCAATAGAAGCGGCTGTAGAGACAATAGTTGGGACAACAAGTGATGACGTAGAGATACAAGCTATGGTGAAGCGCATTGTTGAGTCCATTTTTGGGGAATAATAGAATACGGGTTTAAACCTTGAACTTTTTTGATTTTGCTTGGTCAACAGCACATCAGATAACTAGGAAGGCACAAAACGAGCTGAAAATCCTTCTTCACGACGATCTGAGGTACCCATACCTCGGAAAGGACGGTAGAGGATTCGTTCTTCACCTTGTTAAGCCCAAAAGATTAGACGCGAAGCATGTCTATTTTCAAGGATTAAAATTCAACATTCAAAATCCAACTCATAAGAAAATCATTTGGTACTTGTTTAAGGCATCAGTCTATCACTTAAGCATGCACTCACACGTATCGGATTTTTCGATGTATTCTAAATGGGCGCGAGGAAAACGTCCTAACCTATCAACATTTGTGGTTAGCCTACTAGAAGACGCTATAATAGGCAAGCATTTGACACAGGCGTTTCAGTGGATGCTTCCGGAAATAGCTTATGCCAACACCATTTCTTTCCTTCGGATGAAGAATGTCGAGGAACTTCCGAATGAAATGTCAAGAATTATGGCTTCAATACTTCTAAACCATAGTCTGAAGAAAGTTAAAGGAAATCTGAAAGACGAGATGCTCACAGAAGTCGAGGCAATAGCGTCTATTCTCCAGAAAATAGGGGAAAGTCCAACAGTCGATGACAGAATAGGTGCTGCAACCAAAGTTTATGATGCTATAACTGTTTATGGAGAAACTTTTGAGGTTCCATCGCTGTTGTACACGGAAAGTCATGGAACAAACGATCTTTTCTATGAGCGATCTATCCCTCAAGAAGAGGAAATCCAACAACTCCTAACCGAAGCGTTACCAGCTCTTAACCCTGAAATCAAAGCTGAAGAAAAACTGAAAACTGTAATGCAAAGTTTGAAAGAAAGCGAGGTTCATCAAGTTTTGACGGCTTGGCAGGAATATGAGAACTCCAAATTAAGGATTTTGAAGGATTATGTCGAGATAGGAAAGGACACAAAGTTTGAGGATTTTGTGTTTCCAGCTGAAGACTATGCAGAGTTTCAAAGGAAGAGGGAAATTTTGGGTGGTCCTATAAGGCGTATAATGTATGGGTTAAGGCTTTTGAAAAACGTTGGCGGTGAAGATTTTAGGCAAGAGAGCGGCTTTGTTGATCTGCAGGAAGCTATACAAGTTATTGCAAGCAAAAGCCAGCGGACCGACGTATTTGTGCGGGAGGAACTTCAGACAAGAGAGGACGCATGGTCAATACTTATAGACGCAAGCCACAGCCTGAACATGTTCAAGGGTGAAGTTCGTGGCATAGCCTTATGCTTGGCTGAAGTTGCTAAGATGCTCATCCTCGACCAGAATTCTTGGGGCATGTACGCCTTTAACAACAAATTCTATGTCATAAAGGATTTTTCAGAGAAATACGATGCACGTGTAAGGGCGAGAATAGGAGGTTTAACCCACGGAGGCTTAACGTATCTGCCCGACGCGGTTTTGCTCGCAGCTCAAGCATTGACCAAACGCTTGGAGGAGTCAAGAGTTTTGGTTGTTGTTTCCGATTTCTTCCCAGCAGGATATGAAGAGGCCGAAGAAAAACTGAAGGAAAACGTTAGAAAAATTGAAAGAATGGGCGTAGGCGTTATAGGTATTGGTGTCAACAGCCGTGCGGTTAGACAGTACATTCGTGCAAGCTGTGTTGTTGAAGGCCCTTATGATTTGATGAAGAAGTTCACTAAAGCGTTCATGGAGTACAGCGCAAGCTAACTAAACTACTTTTTAAGGCATTCCATTGCAATTATATTTAGCGTTTTTCCATCGCGTTTAATCTGCTTTTTAAGAATCCTTTTCTCTTGGAAGCCCCGTGCTAAAAGCATATCGTGTTTATCACGGCACTCTGCTTCAACATAACACTTTATCTTGTCCTTAGGCCAATACATGGCTTCCAACATGGCGTCCGCATAAGGGACACTTGCCGGATGAATAAATAAATCCAGCAACCAAAAACTCTCGCTTAAACGATGCTTAAGAGCCAGGGTTGCATAACCAACAATACTTCCCTTTTCTGTTACAAGAACCTTTGACATACATAAACCCTTTAACCGTTCTTTCATATCTTCTAGGAAGTAATCTTCATAATCAAAAGGTCCGAAGATTTTTTGCCTCATAGACCTTACACGCCATCCTTCTTTAGTGGTGAAAAGTAAGCTTACGCCAGGCCAGTCCTTCCACATAGCGTCTCTGCAGAAAACTCTTTTTGCTTGGAAGTATTCCTTCTCATAATCAGGGCACAAATTATAACGCATAACCTCTGAATTGTTAATTATGCTCGTAAAGCCTAGATTTTTCGCAATGGGATAGCTTGATTCTTTGAACCCGCCAATTAAAATCTGTCCACCGCGCTTGCGGAAGTCTTCTATTTGTGTTTTTATGAGGGCTGTACAGGCGCCCTTCTTACGGTGGTCTTTAGCTGTAAACAAGTGCCCTATAATTCCTATGGAACCATATTCCCATGTTGATACGTTACTAATTATTCTGCTCTTTAGAAGACCGAGATAGAAACGAGCCTCTAACTCATCTAATTCTCCTTGGACGGCTAGGTTTAAGTGCCATAGCCAAATCCCCTTATTATGAGCAAGAAACGACATAATACTATTTTTGTAATGGTCATCTGGAGCTTTGACCACGTGAATTTCCATAGTGTCATTTGTTCTTAACGGGACTTCACTAATCTTGCTCCACATAAGGAAGCCTCGTTTTTAAATCAAATCTGCAGTTTATTGTTATTTAAACGTGACTTCTTTATTTTCTCGCTAAAGTTTAGAGATAATTTAAGGAAAAGATGTAAGCAAGGCATGGTGAATAACCTCATCCATAATGCAGTTTTAAAAATAATTCAATCTTTCCAGAGACGCTTCACGGTATAAGCTCTAGTAAATATCTGTTTACCCTAGCTTTTCTTGACATTGGTTTACGTTTGTTTTGCAATTGAGAAGTCGGCGATAAACTCGAATTTCTCAGCAGCTTCAACGCCCTTCTTTGGTTTGAAAACTATTTTTTCAGGCACCCCGTCATGTATGTATGTTATGTAAAGCAGTTCTTTTCCTAAACCGTATCGTTCTAAGTCGACTACGGAGTTTTTGGCTTTCTCCAATCTGTCAATCTTATTTTTTAATTCCTCGGCGGCCTCAAAAAGTATTTCAGCTTCCCCTACACTGTCGGCACAGAGCATAACATCTTTAAACTGAACCCACTCTGTTGAAGTGCCAAGTTTTTTCTCTTCCTTTTTGCTTCCTTTTCTGCCTCCCGCCCTCAAAACTTTTTGTAACTCGGCAATTTTTTTCGTTTGCTCTTGATTCTTTAGAGATTCGGGGTTTCTCAGAAGGCTTCCTAACCACTGGCTGTAATCTTCAAGCAGCGACTTGTATTGGTTTATCCCCGCTTCTATGCTCTCTCGGATTTCTTTGAGCGAATAAAAAGTTCGAATTTCGGTTGAAAATTCATCCAACCCTCAGCACCAGCAAGTTTTAGCTATGATCTTCAGATTTTAGTGACTCTTTTACGGCGTCCATTGTTTGTTCTCCGCTGGAGACTGTGGTTTCTTCTTTGCCGCCAAGTATGGCTTTAACAATGCTTTTTAGTTCCTTCCTCACCTTTCCAAAGAAGTTAACCCGCGTGCTTATCTTCTTCCTATACAACATTACCACTTTAGCAAGTTCAGGCATTATGACCCACAGAACAGCCATGACAATTTCAGGCGGGTACTCTGCCAAAAACGCTGAGTTCACCTCGCCTTTTTCATGAACAAGTATTAGATGGCCTTCTTGATTCAAAATTACTTTCTTAACCTTCTTTCTGAGTGGCACATTCCGCGGAGGGATGTTAAAAGAAACATTGAGTTTCTTAAGAATCTGCTTAAGAGACATGCAGAGCTCATTCATAAGCTTGTTTTCCTCCATCAAAAATTCGCTTAACTGCAAGGTCTCCTCGGTTATGCTCTTCAGGAGCTCTTGCAATTTCTGCTCAATTTCAACCTTGGATTTTTCTATTTCCTTTTCGTCTAAAACTTCTTCGGTTTCCTCTGAGAGTTGCACTGGATGGAAAAAGTATGCTTCTTCAGCCGCCTCATCTCGGCTTTCTTCCTTTGTCGTTGGTTCTGCGTTTACCTTTGGTTTGGCGCTTTTTTCTTCCATGAACATCTCTCCTAATATTCTTCAGTAATTTGATTTGTACAAACTAATCAAATTGTTAGAAGATAATAGGGTTAGTATGTTGTGAACTGTTACACACTAATGGCGGCGGTCAATTGCAGTAGCGTGGTTTATGAGGCTTAATCAAAAGAAAAGCCGTGATCAAATATAAGAGAGCCCCAAGAGCCTGCCTGATCGTATCTGGGGCATGCCAAAACCAACTTGCACCTCCACTAAAATGTAATCCGGCAACAAACCATGCAAAGACAAAATCAACAAAGGGTTCGATGATGACAGCGATTCTGAATGGAAGCCTTATGACATGTGAGTCCAAACTCAAAATCATGTAAATTGGCAAGCTGGCTACCAAAACAAACAGTGACAGCCCCAGTGGTACACCAAAATTTTCCATAAAATTCCTCGCGTATAGATTAGCTTCCTCATAAGGAGCATGACAAAAAACAAGTGTGGATAAATAATCGAACGCTATGAAAGCAAAAACTAAGACACCCCTTTTTAACCAATGGTTATTCCTAGGCAACGAGAAGTGTTTTGAGCTAAGCATTGTGCCCAGTTTACATTGCAATTCTCCTTCTCCCCGTGAGTTTCTGACGATGTTCTAGTTGCTTATAGTTGTCTGCTACTCTTAAAAGCTTTGAATCATGTATTTCCGATTCATATTCTGAATTCAGAAGTATAAAATACAGCTTGAATAGAATCGGGTTCTGACTCAGAGTTTAAATAAGGAGCAAGGCTGCAAGAGGGTCTAAATGGAGTTATCGGTTGAAAAGCCCGAGAACATCATGAAACTGTACGACGAGAACACCGGATTATGGAGATTCGTAAAGACAGATAAGGGGCCTTCTAAGTTCATGGAGACTATTGAGAAGACTCTCTTCAGGCTTGGGTTATCAAAAAACGAGATAAAAGTTTACATTCACATCGCAAGAACCGGCGAACACAAGGCGAGCGAAATTTCAGAAGCCCTGTCCCTTCACAGAACCGAAACATACAGGATACTGCGCGATCTGGAGAAAAGAGGATTAATCTCGTCTGTTTTTGAGAAGCCCTTGAAATTTATAGCTACGCCATTCGAAAAGGCGTTAGACGTACTTATCGAAACTAAAAAAATGAAAATAAGCCTCTTAGAAAAAAGAAAGGAAAGCCTAGTTAAACTTTGGCTTTCTCTTCCAAAACCAGAGACGGAAAACGAAAGGAAAGAAGTTTTCCAAATATTGGAGGGTGAAGAGCAAATTAGCTTAAAAGCGGATGAGATTCTAAGCAGTGCGGATAAAGAGGTTTTTGTCTTTACATCCGAACATGACATCCCAAACTTTTATCACTCTGGCCTCTTGGACAAACTCGAGAAAATATCGAAAGAAAACATAAAAGTCCACCTGTTGACTAACTATTCCCCCAAAAGCTGCTTTTTCATCGAAAAAATAAAGCTGAAAAAAGCTAAGTACTCCCTTTCTAATGCTGAGGAATTACCCACCTTCATACTCACAGACGGTGAACAACTACTTTTGTTGATAAGAAAGAACAACAGCAAAAAGAGAGTGGCAGCATTATGGACAAACTACGATGCTTTCGTGAAAGCCTTAAAAACACTTTTCCTTGAGTTGTGGAACAAAGATGTTTAGCTTGTTCCCTTAACTTTGCTTTTGAGTTCTCGCCATACGGCAATTGCCAACATTCTTGCTTCTTTGTCGATCGCCATTAGTAATGATAAATAAATGATTCCGCCGATTGCAGTTATGCCTAAGGTTAAAGATATTGTTGTTGGATGCGGGATGAGGGATAAAGCGGTTGCCATAACAGCAGACGCAAAAAGATATTTTGCAATGTTACTCCACGGAATGTCTAGTCTGATCATTTTACGTACAATAACGCACAAAAGGAGGAACATCGCAAAACGGACTGAGGAATTAATAATGCTTACATAAAGTGCTGCTTGAAAAGGCTGATTCTGAGCGTAAGTTGTTAAGACATAAAAAGCCGTTGGAAGGGTTATTGCGGAATGAAGGTATGGTAAAGAAAATACAACAAGCAGTCGGCTCTTAGCCAACTCACTTAGTGATATTTTTGCTTCTTCGTCGAACCTTTCAAATCCAAAAAGCACGGAACTAAAAAGCCCTGATACTACAGAAACCAAGGCATCAATCGCCAATACAATGAGCACCGGCGCAGTTTCTATGTACTCACTTTTCAGAATTATGATATACGAATTTGATAACGATATTGCGCCAGCCGTCATAGGGATGGCAAACATCAAGACCATCTTGAATGACGTTGCTATGTCTTCGCGTTTTCTTTCCGCGAGGAGTTTCGGATACAAGGCAAAAGCCAGAAAAGCGGAGTATGTGATTACATTTGTGATTTGCACTGCGGCGCCATATCTGCCTCTTGCTCCTTCCCCGCCGTATGCGAATAGCATAATAAATATGTAGGTTGCTATCTGGTTGCCAACAACATTATATATGTTCGCTATAGAACCTTTAAGCCATTCTTTTGCGTATTCCCATCTAGTTTTCTGTTTCAGCTCTTGCGCAAGAAGTTTAAAGTAGTAAACTATCTGAATGAGAAAGGCTACTACGCTGGCGACCACTGCTCCTAGCAGGGGTTGCTGCAGTTGAATGATGAGTACGTAGCCCAAAATGACTTTGCAAAACTGTTGGACAAGTAACCCATAGCCTATTGTATGTGGAATTCTTGCTTGTAGGCACGCTTCTAACATGTTAAGCGAGTGAAATTCAATTATCTGGATCGATATCACGAAATACAGTGAAACATAATTTGCGCTGATTCCGAGCGCTGAAGTTATTAGGGGAACAAGTGGAAGATAGATTAATGTGGCTATTATTGAAATAGCTAGGTTTGAAAATATTCCTGTTTTGACGGCTCCTTCCTTCTCTCTCGCTACGAATCGCATGGTCCAGAAAGGAAGCACTCCCGCCAGTAATGTAAAATATATTGCTATGTCATTGATGTTAAACCATAAGTCATATTCAGGTTCATGTCCTGGAAGTGATGTTGCGCGAGCTATCATAACCTGAAAGATGAAGCCTGTTGCTATGCTGAGAAGTTTGGCTGCAAATATCACGAAACCTGAATACTGTAGCCTTATCTCTCTCTTTGTCAAACGTCCACCGTTATCGTTGTTTCATGCATAATAGCTTGTGTATATTTATTTTGTGTCGTTAACAGAATGCAACTCTTTTTGGAGTTCATGAGCGTTTAAAAGTGTAAAGGCGGAGGGGCATCTTGAAGCATAGATGTTAAAGTGTTTGTTTGAGTTTTGAACTGGTTTTAATTTTCATTTTGGTTCTGCTCATCCAATTATAGAGCGGAATGAGCGGGTATTTTATTGACTGAGGAAGGACATCTTTTATTTCTCTAGGTAGTCCTAGTTTTGTGGCAAGTTTGCCCTTTTTTGTTAATGGTACGTAGTATCGTGTTAGAGGGAATTGAGTGAAACCGTTGTTTTGTTTGAACTTGTCAAGGGTAGGATGGTTTCCCATTCTGCCGTACATTAGCCATCTTATGCTTCGGTTCGCACAGACTTCAACCGCTTTTGCGACTAGGGCGTTGTTCACTGCTTTGTCCCAGTGTTTCTGCAGTGAGAGTATTTGGGATATTATTGTTATGTTGTCGCCGTGGACAAGTTGAATGAACCCTGTGAGTTCTTCTTGGAAATACGCCGCTATGTAAGTGCAATTTTTTGAAGAAAGCACACTTTTTGTTACTGCTTGCAACGGTGTTCCGTAGTGTGGAAAACCTCTTTCTTGCCGGATCGGGGTTTCGTTGTAAATTTTCCAAATGCCGTCCGCCAATTTTTCGCTTGGCTCGGCTGTTTCTGTTTTTATTCCGCTTTTTTCTGCCTTACGAACCATGTTGCGTGTCTTTTTCCCTACGTTTTTCCACCATTCATCATAGTTTGTTATTTGGAGAAGCGCAATGTTGTCGTTTGCCTTTAACCATGACTTCGAAGGATTTGGTATCGTGTAGCACCATTTTCTCTCGATGAAGGTGAATACGTCTATTCCTCTTTCTCCGAGTTTTTCAATGAGTTTTTCCGTTGGAACAACGTCTCTTTCATATTCCTTTGCGTCGCTGGCTATCGTAAAGAAGATTCTTTTGCGAAACCTTAACGTTTCAAGCTCCTCATCCACGTCCAGAATTCTCCTTAATGTCTCGTAGAATGGTCCTCTATAATTTATCTTTCCCCTTTGGAAAAGCCATATCGGATGGGTATGTAAAACGTGTCCTTTCGCAATGTGAGTCCTCGCTATCTTAGCGGCTTGTTCAGCGGTGTAAACGTGGCACAAAAAATCTAAGCCTAATGTTGGGAACTGATAAAAAGATTGCAATGGGAAACTATCTGGAATCTTAGGTGCTTTAGCTTTCCACCGTTTCCACATCATTCGTGCGAATAAACTTGAGGTTCCATGAATCGTGTAATAGTTTATCTTTCTTCCAGTCAACTTTTCTAGCAGTCTTAATTCTCTATATGGGTCATTTGCGATGTGAAGTGCTATTTCATGTTTGTCATTGTTAAGCAATTCCAGCAATTCTTTATCTGGAATTGTTTTCGGTGTGAAAAACCAGTAAGCTTTCACTTCCTTGGCTGACGCGTTAATCATCTTCGCGATTATTTTCGAGTTTTTCAGGTAGTCTTCGCCCATCTTTATGCCCAAAGCTGTGTAAATGAAGCTTCTAACCCTCGAAGGATAGGGGTAATCAACGTCGATTCTTAATTTTATCAAAGTTTTCCCTGTCTGCATTTAACTGAAACATCATTTTTATATAAACTCTTTACCGTTTGTTAGCTCAAGTTGTGAACTGTAAATTTTGGACGGCTTGAACACCCTTAAGGGTTAAAAAGCTGTCAGCTTTCCGCCTTGTCATATTCATTATTTCTATGAATCATGAAAACTTTTTATGAAAATCAATTCGTTCTTCTTCTATAACTGGCTTCCACCATTTAGCATTTTGCTCATACCATTCTATGGTTTTCCTTATACCCTCTTCGAACCTAATCTTTGGTTTCCAACCAAGTCCCTGTATCTTTTCTATATCTAAAGAGTATCGCATGTCATGTCCCGGTCTATCCCTGACAAACTCTATCAAACTCTCTGGCTTGTTGGTGAGTCTCAGAATTGTCTTGACAACTTGAGTATTTTTCAACTCTTGTTTTGCTGCTATGTTATAGATTTCTCCATCCTTGCCTTTGTGTAAAACTAGGTCTATTGCTTCGCAGTTGTCTTCAACGTGAAGCCAGTCTCTTACGTTTTCACCAGTTCCATAAACTGGTATTGGTTTGTTTAATAGGGCGTAAATTATTGTCTTGGCGATGAGCTTCTCTGGGTGCTGGTAAGGTCCATAGTTATTTGTTGACCTTGTTATTACGATGGGCAGACCGTAAGTTGTGAAATAAGATTGGCATAGTAATTCTGCACCAGCCTTGGTGGCGGAGTAAGGATTCCGTGGTTTCAGTCTGTCTTCTTCTTCGAAACTCCCCTCTTGAATGTGCCCGTGAACTTCATCCGTGCTGATTTGCTCAAACTTTGATATGTTGAATTTTCTTGCCGCCTCTAGCAGATTGTAAACTCCGTAGATGTCGGTCAGGACAAATGTTCCTGCTTCTATCACGCTTCTGTCAACGTGGGTTTCGGCGGCAAAATTCACGACCCAATCGCAATCTTTGCAGGCTTTTTCAATGTCTTCTCTTTTTGTTATGTCTCCTTTGATGAATGCTATCTTGTCCCAGACGTCCTGTAAATTTTCCTTTCTTCCCGCGTATGTAAGCTTGTCTAAAACAACCATTTCATAGCCTGGATGTTTTTTCAGCATGTAGTGTACGAAGTTGCTTCCGATGAATCCTGCTCCTCCGGTTATGAGAATTTTCATTTCGTCACCCGTGTTTGAGCCATGGTGCCAGTTTCCAATCGTAAGGGATTTTTTCGGTGTCTGGTGGGAGTCTGCACTCGTCGGGCTCGTTGTAGTTGTAGAGTTCCGTGGGTATGTTGAGGACCAGTGCGTATTCTTCGGTTATTGTTTTGAATCCGTGCCAGACTTCTGGCGGAATCTTTACCAGGAGAAGGTTTCGTTCGCCAATTATGAACTCGTTTACCTCGTTTTTTGTTTTTGATTTTTGGCGGCCGTCACATAGCACAAGTTTTATCATGCCTTTGATGCAGACTATGTTGTCTGTTTGTTTTTTGTGCATGTGCCAAGCTTTAACGACTTGTGGATAGGCTGCTGTTACGTATGCTTGTCCGAATTTTTGGAAGTGTTCCCAGTCACTTCTGAGTATTTCGATTAGCCATCCTCTTTCGTCAGTGACTTGTTTCAACGGTTTGGTTATCACGCCTTCTATCATGTTTTCATCTCAGAACACTATTCTCGAGTTTTCACCTACAATCAGTCTGTGTCCTTTCGGACCTCTCTGGTTCGCTATTATTTCAGAGTTGGCGCCGATTATGCTGTCGATTATTTTTGTATTGATTTCTATTGTGCAGTTGTCCATTATTATCGAGTTTTCTATTTCGCCTCTCTTTATCTTTACATGGCTGCCTATAGATGTGTATGGTCCTATGTAAACTTCACCTTCTATTGTTGTGTCTTCTCCTATTAGGGCGGGACCACGGATTAGGGCGCCCTTTTTAACGTGTGCGTTTTTTCCTATGGACACCCGTCCTTGAATGGACGTTTTATCTTCAACCGTTCCCTCTGTTTTTGAGCCCAGTTCATCTAGTATTAGTATGTTGGCTTCGATGATGTCCTCAATCGTACCCGTGTCCTTCCACCATCCTTCGACTATTCTGTGGCCCACCTTGTAGCCTGCATCTAGTAGCAATTGTATTGCTTCTGTTATTTCGAGCTCTCCTCTCCATGACGGTTTTAGCTGTTTTATCATCTTGAAAACTATTGGTTTCAGGAAGTATATGCCCGTGAGTGCATAGTTGCTTGGCGGCTTTTTGGGCTTTTCGATAAGCCTGACCAGATTTCCTTTCTTGTCGAATTCAGCCACTCCAAATTGTTGTGGGTTCTCAACCTCACACAGTAATACCATTGCGTCGTAGCCTTTTTTCCGAAATTCTTGAACGAACTTGGAGATTCCTCCTTTTAGTAGGTTGTCGCCCAAGTATACGACGAAGGCACTATCCCCTATGAAGTCTTCAGTTAAGCCTACTGCGTGGGCTATTCCTGCTGGTTTTTCTTGGTGAAGGTATGCGACGTTTACGCCGAATTTGCTTCCGTCTCCATAGTGGCTTTTTACTTTTTCAGGCATGATGTCGCCTAGTACTATTGCTATGTCGCGTATTCCAGAGTTGCGTAGGTCTTCTAAAACATACTGAGATATCGGTTTGTTTGCAACAGGGATTAGCTGTTTTGGCCCAGTGTGGGTTAGCGGTCTAAGCCTTGTGCCATGGCCGCCGTGGAGTATCACACCCTTCATGGTTGCTCGCTCTCCTTCATCATTCTGTTCAGTCCCTCTGTTATGTTTAGTGGTTTTGCTTTTAGTCGTTTTTGTATTCTGTCTATGTTTAAGGACGAGTCTTTTGGTCTTTTGGCTATCCAAGCGGTCAGCTGGCTCATTCTTATTGGTCTGATTAGGCTTGAATCTAAGCGGAAGGTCTTGGCGATTTGTCTGGCGAATTCGTAGCGGCTTATTCTTTCGCTTCCTGAAGCGTGATATAATCCCTGCAGGTCTTTTTGTACGGCTTCAATGGTAATTTCGGCTAGGCTGCCTGCCAGCGTTGGCGTGTTATAGTGGTCTTCGACTACTGTGATTTCTTTTTCTTGTTTTAGTGAGTTTATCACCCATGTGGCGAAGTTTTGTTTCCACGGGTGCCAGCCGTACAAAACGCTTGTGCGAAAAATAGCGTAGTTTTGGCAGTGACTGATGACTTGTTTTTCTCCTTCAAACTTTGTAACGCCATAATAGTTCATTGGGTTTGGCTTGTCCTCTTCCTCGTAGTTGCCTTTCTCGCCGTCAAAGACGTAGTCTGTGGATATGTAAACGAGTTTTGCGCCTACTTCGCTGCAGGCAACGGCAATGTTGCGTGTTCCTTCCACGTTTGTTCTCCACGCTTTTTCTTTTTCGGTTTCGCATTTATCTACGTTTGTCTCGGAAGCCGTGTGGATTACTAGATGTGGTTTAAGCTTATGAAAGAGGTTTAAAACTTCCGCTGTGCTTGTGATGTCCAGTTTTGAAGAGTTTGAATGTAGTGGCTTGGTTTTGTGAAGAGGTGTAACTGTATAGTCATTTTTAGCGAGCTCAACTATCTTATTGCCTAACAATCCGCTTGCGCCAGTAACCAATAATCTCTTCTTATGTGTGTCCAAGATTTTTTATCCAACCGATAACCCTAAGTGCCTTTGGTCAATTTGGATAAATTGGTTAAAATGTTTAATAATTATTTCTTTATCTTTATATATAAAAATTTTAGAGATGAGTAAAAGAGAGAGATGAGTAGAATGGAAAAGCAAACAATAAGGCGAAAAATTCACGGCACTTTGAGAGAATTTTATAAAATAAATCAGGGTAAAAAATTCATACCTGGAGTAACGAGAATACAATATGCCGGATCGATATTTGATGAACGTGAAGTAATAGCATCGGTTGATGCTATTCTTGATGGATGGTTTGGCCTAGGTAAAAAGGGTAGAGAATTTGAATTAACATTTTCCAAATATCTAGGAGTTGCGCGAACTGTTCTTACGAATTCAGGATCTTCCGCGAGCTTACTTGCATTGGCGGCGCTTAATTCGCCATATTTTCGAGGTCATTTAAAAAAAGGAGACGAGGTAATAACTCCTGCTATGACTTTTCCAACCACTTTTAACTCTATAATTCAAAACAACTTATGTCCGGTCCTTTTAGACGTTGAATTAGGTAGTTACAACATAAATCCAGATAACCTGAATAATGCATTATCCGAGAAGACAAGAGCAATATTTTTGCCTCATGCGTTTGGCATACCAAATGAGATGAATGCCATCATTGAGTTTGCTGAAGACCACGATCTCTACGTGATTGAAGATAATTGTGACGCACTTGGTTCAGTCTATGATGGTAAGAAGTCAGGATCTTTTGGTATACTTTCTACATGTTCATTTTATCCAGCTCATCATATTACGATGGGTGAAGGCGGTACTGTTTCTATAAGGGATGATGATATAAATCTTTATCGAATTATAAAATCCCTAAGGGATTGGGGAAGGGCGTGTTATTGTGAACATGACGAAACCAACTTAAATGGGGCATGTGGTAGAAGGTTTGAGTTCAAAATTGATGGAATACCATATGACCATAGATATATGTATACACACATGGGTTATAATTTAAAGCCATTGGAACTCCAAGCGGCCATGGGTATTGAGCAATTAAAAAAATTACCCGATTTTATAAAAAAGAGGGAAGAGAACTTTAAATCATTGTATACTGAATTTCAAAAATATGAAGAACATTTTATTTTGCCTTCTTGGTCTGCTAAATCGAACCCTTCTTGGTTCTGTTTTCCACTTACAATACGTTGTAATGCACCATTTTCGAGACGGGAAATAACGTTCTTTTTAGAAAAAAATGGCATTCAGACGCGTCTATTTTTTGCTGGCAATATCATACGGCAACTTGCATATAAAAACATAAAATGTAGGAAAGTAGGTAAACTAAACAATTGCGATAAAATTATGAAGGATTCTTTTTTCATTGGCGTCTACCCTGGAATTGACGAAGAAAAGATGACTTATATTCTCAATAAGATTGAAGAATTCATGAAAAGATGGTAAAAGATGTGCAGAGTAACTCTTGTAAATCCACAAATTGCCATGGCTTCATGGAATTCACCTTTCGGTACTATGGATAGTACTTCAATACGTCTTGGTTTAGCTTATCTTTCTGCTTGTTTGAAGGAAGCGGGGCATGAAGTTAAATTAATTGACTTAAGACTGCTGAGAGGTTGGAAAGATTACGCACAATTATTAAAAAATCAAAGACCCGAATTTTTGGGGGTTACTATGAATACGTGCGAGTTTGAATTTGCAATCGAATGTTGCCGTCGTGCCAAGGCCTTGGATCCAGGTTTAAGAACAGTTATAGGTGGTATCCATCCGACAATGTGCCCTGAAAAGTGTCTAGAAACCAAGGTAGTTGATTTTGTAATTAGGGGGGAGGGAGAGATAAGCTTCCCTAAGCTTGTCGAAAATCCCAAAAATTTTCCCTCATCTTTTTGGGGGGAAACACCAAATTTAGATGTCATCCCTTTCCCAGATAGAAATCTTTGGTCAGATTATGAAAAACGCATACAATTCCCGTTTTTCCAGACTTTTCTTCCGCCGATGATCGAAATATTGACTAAAAGAGGTTGCCCATGGCAATGTAGATTTTGTTGCGGACCAGGTGAGCAAAATCTGTATACCATTGAAAAGAACGGTATCCGTGTTCCAAGTATCCGCACAAGAAGCGTAGAAAATGTGATGGAAGAACTTGCCCAGCTGTATAAACGCTATAGATTTAAAAGCATTGTTTTTCATGACGACCAATTTGTTATACAACCAAAGTGGGTCGAAAAATTTTGCCAAGCAATGCATGACTATGGATTTGTTAAAAAGGCTATAAAATGGTGGGCGGCTTCTCGTGCTAACATAATCGTAAAATACCCAGAGCTATTTAGGCAAATGAAGGAAGCAGGGCTTAAAATGTTAAGCGTTGGGTTTGAATCTTTCTCGGAGAGAATGCTCAGATGGATGAACAAGGGAACCACTGTGGAACAAAATTGGGAAGCTGTAAGAATTCTAAGAAAACTCGGACTACAGATCTATGGTAATTTTATGTTTGGCATTCTCTATTCAGATGGAAAGTGGCATTCTGAAGATGATATACAGACGGCAAAAGCCATACTAAAAATCAAACCTGAAATGATTTCCTCCTCATTTTTTACGCCTATACCAGGATCCTATTTTTATCGTTTTTGTGAAGAAAATGATCTCGTACATTTACCCTTCCCTACGTCACTTGGTTTACGCAATCCCAATGAAGCTAAAATAAAGGGTATTGATTATGTATTCTTAAACAAACTCCTTAACGTAATTTATCCTAAAAACTCATTTTCAAGCTGCGTAAATAAAGTTTTTCACAAACTCGATAGCTGGACCGTTGTTTCGACATCATTTCTTAGATTGGCCAATTTATTGAGAGCTCATAAACATAAGAGGAAAAATATTCATGGTTCTTCTTAAGATTGAAGAATTCATGAGGAAGAAGTAGGTGATAAGATGGCACGCATATTAATCTCGGGTGGGTTGGGTTTTATTGGTAGTAATTTGGCTGAGGATTTAATCAGCAAAGAACACAAAGTAATCCTCATATCAAAGAGTAATAAAAAAATACAAAATGTTGCTAGTATTATAGATAAAGTCGAAATAGAGTATGGAGACGTTACTGACTTTAGTTGGTTGGAAAAAATCTTATTTAAGCATCAGCCTGAGGTTATATTTCATTTGGCAGGTCAACTAACTTCCTATGAGTCTTTTGAGAAACCATTATATGATGTTGATGTTAACTCAAAATCCACTCTAGTTTTTTTAGAAACTATTAGAAAGCAAAATAAACCATGTAGGTTTATATTAGGAAGTACTTTTTGGGTCGTTGGAAGACCAAAATCACTTCCTATCAACGAGGAAACACCATGTTACCCGTTAAATGTTTATGCAGCTAACAGATTAGCTAGCGAGAACTATTGTAAAATATACCATCAAGTTTACAATATGGATGCACTTATAATGCGACTAACTAACACATTCGGAATCAAGGAGCAATATAACAATCCAAGAAAAGCAGCATTAAATTACTTAATTTATAGAGGCTATAAAGGTCAGACAATACCGATATACGACGAAGGTAAGTTCTTCAGGGACTATATTTATGTTTCTGATGTGGTCTCCGCAGCAGAAGCTGTTATGGAAAAGGGAAGAGCTGGAGAATGTTACTTCGTTGGAACGGGGGTTAAGACGTGGTTTTATGAAATCGGTGAATGGCTCGAAGAGTTGACACTTGGAAAAGTTGTTTACGTAGAGTCTCCAGAATTTCATAAAAGAATCAATGTTGGAAATATAGTCATAGATCATACCCGGATCAAAGGTTTAGGATGGAATTGGAAAGTTTCGGTAAAAGAAGGAATGCAAAAAGTTTTAGAGTATTACAGGGAAATAAATGCATAAAAAACAACAAGAATCCACCTTGACTTTAGTTTCTATTATTACAGTCAGCTGGAATAGAAAAAAAGATGTGAGTGAACTAGTAAAATCTCTGCTTAAGCAAGCATATAGAGGAAAAGAAATAATTATTGTTGACAACGCAAGCACAGATGGTACCGTAGACTTCTTAAAAACAAAATACCCTAGCCTTAAAATAATTCCATTGGATAAAAATTACGGACTCCATAGAGGTTTTAACATTGGTGTGGAGAATGCAAAAGGGAAAATAATTATTGGTATAGACCATGATTGCATCCTAGTTGACAAAAAAGTAGTCGATAAAGTTGTTAAATGCTTTGAAGAAAATCCAAATTTGGGTATAATAGCTTTTAGAGTTAAAACTCTTTTCACCAAGGAAGATGCTTGGGATAATCCGCTGCACTTAACAAAAAGAAACTCTAAAAAAGGTTATCCTTGCCTAGCATACAATGGGTCAGGTTTTGCTACATCAAGAAATGTGTATAGAAGGGTTGGTGGCTTGGATGAACAATTTTTTACCTATCATGGCGAAATTGATATAACATTAAGAGCAGTGGAAGCAGGATATGAATGCAGATATTTCCCTGATATTATTGTGTTTCATAAATCTTTTTCGGCACCTCCTACCTCAGATTGGTATATAAAAATTACACAGAGGAATTGGGCATGGTTTCTTTGGAAGAACTTTCCCTTCCGCGAAATAATAAATTTCAGATTTCTTCCATCTAAGCGTCTTTTATTTAAAAATCCCGTCTTATTTTTTCTTTTTTTATTTGAAACTTTAGCTGGATTTTATCAGATACTTAAAAAAAGAAAACCGCTTTCGTATAAAACTATCAATTATTATAGAGTCATAAGAGCCATTGGTGTGAGGTGAGACCTTTGTCTAGAATTAGTTTAGTAAATCCGCAAATGGCCGTAGCCTCGTGGATTTCACCACTCGATACTATTGATAATACTTTCATACGTCTTGGTATCGATTGTCTTTCGGCTTGCTTGAAGGAACCTGGGCATGAATTTAAATTAATTGATTCAAGATTGTTAAAAGGCTGGGGGATTCCTGAGCTGTTTTATCCTTTGCCACCAAATCAGATCATGACAATTTACTGGTGGACAATCAGCGAAAAAGAGGAATCGTGATGATTTATAAGGTTGATTTGGTGATGTGGACTAAAAATGGTGCCGAGACTCTGCCCCTTGTTTTAAAAAGAATTAGCGAAGTTATACCCAGCGAGTGCGTCAACAAGCGAGTGATTGTAGATGACCGAAGCATCGATGATACTATAGAGATAGCAAAGTCTTTCGGCTGGAATGTTGTTTTTAACGAAGGAAAAGGCATAAGTGATGGAGCAAACACCGCCCTAAAACACGTAACATCCGAGTACTTCATAAGTTTCGAACAAGACCTTCTCCTAGCTCAGGATTGGTGGGACAAGATTCCGCCGTGCCTTGAAAATCCGAAGATCGCTGTTGCTTCTGGAATGCGTTTTGCAGATAAACCTGTAGGCGTAAGGAAGCTGCAGCAGTATGTGGCTAAAAAGTATCGAGGTGAGGCCGAGCTTGCATCTTGGCTTAGGGCCAGACAGATGGCTGCTTTTACACTGGGAAAAACCTTGGACAACACAATTTATAAAACCGGAATAATCAAAGCTTTAGGCGGATTTCCCAAAATGCGAGTAAACGCTGGCGTTGACACAATCCTAGCTTACAAGGTTAGACAAGCTGGTTCTTATTGGATTGTCGACTATAACGTTCAATCAATCCATCTAAGGCACGGCTTGAAGCAGGAACTGCATCATCAATACTGGTACGCGACACAATTACACGAAATATGGAGAAGGATAGAAACCGAAACAAGCCAACGTCCGCCAGTAACAAAGTTTAGCATAATATCTCGGTTCTTCATTTCCCCTTTTACAGGACTGTTTGTAGCGTTAAAAACCAAGCAATCCACAATAGCGTATGTTCACCCACTTATCCGGTTTTACTATTTAAAGGGTCTTTTAGAGGCTTCAAAAGCAAGAAGCTGATTTTCTATTAATAAGAAAGTGGCTTAAGAAATTCTTTCAATTAACTCCTTTTCTAACGCTTCTACTCTCCTCTTGACTTTTTCAACTTCCCCACGAACACGTTCGTCTTTGATCTCTCCTTTTCGCTTTTCATTAGATTTCAAAATCAGTCGTAAAAACTCGGAGTCATAGCTTTTCAACAGCAACTCCGTATTCGGAATCAAGCAGTGGCCGCCAATAACGCCTGGGTAATGAAGGGGCTTGTTAAACCGTACTCGATGTATGTCCTCAAGCATGTCCACAACTTCGTCGAAATCCGCTCGGAAATGACTTGAAATTCTGTGCATTTCCTGGAAACACGCAATCATCCAAGCCCTATAGATATTTTCAAATAACTTGGCAAGTTCCATTTCAACGGGGTTTTTCAAAATTTTCACTTTCAACCCAAGTTTTTCGAAATGCTCTCTTGCTTCTTCAGTCGACTCTTTTGTCGTGCCGCTCACGTATTTACTCCAGAAAAGTATGTCCCTCTTCATAGTCTCCAGCGTTTTATGCATCCCCCGTATGGGAGAATAAACTATGGGCGACTTCGAAAACTCGTAGACCTTCTGGGTTGTGCCTGGCTGCACGGTGCTTTCAATTATTGTTAGTTCAGGCTCGAATTTTCTTATGCAGTCTAAAGTTGTTTGCACAAACTTCTCTTGTTCAGCGCAAGGATAACAGATGTGCATCACGTCAACCTTTTTAGGCGGTTTTACCTCGCCGACTACTTTTCGCATCTTCTCCTTGTCCAAATCGAAACCATAGACATCAAATTTTCCGCTCTCTTTAAACAGTTCAAACAGCGCATGCCCAACTTCGCCCAAACCAACGATCAAAACTTTTTCCTTAAGCATCGCACGTCACCAGAAACATCCACAATGCTAAACGTCAAATATAAGCTTAAAAGCGTTCGGTGGACAATGTTCATTCGCCTTTAGTTTTCGCCGATTTTTCTACTAGATTTGCAACGATGTCAACTGGATTTTCGAGTCTGGCTAGCAAGTGTTTAACATCGGTTCTCTTGCCCAGAAGTTTCTCCGCAAGTTTCGGCACAGCCGAAGGTTCTGCCTTAAAAATCGGAAAACCTTTCGCGGTTAAAAAGTCGTTTACATGCTGTTTTCGAAATACATTAACAGTTATAGCTGGGGTTCCTTGTAATGCGGCTTCTCGCGTGATTGTTCCTCCTGCGCCAACAAACAAGTCTGCCTGTGCTACCAAACTGGCTGAGTCTACAAACTCTTTTGGAACCGTTAATTCTCTAATGGTTTTACGGTCGTATCGTGAGAGGAACACGACTTTTCCAAGCAGTTTCAGCTTTCTTGCCAAAACAAGCATGTCTACCGCTTCTTTTGTATAAACAGCCTTTTCTTCGAGTTGCCTAACTACGATTAGTGGCTTTCCAAAGTCATATTGTAGTTTAGGCGCAAAGTCCTTGATCCATGCAACTTCGTCCACTCCATCAAAGCTTATTATTTCTCCTTTAACATTGTAGGCTTGTAAGGTTTTTCTGGGGATTGCCTTTGAAGCAACGATGTAGTTTGATAGTGGTAATGTGAGCCTGTGTACTGCCTCCGCATAAGGGGTGTCAACGGTTGAAATTATTGGGATTCCTAAACCAAATGCCACTCTGCATTGGTCTACGGAGCCGTGTGAAATAGCTACTTTTGGTACGTTTTTCTCGAAAACTTCACAAAACGAAAGCTGTCTTCTCACACTTTCCTTTAGTCTGGTTAACAGAGATTTCGGGTTGTATTGCCCCGTTACAATGAATTTTTCATTCAAAAAATCCGCCAACGGTAATGTGTCGGGATGTTTCCTCGTGGTTAATATGACTTCGTGTCCTGAGGTTCGAAGCCTTCTTGCTATGGCTACACCATACCTTACGTGTTTGCCTGTGCAGGCATCGTACCAGACTCTCATTCTCTAACCCTCAGAAATTGGCACCCAACCTTCTTGGCTGCTAGATTATCCTCTTCTGTATCTCCAACGAAGAGAACGTTATGAGATTGAGTTTCAAGCCTTTGCGTTGCAATTTGTAGTTGATGAACCCTATCGAGGCTGTCTTCTCTAGTGATTGCGAAATTAAAGGATAAACCTAAGCGGTCAATGACCTCTTGCACTAATGCTTTACCCTGCATGGTTACAAGTGCCTTGGGAGTCCCGGAAAACTTTTTATAAAGTGAAATTCCTTCGTCGTTAATGATCATTTCTTTTGAGGCTAAAAGTTCCAATTCATCCCAAGCTTCAAAGATTTTTTTCCTGGTTTTGCTGTCTATTCTAGAAATTTTTTCTGTCAAAGGCTGTAACTCATTTGTCTTCATGATTTTGCTAAATTCTTGGAAGAGTCTTTCGTAATCGATTGGCAAATGGATTAATGTGCCATCGAGGTCGAATATGACAGCTTCGATCAATGGTACATCTCTCCAATGACTTTTCCATCTCTAACTAGTCTTGCTGGTGCATCGATGTGGCGTATCCAATAGATGTTTTCGGGCAGGATATTGTATTTTGGTATGTTTGGGATGTTTTCTTTAAAGGCGAGTTTCACGTATAGGTACGGAATGTTTGCGTAGTAGTCTTTGCGTAATATTTTGCTTGCGTAGGAGAAGAAAAACGATGTGGTGAACATTCTTCCAGCGTTAATTTCTGTTACGCAAGGCTTGCCTTCTTTGTTCTCTTTTAAGTCCACGCAAGCAATCCCATTGAAATTAGGGTCAATGGCTAAAACAGCCTTTGTTCCAATTTCGTTTATAGCTTTGTCGTGGATGGTTCTCTGAACGGAAGGTGTACCTGTGATGCCTGAAGGAGCGAGGTTTGGATAGATATATTCAACGCGTTCCCTAGCCATAGAAGTAATGAGTTCGCCGTCCTTCCACAAACTGTGGAAGCCCATGTTTCTTCCAGGCAAGTATTCCTGTGCAACGAATTCCCAGTCCATTTTACGGGATTTCCAGTATCTAATCCATGATGATGCGGTTTCTTTATTGTGAGCGGGGGTGCTTCCCCTGCCGCCAGCACCATACCTGGCCCTAATCCATATGGGACTTCCAAGCTCTTCAAATGCCTTAGCGATATCTGACTCGTCACGTAACTCTCTGATTCTTGCGGCTGGAACATGACTTTTCTGCCATGCTCTCGTAGAGTCCAATTTGTCTTGGCATCTGCGTACAGCCTCTTTTGAAGGTAGAAATATGTTTGCTTCCAGTTTCTCACGTTTTTTTGAGATGATCGTCACTTCAATGTCTGGTTGGGCGTGGATGAATTCAACGTTCTCTTTCCGTGTGATTTCATTTAATCTGTCAATGTAGTTTGCTTCGGTTGCTTTTGGAACTAGATACTTTTTGTCGACAGGGGCTAAGTGGATGAAATGTTCGTTGGCTTCCGTTCCAACTATAAACGTTTTTTCGGGCGCGGTTCTAAGCGACATGACAAAATTTACGCCGGCTGGTCCACCTGCGCCTGTAACTAGAATTTTTTTCACTTTACCACCCGATACATGCTTCATAGATAGTTAAGGCTCTTCGTTGTAATTTTCCTCTTGCAGTATACGAATAACATCTTAATATTTGTTCCCAAGCAACCAAACTTTAATAAAACAAGCCTTTTTAGAATCAGAGGAGGGCCGGTCGTCTAGCTTGGTTAGGACTTTCGCGTGTATGTGAACCTAAGGCAGCCCTTACGAGGCTGAGGTCGCCGGTTCAAGTCCGGCCCGGCCCATCACGAATGGTTTCTTTTTGAGAAGGAGTTCAAAATGGGCTTTTCTGAAGTAGCAGACCTTCAACCATGCTTTCCTTACCAAAACGTAGTTTACTATGAGAACCTACTGTTCAACCTATATATAAGGGGGGCTATTCACCTCAGAGAGCAACAGTTTGCCCGATAAGATGAATCTCCCAGAAATTCTAGGATTTCCTTAGGATTAAAGATGCTAAGGGTTGCGCTTCGCAGTTGTTTACCGATTTTTGGAATCAACCCGGCAGCGTCTGTTCCCAATTTGCACATAACAGCGTAGTCAAATAACCCCAAGGGTTCGATGTCCACTATGTCGCGGTTGCACCATGCCGTTTTCAAGGTAAACTTGACTTCGTCATGGGATGCGCCCAAAATTATCAGCCTGTCCAGCAGAGACTGCATCCAGTTTCTGTACTGAGTAAGCTGTTTTTCCGAGAGCACGGCTTCTATGCGGCTTTCCTCTTTGTTTATGCTGCAGATTTTAACTGTTAATGGTGAGCTCTCGCAAAAGCCAAAAAGCTCAAAAAATTTTTTGAGTGCAACTTTTCTTCCGTCAACGAGTTGAGTCTGCAGGTGCTGAAGGGTGATTGTTGCATCAACAGTTTTAGGTGAGAATACTCCTACGTCTATGAAGAGTTGGCCTTTGCTTTTGTTTAGGGAGGTTATACGCCCATTTATTGTTGAAAACTTCTCCATGTGCTCCAAATGCGTTGGGCACAGTCCCATCTCGTCAGCTAGATAGCGCAGTGCTACGCTTTCATCGTCACCAGAAACTGCTATTTGAACCCATCCGCGGGGGGTAACTCCGCAGACTTTCGTTTCAACCCTTAGACCTTTAAGTATCGACTTTAAAAACTTGTCAACAATCTTCAGCTGAAGATTGTTATAGACTTTTGTGAGCAACGTCACGGTAGGCATTTGCAGTCGCCGATTAAAGCTGACATTTCCTCATGCAGTCTTCGTATCCTTGCAATGGCGGCCAGTGGTATCCTTCCTCTCTCAGAAAACTTTTCTATTGTTTCTTCTACTGGCACACGGTGACAACCGTCAATCATTTTATCCGCGTACGAAACAATTTTTTCCTCAAGCGTTTGAGGAGCATAAACGTCCTTTGGCCATCCCAGTCTCTTCGCTTCCGTTGCAGTTATTCCGCCGCCAACATGCCTTTTCAATATTGAAATTACTGTTTCCGGCAAGCCTAGTGTTCTTGCGATTTCTGCTCCAACAACGGCGTGGTGGACTGTGTGAGTTTTTGAGCGACCGATGTCGTGTAGAAGGGCTCCTATCTCCACAAGTTCTAAATCAACAACTAATCCTCTTCCTTTACAGACTTCCGCGATTTCTACGGCTAGTTTAGCTACCATCTTACAATGTCTTATTACATACCTTGAGCATCCACTTTGACGGAGAAGTTGCAACGCTTGTTCTCTTGATGGAAGCTTTTCACTCACCAAGTTCCTTCCTTAATTGTTCGACTTTTCTTGTTAACGCATGAACGATTTTGTCATTGTCGTAATACATTAAGGGTTTCCCGCATGTTGGACACCGGAAAACAAGTTCCACAGCCTCTTCAAATGGAATTTTCTTGCATCCTGGCGTAGAGCAATAGTAGAAGTCGTGGTTTTTCTCGTATCCCAGTCGAGTGTTAAGCTTTTCGAGAACGCGGCGCTTTTGGCTTAATATGAAGCCTTCGAGCTGGCTTGGTTGCAGCTTCCAGTGGAAAATGAACCATCCTGTTTTTGGGTCCCGTGTTCTTCTGAGGCTTACAAGGGAATGGTCATACAGTTTGTAGAGGATTTTGCGGACGGAGTTCAGTCTTATGCCCGTTTTGTTGGTTATTTCGTCGTCTGTTATTTCATCCGAGCTTTTGAGAATCTCGATTAATTTGACGGCTTCTTCTTCGCCTAAAGCCTCTGCGACCTTTATCAATGTTGCATCGTTTACCGTTGATAACATAATGACCCTTTTGCTCAACTGTTGAACACTCGTCTCTTTTCATTAGTATATTTGTAAACTTTAATTTAAATCTCTTTATGAAATCTGAATCGAAACTCACGGTTTCGCACTATTTTCTTTCCTCTTTTCTGGGGGATTATCCTCATCTTCGCGTCGTCAAAACTTTTTGTCAGCCCTCTTCCTTCGAAAAAACGGTCTAGAAAAACAGCTAGGCTAGCGCATTCTGAGTGGGGTTGGTTTCCAATAGCCACATTAAAATCAGACACTGCTTCTGAAAAGAATTCTCTTGGAACTTTCTGGCTTCCAACAATGACTAAAAGGTCTTT
>Ga0315310_10000088_pt1 | contig 61584 bp, 54 predicted proteins | sample TDP5_MG_FD_203630 | JGI IMG/M metagenome (GOLD analysis project Ga0315310, IMG submission 203630) | Freshwater sediment microbial communities from Lake Towuti, South Sulawesi, Indonesia - TDP5 | ecosystem: Environmental > Aquatic > Freshwater > Lake > Sediment | place: Indonesia: South Sulawesi...
TTACAAATATTTCAATACAAAAGAACTCAAACTATAAAATTTTTAGCATCTATAAATCAAATCAATTTAATAACTGATAGTCAATTTGCGAATGTTCAAATTGAATATGCGACAGACCGCGGAGCTGATTTAATTAATCTAACTTATCTTTATACTATCCATTCCGCAATTATTTTTCCAGTCCCAAATGTGTATGTATCACTTAGCAATTCAACATTCGCTAATATTCTAACAGTAAAAGTAACGGAGGATATTACAGCGCTAGGAGCTTTTTCGATAGTATCTGCAATAATATATCTTACGATTAATCCCATTTTACTGTCTAATTTGTCTATTTATGTTAGCACTGGTAATATTAACCTTGATAATGCAAATTCCCAAAATAAAACATTTGTAAATATTAATTTAGAGACCGCTACGGGAAATATTAATGTAAATTTGGCAAATAATAGTCAGATTACTAGCGATAATTTCGAATTTAGAACTGTATCGGGCAATATAAATTTACATCTTTCCAATCTCTCTCTAAATACACATGAAATTCTAGGAACTCTGAATTCCACTTCTGGAAATATTGATATCAAGACCCAACAAATGGTCCCTTTATTAGGGAATCTAACGCTTAATGCCAAGACTATCGCCGGAAATATTAATCTGGAGATTAATCTCAAAGCTAATTATATCTCATCCTTTATTATTCCCACCAAAGGAAGCGGTAATATTAATTATATTGGTCAGTCTATTGGCTTCCATCAAATTGGCAATAATCTTTATTCCGATATACCCGACCGAAGTTCTAATATCTATGCAAATCTTGATACAACCAGTGGAAATATTAACATTAATGCGACAAGAATCTAAATTTCTATTCTTTTTTTTTCATTGAAATATTTTTATGTAATAAGACTAACAATATATTCTGATTATATTTCTTCATTTATTGAGTTGCATAGGATACCAAATAATAGAATGAGGACAAGAAAATGGATTGGCCAACGCTCTTAAAACAGAAAGATGACTTAATTTATGCCCAACAAACACAAATTACACAACTAACTGAAACAATTGAGTCTCAAAAAGGGCAAATGAATGAATTAACCGAAAGAAATGCGCAAATTAAAGAGTTGAGTGAGGAAATAATCAGTTCTAGCTACCAAACGGAACAAGCCTTACAGGCAAAAACACAAGAGAATATTGCACTGATAAATGAAACCAATCAACTTAAAAGTAAACTACAAGAAATGTCAGATAGTGCAGTAAAGCTGTCGCCTGAAGTGCTCTCAAAAATTCAAAGTCTTGAAGAAGAGCAAAAGACTTTAAATCAAATAATAAACCAACTTCAATTTGAAAAGGAAGCGGATCAACGAGATTTTGAGAGAAGAATTGGTTTATTGGAAAGGGAACGGAGTGATCTTCAAACCAAATATGATGAACTCGAATCAAAAATCGGTGGTACAACCGAGATTGAGCAAAAATTACTCGTTGCTAATCGAAATAATGACATGCTACTGGAGGAGAAACGTAATTTACAACAAAAACTCATCGAACTTGAGCATAGGAGCGAACAATGGGCGCAGCACGAGCAAGTTATTGCAAATTATCAAAGCGATATTGATCAATTGAATTCGGAAAAAGATGAGATCAGGAAAAAGCTTAGTGAGGCAGAAAATCAATTACAAGAAGTAGCAACATCTACCCAGTTAATTGAATCTCTAAAAGAAGAAAAGGAATCTCTAGAATCTGAAAAGATTGAGCTCCAAAATAAATATGATGAATTAGAAAGTAAAGTCACTTCGCTTTCAGATGAAATTCAAAGGTTAAATGAGCTCCACGACCAAAATACTCAATTCACTGATAAACTTGAAAGCAGCCGAGAAAAAGTTAGAGCGTTAGAAGCACAAAATAGAGAACTTAACGAAAAGTTGGATTCCTTTAAGTCATTAGAGGATGAGATGAAAACTATACAGGATGAAAACAGCAAACTAGCGGAAACTCTCGAAAAATTTGAAGGAAGCTCTTCTCGAATTGTGGAATTGGAGAATCAAACCCAACATTTAATGAATCTTAACCAACAACTTGAACAACAACTGAATGAATATCAACAGGAAACGCCCGGTTATAGCGAATCCCTTATAGAATTGAAACAGCAGAATACCCGTCTTGATAAAGAAAATAGAATCCTCTTAGAAGAAAATCGTAATCTGACGGAACAAAATAAAAAATTGGGAGTTCTTGAAAAAGATTTAAGAAAAGCTATGGAAAAAAGCTCCAAATTTGAAAAAGAGCTTGCTAATTTAAAGAGCCAGAAAGGTCAATTATCTGATCAACAAGATAAAATACAAGCTCTTATGGAGTTAAACTCCGAACTCGAAAATTCGAAGGATGAATTATCTAAAGAAGTATCTTCCTTGAAAAGAAAAGCAACCGAATTGACTGAAGTGCAGCAGAACTTCCAAAAATTGAGAGAAACTTATTCAAATTTAGAAAATTCTCACCGGGAATTAAAAAATGCCAATAAATCCCTTCAGTTCCAGCTACAAGAGCTAGAAAATCTCAGAAATGGCTTCAATTCTCTTAAAAAAATAAATAGTGATTTGGAGGATCAAAATCGTGAACTTAAGAGACAATTCAACCAAGCGCAACGGCAATTAGACTATTATACGAACAGTCAGTTCGAGGAAAAACTGAAAGAGCTCGAGGGTGAGATCCAAACACTCAATGATACAATTAAATTCAAAAATAATGAAATAGCAGTTAATGAGCAACGATTACAAGCCTTTGAAGAACTAGAAAGAAACTATCAAACGGTTTCATCAGAGAAGAACAATCTTGAAATAAAATTACAAACCTATGAAGCTCGTCTGGAAAAACTTGGTTCATTAGAGGAGAAGTTAGTCGAGTATCAGGATATGCGTACAAATTTAATGCAAGATAGAAGCCGCCTTGAGAGTGAGGTTCGCTTACTCAAAGAGAAAATAATCCAATTCGAGCGCCAGCAGCTGGATGCCGAGCTTGTTGCCCAGAAAAATCAGCAAATCGAAGAAGAAAATATGCTCCTAAAATCACAGGTGAAACGTTTAACTCTTCAAATCGAATCCCTCAAAGCCTAAAAGACTTAATAATAGAAAAGTCTAATTTTCTATTTTTTACGAGATTATTGGAATAAAATAAAAAAAGTAGAAAAACTCTCTTTAGTTAATGCTGAATCCTTTAATGATATACTTCTTTTATTATTCTAATTAAAGTGTTAGTATTGAGAAGCGGTTTAAACGCTTTCTTCCAAATACCCGTGTTTTTATAGAAATCGCTTACATTTAAACGTAATTTCTCTTCGTATTTTTCGATAAACTCTAGGGTCCAAGGAATACCAGTATTGTATGTTATGCCACGTGAGGCCCATTTATCGAGATATTTTTCAATAAATTGTTCTGACCAAGGTAGAGATGGATTCTGACTCAGCCCTGTTGAACCTCCACCCCCTGCCCAATCCCATTTATCTTCATATACTTCAATAAGTTGCTCCGTAAAGGGAAATCCAGGATTTTGACTTAATGCTGACCAATCCCACCGATCTTCATATTCTCGGATAATATTTTCTGACCATATGAAATTTGGCACCTTGCTTACTTCGTCCATATAGAGGTAGTCCTTATAGCGTTCAAAAAATTCCTGGGACCATGGTAAAGCGGGGTTGGCACTGAGATATCGCCATGTAATCATTGGATCTTCATCTTTAATTTTGTCAATCAGTTCATAAGTCCATTTAATACCCGTACTCGCAGTGAAGTACTTTAATGTAATATCGGGATTATTCAATTGCTCCTGCACTTTCTCGATTAACTCTTCTGTCCAGTGAATATTGGGGTTCTCTCGCAATCCCGTAAGTTCCCATTTGTCAAGATATTTTAAGATGAGGTGTTCCGACCAGGGGAGAGCGGGATTCCGACTTAGCGCAGGCCAATACCAACTCTCTATGTATTTATCTATCAAGGTTTCTGTGAAAGGAACTGCAGGATTTGAACCTAAAACATCAAACCGAATATTCTCTTTAAAATGATCTATTAATGCTGGTGTGAAGGGGACTTTCTTATTTGCACTTAGCGCTTCCCAATTCAAATCTTTATTAAGATCAATGAATTTTTGGGACCATTTAATATTTTCATTTTCCGAAACTATGGACCACAATATTTGAGTCTCATATGATTTCCCCAAATACGTCTTAAGAATTTTATCTGTCAATGGAAACCATTTTGAAAAGATATATTTAAACGGATTACTGTGCTCCTTTGCAAATTTTAAAAGTAGTTCTGCCATATCTTCTAACTTCCTTTTTTCAATTTTTTAATCTATTCTTTAGATAAATCTAATTGAATAAAGGGATTATTAATTCCACTTATAAATTATTTGAAATATTAATGGTCGTACAAAAATGTCAAAGAAATTCCCTAAAATATATTTCCCTATAATAGGTCTTATTGTATATTCAATTAAATCTTCTCTAATTTGCTCAATATACACTGAAATACCTTCTCTTTTTTTCACTCCGTTAAAAGTAAATTACAAATAAGCCATATTTTTAATTCATATTTTTTGATGCAATCTTCACAATAAAAGTGATTGGCATCACAATATCGGTAATTTTCGACTGCAATTAAAGATTAAACCGCTAATTTTCGGCATTTTTAACAACAGATAAACTTGGATAATAAATCTCTACATCAACCAAAATAAAATTAAAGTGGTTCCACATCAAAGATCTTATTTATTTTAAATTCTAAAGGTTGACCACAGACCGGGCAATCATCTAAGTGCTCTTTCTCGACGCATTCACAACAGAAAATATGGTTCAATTCACACCGCATATAATCTTCTACGGTCCATATTGATCGTTGGACAAGCTTACGGCACTTCTGGCATTGAATAGCAACATCCATACACGAAGGTATTCTTCTTTTCAATGATCGCCCTTCTTTAGTCTGAGATTAACATATAAAATAAATTGAGTAAAAATATTTAGTGCTATTGATTTATGATTTATGCATTGAAATTCAATTTGGGTGAATAAGAATGAGTTATTTGATTGGGTGTGATATTGGAACACTTTCCACTAAATCAATTTTGGCAAGTACCGAAGGACACATTATAGCCGTTTCATCCATTGATTATGAGATTGTGACACCTAAACCACTTTGGGCGGATTTCCCAATGGAAAAACCATTACAAGCCGTCTATATAACGATCAAAAATGTAATAAAGCAAGCAAAAATTGATTCTAAGGACATTGTAGGTGTATGCATCTCAGGTCTCTATGGCGGATCGGGTATTCCTGTAGATAAGAATATGGACATCATCCGTCCTGCAATTCCGTGGCTTGACAAGAGAGCTGTTGGCGAATGCCAATGGGTGCAGACCACCGTGGGAGCTGAGCCAATAGCCCAAATAACTGGGAATTGTATTGATACCTACTGGGGCTTCACAAAAATGGAATGGATAAGATTTAATGAGCCGAAGAATTGGGCACGAATTCACCAATTGGTTACTCCCAATGCATATGCAATTTGGAAGTTAACTGGAAATATTTCTTTAGATTATTCTTCTGCGGGGAATTATGGAGGTATTTTTGATATTCATCAATTTACATATGCTGAACCATTAATGGAAGAATTACAAATCCCTCGATCATTTTTCCCCGAAGAAATAGTGAAATCATGTGTCATTGTCGGTGATGTCACTACTGAAGGCGAAAAATTAACCGGATTAAAAAAGGGGACCCCAATTTCAGCGGGAGGAATTGATGCACCTGTAGAAGCCCTGTCCGTTGGAACTCTCAATATCGGTGAGCATACGGCGACATTAGGCACAAGTATGTGCTGGAATATTGTTCAAGATAGAGATACAGCAAAAATCGATCCTTCTCTAATAAATTACCCCTATGTAGCGAATGATGAAAAAACAATTTATAGTTTTGGAGGTGCAACGACGGCCGCTGGAATTATCGCCTGGTTTCGGGATAACTTGGCCCAAGGTGAGATAATTCAAGCTAAAGATAATCCAGAATTATCTGCTTACCAATTATTAGATGATCTCGCAACCCAAGTTCCTCCAGGATCGAATGGATTAATAACTTTACCCTATTTTATGGGTGAACGGACCCCTATTTGGGATCCTTATGCAAGAGGTACTATTCTCGGATTAACCTTATATCATACTCGCGCCCATCTCTTTAGATCCTTTCTAGAGGGTGTTGCCTTTTCCTTGAGAGATAATATTCAAGCAGCTTTGAAAATAGGTGTGCAATTAGATGATGAAATGACATTGATCGGTGGTGGCGCAAAATCAGCCTTCTGGCGTCAAATTTTTGTTGATATTACCGGATTTAAAATAAGATATCTCTCTCAAAGCGTCGGTGCTCCTTTGGGCGATGCATTATTGGCTGGAGTTGGAAATCAATTGTTTGATTACGATGAGATAAAAAAATGGTCTCATGTAGAGTCCATTTCAATACCTGATCTCAATACCCAAAAAATATACGAAGATTTATTTAAGATTTATCAAGAAATCTATATTAGAAACAAACAAATTTATCCGAATTTGCCCAAATAATTTTTTCTTTGAGGAAAGGTATGTCTGCTATTAGAGATTATCTTGACCCAAATGAACAGGTAATAGATAGATTTTCATCGGTTAAATTCAATGAAACAACCTTTGATTGCGCTCTTACAAATCGCCGAATATTACTTTATGGAAGGGAAAAGAAGCAATCCAAAGATATTAACTATGAATCGATAAATAAACTCTCTTTAGAAAAAGAATGGTACGCTGAATTCTTTTTATTTATGATAATGGCACTAATTATTGGTTCAATCTGGTTTATTTCGGCAATCTATTATTCATACATTCAAAATACCAATATAAACCTACAAACTCCAATTATGGTAATTCGTGCTTTGCTCTATCCTGGACTAATTCTTTTATGTATAGCATTAGGAGGGTCATATATCTATTTTACCCGAATGAAACTCCATATTTTGATTGTGACCCCGCAAGAAAATTTTCAATTATTTTCTACTCAAAAAACACTTGGTGATATATCTAAAATTTATGAGTTTATAAAATCTGGAGAAATTAGACCATTTGAAGGCGAAATTCCAGCAGGTTCACTTGAACAGAGATTATCTGAAAAACCTATTGCCACTTTTGGTAAGATAGATTCAAGAATTACTTTTAAAGATGATAATAATCGAAGAAAATCAATCGCTTTATATTCTATTATCACGCTTACTGAAAGTTTTATATATATTACTTCGAAACGCCTAAAAATTCTGAAAGAAAACAATATATATGAAAAATATACCCAAAATAAAGAAGTACCACTAATAACTGAGGAAAATCTTAGCAATATCTTTGATTTAGCCAGAGAATTAAATATTTTCTACTTTTTGCTCATGGATTTTCGTTTTGATCTTAGAAAGAGTTCTCTAGTAGATTCACACTTCTATACAGGCCCTGTAGGCTCAACAGGGATATTTTTGCAAGTTAATACCCCCACAGGTGAAATAGTAATCGAATTTAAAAAAACACATATATTCTCTAATACCCCTGCCAAAGAAATACTTGAGATAAAAAAACTTATAAAGGATATATTAAAAACTAATTGATTATACTATATTAAATCCCTTTTTAACTACCTATTCCCATTTTACTGAAGCGGATATTCCCCATATTTCCCGAACCTTCTATAGGCCCTCGTATTGGCGTCCATATTGTCCTTAGGAAAATTTACCGCCCGCAGATCTGCATAAATAGTGCCTATTAATCCGCCATTAAATGGGCCGAGCATTTTAATCATTTGCAACACCTCTGCTTCAACCTCTTTTGGCGTCTTAAACGGGATTACCTGTGAAATATCCGCTACAGTACAATAGCAAATTTTCCCGCTGAATTCCCGTAATTTTCTCAGCCCAGTTTGGCGGGGCGAATCGAGCTGGAGGCAATCAACTCCTGTCTCAATTAAATTCGGGATCAAATAATAAATATTGCCGCAAGAATGAAGCATAAAATGCATCCCATAGTCATGAATTTGCTCAATGACCGTTTGATAGAGCGGTTTGAAGATTTCATCGAAATCACGCGGGGAAATAAATGTGCTTTGGTTGCTGCCCCAATCATCCGTAGCAATTATTCCATTTGCACCCAATCTTGCCCATTGATCTACTAACCAACAGTACCAATCGGCAAGTTTTTCTCCTAAAATTTTAAGTTTCTCGATACTGCGTTTTACATCTCGTAATAAATTTCCAAAACCTCTAAGAAAATGCATTCTTTCAAAGAAAAAATTATCTATACTCCCTAGTAAATACTTCCCTCTGCCAAAAAGCCGAAATAGGAATTTGGCGAACCACCACCGTCCTTTATTGGTTTTCTGAGGCAGCTTGAAGTTTTTGAGATCTTCCCACGTTGCAATAACACGCGGATCCACAACTTGTCCAAGCGTCTCATTTCCCGGCACATACCATATGCTTCCGAATTCATCCATCAAATGTTTTTTGCCTTTCCGAAGAGGAGTTGTGATATAAGATATAGGGGTTCTTGAAATAAATTTCCTATTATAGGGTCTCCATCCTCTTGGGGGAAAGAATAGTGCTGCTACAACATCCGAATTCCATGGTGCTGTACTTAAATACAATGGAATCCGTTCTGGCTTCTTAAATTCAATGGCACGAATCGTCAATTCTTTGCTATTCACGGTTTTTCCTGTTTATATTTATTCAAAGGGGAAAAGAATTCGAATATTTTCCATGAATTTCGTAAAAATAAATTGAAATTATCTAATAATAATTAATAATTAAGTTTGAAACTTTTCGATAATTTCCTGGATTTCTTGGAAAACTTCATTAGCCGTTTTACTCCCATCGATATCTTTTAGAAGTTTCTTTTTCCTGTAATAATCTATAAGAGGTGCAGTTTGGGTTTCATACGTTTCCAAACGTTTTCGAACAGTTTCTTCTGTATCGTCTTTCCGTTGGATCAGGTCTCCTCCACACTTGCATTTTCCTTCTTCGGGAGGTGGGTTGAAGATTATGTGATATACTGTCCCGCAATTAGGGCAACTTCTTCGTCCCGTGATCCGTTGAAGGAGATCCTCGGTAGGGACCACAATGTTTATAACTACATCAATTTTCGCAATTTTTTCCAATTTTTCAGCTTGATTTATGGTTCGTGGAAAGCCATCTAGAATGAAACCTTCCGTACAATCAGGATCTTTCAATCGTTGCTTCATAATGTTAATGATAATATCATCTGGAACAAGTTTTCCTGCATCCATGTAAGATTTGGCTTTCATCCCGACTTCTGTTTCATCACGGACCGCCTGCCTCAGGATATCGCCCGTACTAATTTGTGGAATGTTAATTAAACTTTTAATATATTCTGCCTGTGTGCCTTTTCCTGCCCCTGGTGCGCCTAAGAGAATTATCTTCATATATTTCACTATGCCATTATTTTACTTTTTATTATTCCTTTTCTTATATCTGAACCAAAAAAGACAAATTACTTTATGATTTGTAATTCTTAATAATTATGTTTGAGTGTGGTTAAATCGTGAGCAACAAAGAAGAGTCGCCCGACGAGAATGAAAAAGAAGAAGTCGAAACTGAGCCTGAAGTAGAGAAAGTAGGGAAAAAAGCCAAACTTTCAATAAAAAAAGAGATTTCAAAAGCAAAATTAACTAGCAAAACAGAACCCAGATCAGAAGTGGAAACTTTAAGTTTAGAAATTACTGATTTACTTAAAAAAGCTCGGGCTGCAATAGCTGAAGAACAATTTCTGGATGCAATTAAACTCTATAGAGAAGCAGCAATAACAGCAGATATGATGGGTGATTCTGAGCGTGAAAAAAGCTATTTGAATCGCGCTGATGAAATTTTAAAAGAACATCCTGAATTGGAAAAAGAATTTATAACTGAACCGAGTAAAAAGCGGAAAGGCAAAGCCCGACTACGTAAAGAAGAAGAAAAACTAACACTTTCCCGCTTAATTACGCAAATAATCGTAGCAGGGATTTTTATTATTTTAGTTTTTAGTGGCTTGTTCTCCGCAATTATTTTACAGAAATTATCCGAATTGGCTGGTGGTTATAGTTATAATGCCCCAATGCTCTGGTTCATATGTACTGTAATTGAAATTATTGGTTTAACCATAGCGTATTTCTTTGGGACACGCTGGTTAAAATGGCCTGAATAAAAAATTATATGTATTTTTAATAAGTATTTGCTATTATTTGGTATTACCTCTTGCTTTTTTTATATCATATAATTTATTAACTTTGAACTAATTTTTAAACTAGTGAAACCAAAGAAAGAATAGAGATGATTTAGATACATCCTAATTAATAAAAATAGAAGATCTGCCACCAAATTAGATAGAAAACAGAATGAGTGCAATTAAAAAATAAGGAGATAAAAGATGGCAACTAAAGATAAAACGATTTTTGATGAAATTAAAGACAAGCTTGATGAACAAACCGCAGGACGTCGATATTTAATACAAGAAATGGGAAAAATGAAACTCCAAATGGATAAAATGATGGAATCCATCCCAAATGTCGCTGATTTAAATTCATGGCTGGAAGAAGTCAAGACAGCTGTCTCAAGCTTGGGGCAGATGACTGGTTTGGTTGATCAATTGCAAACTTCAAGCTCACAACTGACTCGAATTACTAGTGCTGTAGAGGATATGCGTAAAACTTTCTCAGGGATTACTGATTTACGTGCAGTATCAGATCAAATCAACGTTGCTGCCACAAAAATCACAAAATTAAGTGATTCTGTCCGAGAGGTTCGTGATCAAATCCGGAGTCTTTCGGAATTACGGGAAGGGTTCGAAGCCGCTCTAGCGACAATGGGTGAATTGAAAATTGCCATGGGCAGCCTAAAAGAGACGATGGAGACTTTAACTAGCTCATTTGAAGGACTTGCGGGCATTGCGGACTTGAGCGCAGCCGCTAAAAGTATGAAGCCGGCTATTGATGAATTACGTGGCACTATGTCTGGCCTAGGTGAATTACGTACTACTTTAGCCGATTTGACACGACAAACTGCATCTATTGGGGATTTGAAAGTTCTCACTTCTGAGCTCAAAGTAGCAATGCGCGAAATTCGAAGTTCTGTCCAAGGTGCGCGCCCTGGAGCTGCTCCCGCTACTCCAGCAGTATCTGTTCCATCTGCTGCGCCCAGTACTTCTCCATCTCCTGCCTCTCGACCCTTAGCCGCTCAAATTGCTAGCCGGACCGTCGAGCAAGTGAAAAAAGGAACTACGGTTTATAAAGCCACCAGAACTGCTCCTACGCCTTCCGGACCACCTGCTGAAGCCCCTGATGAATCTACCCCTACACCTTCTGCTACCCCTATCGCCTCCACTACTGCGCCCCGTAAAGGCAAATCAGCGTCAGCTAGAAAAATTCCGGCAAAATCCACAAAAATTTCAACGCCCCCTATTGGAGCTGAGCCGACTGGTAAAAAAGGAACTACTCCTGCAATTGTAATAGAAGTACTTGATATGCTAGCCACACGCGCGGAAGGGGGCGCAGATGCGCATGCTTTGGCAAATATTATGGAAAATGCGAGAGATACAATTTCCAAATCTTGGCGCTGGCATCCAGCCCTCTATGAACTCGGAACTTTTGCTCGAAAACTACACAAATTTGCAAAAGGACAGCCACCCGATGCTGAATTATTAAATGCACTTATGACCAAAATTAATGAATGGAAAGAAAAAATGGTTGATTAAAAATCATCAATAAAACTACTTTTCAGATATAAAACTCTTTCAAATCATTCCACTTTTTTTCTTTCTTTTAAATCCAAATTCAATTTGAAAAATTAAAACTTAAATACTTCTTTTCCTAAATTAAGGTAACATTATTCGGAGTCAATATATGACAAAGAAACAAAGTATTCGTATAACAATGGTTATCTGCTCATTATTCATTATAAGCTCATTTTTTCCCTCAGTTCACGGATACTTAAATAACCCTAACGATGAATACTTAATGCAACAGTGGGGTTGGCTTAATATATACGCGGATGTTGCTTATTCAAACAATTATCGGGGCAATTCTTCGACAATAGTTGCTGTAATTGATACAGGCATTGATCTCGACCATCCGGATCTTCAAGCCAATATTTTTACGAATCCAAATGAAATACCCGGAAATGGCGTGGATGATGATCACAACGGCTATCCAGATGATATACATGGGTGGAATTTTGTGAGTAATGATAGTAATACGGATGATAACGATGGACATGGAACCCATGTCGCGGGCATTATTGCTGCTATCAGTAATTGCATTGGAATTTGCGGTGTAGCCCCTAATATTAAAATCTTACCAATTAAAGTGATAGAACAAGAAAATGGATCGACAGCATTACTTCATAAAGCAATTCTTTATGCTTGTAGTATGAAAGCCAAAGTCATCAGTATGTCTCTCGGCTCGAACGATAATGATACCGATACATACAAAGCAAGTGAGACGGCCTACCATGATTATAATATCACTCTAGTAGCGGCTGCTGGAAATAGTGGTTCTGGGGTAGTTCACTATCCCGCCGCCTATGAGCATGTAATTGCAGTTGCTGCAACTACAAAATCCAATGAACACGCATTCTACAGCAATTACGGACCACAAATTGATATTGCAGCCCCAGGTGGCGATTCCTCCGGATTAATCATCTCGACCTTTTTAAATGGAACATATGAGGAAAAGGCAGGAACAAGCATGGCAACCCCCTTCGTAAGTGGTGCCATTGCGCTTATGCTACAGTGGAATCACACTCTGACTCCCGATCAGGTACGGGCAAGACTAAATGAAACAGCTATCGATCTGGGGGACCTAGGGTATGATTATTACTTTGGGGCAGGATTAGTAAATGTAGCTGGTATTTTAGGTCTTCCTATGGTTCATACCTATAATCCAATTTTAGATTGGTTCATTAGGAATATTTGGTGGATTGGCCTAATTGGAATTGCCGTTGTAATTCTCATTATTTATATGGCTTTGAGAAAAAAGCCAAAACCATATTCTAGCTCGACTAATACTATAAATTCTTCAGGATTCTATTAAAATTTTCCCTCTATTCCTTCTCTTCCTCTCTTTTTCTCCAAAATTGAATCTCTATAGCCTTAGTCGGACATTGATCAGGACAAACAAAGCATCTTAAACACCATGGTGCTCGATAAGGTACCGCAATTATCTTTCCCCCTTGATCCTGCAACTCATACACTTTCCTATGGCATACTTCGACGCATTTTCCACAGCCGATGCATTTTTCTTTATCAACTATAATCGGCATTTTATATCCATTTAGAAATTTATCCCTTTAAAAAGTCTTTAACCTATAAATTAGATTGCTCTTTGTTTTAACATTGAATATTTCACAATTTTACTAATTCAAGGAGATATAATTTCAGAGCAAATTAAAATATTTAAGCAAATTCTACTTCTATTTAACAAAGGTGATATGAATAGCCAAAATAACTCTAAAATTATTAGCACTCTTTTGGGATAAGGTCGGGTCCCACGAGCTCATCTATGAAGGAAATACTGTTGACGAAATTTTAACCCAATTCATCGAAGAATACGGCGAGTCCTTAGATGAATCTCTAATCGATCATAAAATCAAAAAACTGCGTTCCTATATTTTGGTTCTCGTTAATGGGCGCAATATACTCTTCTTGAATGGCTTCAATACCTCCTTAGAAGATGGGGATATCATTGCCATTAGTCCGCCTATTGCAGGTGGGTAGGCTCCATTTACTTTATAAGATATAAAGATTCTAAAATTTTCAGAACTTTATGAGGGAATTTAAACTAAATGCAAGAAATAATTTATTATACACTTAGTTTTATATTCAATCTTCTTCTATTAATTATTACTTGCGGGATTACAATCTTCTTTTTTTGGAAAACCAAAGTTAAATCAAAGTTAAAAGGCAAATTTGATGGATATTTCTTTCTAATGGCCATTTTCTTTTTATTTATGACGATTGGTTTTGCTATATACTTTTATAATATGTTTTTCTATCTGCCAAGCGATATCAATACATTTTTTGAAGCATTTTTTAGTCCCAATTTTCGAATATTGAATCAAATCTTTGCAAAATTAGTCATTTTATACGGCTTGATTATAGTTTATGGAATTGGTTTCTTAACTCTTGCTGTAGAGCACTATGTATATAAAAAAACCCGCCATGTCTTTTCCATATTAACTTTTAGCTATTTAATTATAATATCGCCTTTTCTAATAATACTCCAATATGAACATTTTCTTACTACTATATCAATAGACATTCCCATTGTAATAGCAATTATTACGTTAATTATCTTAATGGGCATTTATCTGCACCTTGCGTGGAATTCTACTGGATTAATTCGTAAAAAATCAATTTGTATTTCTTTAGGGTTCTTTTTATTTTTTGGAGGTATTATGTTTAATTCCCAAATCATCATGAACGCAATGGGGTTTTATGGCTTAAATCGTGTTTGGATCATACCGTTGTGGTTTATTATTGCAATTTTAGTTTTATTTTATGGGGCTTATGTTAAATATACTGAGCAATAACGATTAATAAGTTATTAATGACAGAAAATCACTAATAACTACCATTAAAATTTTAAAGAATGACCTTTAGAAAGGTTATTTATACGATATTAACACGGATATAAAATGTGATAATAAGATAAGTGTAATAATGAACTAATCATAGTAATAAGGAATTAATTATAAAACAAGTAAAATTTACTATTGAAAATATGTGAAATTCTTTATGATGATTAAGGGCGTTCTAATAAACGTACAGACGAAACCTATCTTCTTTAAGAGTTATGATAGTGAGTTTTCCCCATCAAGCGATTTAATTGGAGGATTTTTATCTGCACTAAATATTTTTGCTAAAGGAATAAGTCAAGATCAGATAAAAGCCGTAATAATGGGCAAAATGAAATATTATAATTATAGCATGGATAAAAAATCTGATTTAAATTTAGTCATTATTTCCGACGAGAGTGCCAAAGACACCGATTTAGAAAAAATTATGGGGATATTAAAAAATAAATTTTTGAAAAAATATAAAATCCCAGAAATTATCGCCAATATGTGCCAACCAAGCTATTTTGATAATTTTGGACTTATGATAGACAGTTATTTACAAAAAATAAATCAGATGAATATAGAGGAAGCAGCTTCTGAAATAGCAGAGGAATTACTAATACTTCCTCCTCTTACAGAAAAACTTCAATTTACCTTAGGCAATGTAAGCCTGCCCTTCTTATTCAAATTTGTGAAGGACCTAGGAAAAGTCATCTACGCCTTATTTATAAAAATGCGTGTTGTTGTGACGGGCGAACCATCCCTTGTTAAACTTATAATAGATACACTAAGATTATTTTCACCATATCGTGTTTTAAAACTGGTTTATTGGACCGAAACCCTTGATGAATCTGCTGATGTTATTGGAGTCCCTCCAGATATGATCGATCTTTATATCGACTCCACTATCGTTAATCTGGAAAAAAATACTACTGAAGGCTTAAAAGAGAATAAATTTTTTGAGGAATTAGTAAAAAATATAAAAAAAATGGATGCCTCTAATATCCTCCTTTATATAGGAGAAAAAATCAATTATTTGAATAAAAAATCACAGGATCTGGCAGAGATAATAAATTTAAGAAAAGTATCTGATGATAATTTAAAAAATTTCAATAAAGACATTGATCTTGATACAATCAAGCTCCTGGAAACCTACTTCTATTGGAATTATCCAAAATATACTAAAAAAATAAAAAAAGTCTGTGAGAACGCCAAATCACTTTTTCTTGCAGAAGAATTTCTTTAAGATATAAAATAATATGGAATTAAATAAAAGAACCATGAAATTAAAGATTCCAGGTATTGAATTAATATGTGGGAATTATATTTTTACATGAGTTTAACATTATATCTTATACTCATAATTATTACCTTTGGAATTTCCATCTTCTTTTTCTATAAAACCCAAATTAATTCAAAATCCCGGGGAAAATTCGATGGATATAATTTCCTAATCGGAATTTTTTTCTTAATTCAATTTTTCGCTTTTCTTGTTCGCTTTTATTTTATGTTTATCTATCCAAAAGGTGACATGTCTATTTTCAATGACGCATTTTTAGACCCCCTTTTTAGAGAAAGCCATTGGGATTACGAAAAGTTGGTGGCGATTCATATCATGCTAATCTTTATTGCGTTTGGTACCATTTCGCTTGCTATAGAACACTATATTTATAAAAAAACTCATCACTTACTGTGCATATTGATATATATAACAGCCCCTATTCTCGTAGTTCTTCCCTATAGCCTAGCTGTGGTTGCTCAATATATCCCTATTTTTGTGACAATCATTTCTATCCTTATTATGATCGGGTTCTACACAAACCTTGCTAGAAAATCGCGCGGGATAATTCGATCGAAATCAACTTATATTGCACTAGGCTTCTTACTCTTTTTCGGAGGGATTATGATAAATTCTCAAACCATAATGATATCTCTGTTTACTTATAAATATTATACATTAAATTTTGCTTGGATTGCTCCAATATGGTTTATACTGGCACTTCTGATTCTATTTTATGGTTATAAGAAAGAAATATTCCAAGATAAAGAAGATATTCAAAAATAATTTAATTTTCTAAAAGGAACTGTATTAAATAAAATTTTATTAGTTATAAAAATGTCGTTTAACTGCAATTTCACGACTTTCTATCTTTTTGGTTCTATTATCTATTACAGAATAAAAATCTTAAATAAATACTGTTAAAAGAATAACTCAATTGAATCTAAAAAAGGTTTAATTCTTGAAATCTTTAAATTAGGTTAGATAATTATTGATAAGTTGAAACCTTCATTTTTTTTCATTTCATTATATAGAGGCAATAAGATGAGAGTTCTATTTATCAAACCTAAAGTGATTGGAAACCCTTGGATTCCGATTGGTATGATATCCATAGCCGCTTTCATACGAAAATATAACATTGATGCTAAATTAATTGATTCAAATTTCGTTGAATTAACTAAGGAAAAATTAACTTCTATCCTTCGGAATTACAAACCCGACATTATTGGGACTGGCGGTATGAGTATTCAAGAGGTCGATTCATTAAGAATAGGCAAATTGGTAAAAAGTGTGGAGAAAGACATCCCTTTAGTTTATGGAGGCGTTCATTTTACATTTTTTCCACAAGATGGATTAAAATATGGCGATATCTGTGTCATAGGGGAGGGTGAAGAAACTTTTTTAGAAATTTGCCAAGAATCAGATCTTAAGAAAATTAAAGGCATTGCTTTTAAAGAAGATGAAGATATAGTCTTCACTGAAGAAAGACCTTTTATTCCTGATCTTGATATTATCCCCTTTCCAGCCTATGATTTACTTAATCTTAATAATTATAAGGATCATCTCATAACACGCGAGAAAGCAATAAGCATGATGACGGGGCGAGGATGCCCTCATAATTGTGTATTTTGCGCCTCGCCGCGCCTCTGGAAAAGGAAAGTGAGATTCCATTCATTAGATTATGTGATGTCCCATATAGACTTTTTAATTAAAAAATACAATTTGAAAAATTTACGAATTATGGATGATACATTCATGCTTAATAAAAAACGAGTCTTTGATTTCTGTGATAGAATTGAAGAAAATGGGTATAAACTTAATATGACTTGCCTAACACATGTGAAAGATGCAAACTATGAACTTTTTAAAAGAATGAAAGAAGTTGGATTTTCAATTGTGGCATTTGGAATAGAATCTGGCAATAATGAAATATTAAAGAAAATTAACAAAGGAATTTCAGTTAATGATGCAAAAGAAGCCGTAAGAATGGCAAAAAGCGCTGGACTACGAACTGAATTGTTATTTATGATGGGGAATATTGGAGAAAGCAAAAAAACGATTATTGATTCCATTAAATTAGCGAAAGAATTAAATCCAATCGGATCAAACTTTGATAAATGGTATCAAATTCGCAGATATAATGTTTTTCAATTTGCCACTCCTTCTCCAGGATCTGAATTTAATGAGATAGCTAAAGATTATGGAGAAGTGGTCGATGAAAATTATGATGAATATACTCATACAAAGCCTATTTTTATTCCTCAGGGTTTAGACGCGGCTACAATGATAAAATTGTGGGATATTGCTTTAAAAGAGACAAATAGATACGCCCCAGTATGGTTGATTAAGTTAATCCAAACTTTCAAGAGTAAAAAATTCCTAAAAAAGATATATAATAAATTTTTAAATCGATACGACTAATTTATTAAGAGATATTTACGAACTATCTCCCAACGGTTCGAAAAAAATTCCCTTACCTTATATTGTTGCTGACTCGAAAAAAGGTGAAATGAAATGATTCCAGTCAATGTCCCGTTAGTCGGAACGGAAGAAAAAGAAGCCGTAATGAAGGTTTTAGACTCGGGGATGCTTACCCACAAGGCTGGTAAGGGGCCTATGGTTTCAGAATTTGAAAAGAAATTTGCTAATTATATAAATGTTAAAAATGCCATCGCAACAAATTCAGGAACAGCTGCATTACATGCGGCATTATTAGCATTTAATATAAAATCTGGTGATGAGGTAATAGTACCTTCCTTTACCTTTGTAGCAACCGCGAGCGTAGTCCTTCATGTAGGTGCCAAGCCTATTTTCGTTGATATTGACCCTGAAATTTATGCAATGGATCCCCAAGAGCTGAAGAAGAAAATCACTCCAAAAACGAAGGCGATCATCCCCGTTCATTTGTTCGGACATCCTGCGGATATGGATTCGATAAACGAACTAGCGAGCGCAAAAAACATCAAAGTAATAGAGGATGCGTGCCAAGCGCATGGGGCTACGTATAAAGGACAGCAGGTAGGCGGGATTGGCGATCTTGGTTGTTTTAGTTTCTATCCGAGTAAAAATATGACCACTGGCGAAGGTGGAATGCTGACCACTAATGATGATGGACTTGCTGAAATCCTCCGAACTATTATAAATCATGGGGAGAAAGAAGCATATCAAACGGTACGATTAGGTCATAATTTTCGGATGACTGAGATGGCAGCTGCCATTGGTACCGTTCAAATTGATAAATTACCTGGCTTTATCGAGAAGCGGCGGGAGCATGTTGCAGAATTAAGTGCTATTATAGGAGATAATCCCTATCTTCAATTACCTATTGTGAAAGAATGGGCTGAACATTGTTGGTATTTATTTACAGTGCGTATTCTTACAAAAAAAGCTTCAATGACAAGGGATTCCTTTGTAAAGGGACTTCAAGATGTAGGTATTGGAGCTGCTATATATTATGAAATTCCTCTTCATCTTCTTCCCTATTATAAGAAGATCTTCAAGTTTCATGGTGGAGAGTTTCCAAAATCAGAAGAAGCTGCCAAAGAAGTTCTTGCTCTGCCCGTCCACCCTGGACTTACGCGCAGGGATATTTCTTTCATCGGAGAGCAGGTCAATCAAATTTTACAATAATTCAAAAAGGTATACTCATCTAGAATTTTTCATATAAAAAAATCCCATTAAATTAGTTAAGCTGAGAAATAAGGTACGATGGGTGCATGCAAGATCAAAATTTAGATGAAATGATCAAACGGTTTCAAGATTTAGCCGTGAAGATTTTAATCCCAATGGATCAGGTAATAAATCGGCTCCATCGTCGTGAAAGTATAAGAAGATTCTATTTTGCATTAGCAGATTCTCGAGAACGATTGATTCAGTTCTTAAATATAAAAAGAATTGATAACTTCGTCGGTATTCTTCTAAAAATGAATCAGCTTCTCACTAAAATAACCAAATTTGATCCAGATTCCCAATTTTCAGAAGATGAATCCGTTAAACTAATCATTCAACTTGCTGAATGGCGGTCCCTAATTTATTTAGCGGTTGTAAATATGACCAAAGATGGGTATTGAAACTGAATTGAAAAGTAGGGTAGTTTAAGTATATTTAGATAGATTTAGATAATCGAACGACGATGGAAGTGCAATATTATCGCATTGGCCAAACGGCTAAACGGCTTGGAGTTTCCATTCAGACTGTAAAAATGTGGCTCAAAGCCCATAAAATTCAGAGTATACGTACCCTTGGGGGAGAGCATCGCTTTTGAAATTTTTTAAATTTACATTATGAGGTATGCGGATATATGCCTATTTTATTAGTTTGCTGCGAGGCAACTCTATCAATAACTCTATAAGATCATATACTTTTCCAAATTGGCCAAGACAATGGATGCAGGTAGGGCATGAAGTAACAATATAGTCCGGTTTAGATTCCTGCAATTCGTTGAATCGATCAAGGGCAATTTTTTGGCAGAGATCCGAATAATTCAGTTGGACACCTGCCCCAGCACCGCAGCACCAGGCGTTAATACGCGTTCGGAATGGCTCGATGAGTTGGAGCGCGGGAATCGCTTGAAGCAATTGGCGGGGCTGATCATAGATTTTATTAAGCCGTCCTAATTCGCAGGGGTCATGATAAGTTACTTTAATCGAATTGGAGTTCATCAAGAGCTCTTGCAGGTTTGGATTATTTATTAGATACTCTGAAATATGTTGGACCTCGCAGTCCAGTGGGAACCCCAATTTAGGATATTCATTTTTGAAAGCGGCAAGGCACCCCGGACAAGAGGTGACTAATTTTTTAATTTTCAATTCTTTGAACAATCCAAAATTCCTTTCAACGAGATCTCTAGCTACTTTTACCTGTCCTGTGCGTAAAAGAATATTTCCGCAGCAGATTTCTTCAGGGAAACACCCCATATCAAGATTTAATTTGTAAGCCAGTTGATCAACGGCCTTAATGACTTGAGGCTCTCTGAAAAGGGCCATACAACCCGGGAAATAAAGGCTTATGGAATCGGGGTGCTCCTTCAAGTAGGGCATAAGATGACTATGATCGCCTTCCTCGCCAAAGACATTTCGATGTTGAGCAATATTATCCGCTAATTTTTTTAGTTTGGGGGGAGATTCTAACTCCTCTTGGATTATTTTTTCTCGGAAATAGCGAATAACTTCCCTTACCTTTAGATCCGGTTCGACAAATGGTAAACCGCGTGAAATACAGTGAGCCTCACAGTTTCCACATAATGTACAGCGAAAGAAAATATCAACTGCGCTAGGAGTAAAGGGCAATTCTTCCTCGAGGATGGCTTTTCCCAGTAACAGGCGCCCTTTAGCCGTATATGAATCAAATCCTAGTACTTCCCTTATAGGGCACACATGCTTAGTTTTCAATGTTTGGAGCCAGCCCTCTTGCCCATAGGCATCACGGCAATAACCACACCCCATGCACAGGTCGAGCTGTTTTCTTATTTCTGCCTCATCCATCGGATTCAACCCTGCTCCATTTCAAACATACCTGGATTCATGATTCCATTTGGATCCAATAAATTTTTAATCATTTGATATACTTGGACGTATTCAGACGCAAGACGTGAGAAAACCGCATGGGAATACGCCTTCCCAATCCAATATGGTGATAAACCGAAATCAAGTAGCATTTCAGCTAATTCTTTCACGAGCTCACGTGAGGCCGCAAAATTCTCCTGGCTTATATCATAGACCAAGAGCAAAACAAATGTATTGACACAATTCTGATTATAAATTGCGCCATATTGTGGGATTAAGGATGTTTTACTTACTAATTCCTTGTTTTGCTTAAGAAAATCATCCACAATAGCGATATATTCATTAACTTTACTAAATGGTAGGAATCCCGCTATCTCTGCCCACCGCCCATTTACGCAGCACCAGGATCGATACTTCTCATATTCCCGTGCATTGAAGATGGGTGCAAAAGATTCAGAGGTCATATCGGTGTATTGTTTGATGATATCACACACCACCTGTTTTCGATGATTAATATTGTCAGGATCGCCAAAAACATTCACCAATAATCCACCACCCTTCGCCCTAATATCCAGCCCTGCTTGTTTGTAGAAATGAGGAGAGAACTGCATTATCATTCCTGTATAGCGTGTCTTAGTGAGGTCTATGGCACATTGGGTGCAACTTTCTACCATATCAAAGATGGGATCGAAATGAACTTCTGTCTGATGGCGTTTCTCCACACGGAAGCTCGCCTTTGTGATGATTCCTAGTGTCCCGTGCGAGCCCAGAAATAATCCAGCGAGATCCGGACCATTACAATAGCGAAAGATAGGTTCAGCATTCGGATTGGCAGCTGAACCGGTATGGATTATTTGGCCCGATGGTAATACCACCTCTAAAGAGAGGAGTTTATCGGAGGGAACTCCATAAAGGTTCGCGCCGTAGTTAGAGTAAGTATTGACAGACAATCCCCCGCCAATAGTCGCTGAAAAAGACGAAAAGGGACCTGGGGGTCCAAGGGTGAGCCCCCTCTGCTTTAGCTCATAATCTAACTTACTAAAAGTGCAACCCGCCTGGACCTCTACGTTCATGTTATCCTCGGTAATGAAAACGTCCGTCATTCGCGTGAGATCCAATATAATACCTCCTCCCTTCAGCGAAAACCCCGCGCCACATAAACTCGAACGGCCGCCGCTAGGGATTAGCGGGATTTGATTCTCATTTACATACCTCACAATAGCAGAGACCTCTTCCACAGAGGACGGTCGAATAACCATATCGGGGAGTTTTGGCTCTTGAAGGCTGGAATCCTTAGAATAGGCCCATAAGATAGCAGGATCTACTGAAATATTCTCAGATCCCACTATATTTTTGAGTGCTTGATAGGCTCTTTCTAGATATGCCATAAAAATAACCTTTTAATCGAAAAGAAATTAATAGATATTTTTATCAGCTTAAATCTCAAATCCCAATTGCTGGAGGCTCTCCCGCATTTCACCCTGAAAAGGTCCGGGAGTTCCTTCAAGAAAAGCTTTTACTATATCTTGGTTTTCTACGGTATTGGAGTCGCGAGCTCTCGCATTTTGCTCTGACATCGAGCTGATGGCCATTCTAGCCATAGCCTGAAACTGTTTGGGTGATTTTGCTATTAATTCTTCAAAGATTTGCTTCGTATTGGAATCCCACGTTAGACCCTCTGCCTTTTTCTCCTTAGGTTTTGCTGTTTGAAGGCCAAATTCGCAGCCCGAAAAAATATCATCGATATAATCTTTCAAAGATGCAACATAGGTTGCTGCGCCCTCTTTATCCAGAAAAACAGCTTTCTTCGCCCATTTCTCACAATAATCGCATTCATCGCACATCGCAACGCAATTCTGTTTTTTGAAGAAATTTATGAAACCGTCGAGTTTTGTGTTATCAATCACCAATCGTGCGGTCTGTTCTTGTGCAACAGAATCCCCGAACCGCGCATTGGGGTCCTTTTGCTGCAGATTTCCAAATGAAATATCGAAACCCTCAATGATATCAACAAGATTCCCTGCATATTTGCGCTCAGAAAATGCTTTAACTGATCGAACCAGCCATTCAGTAGACATTCGCCGGCCTGCGATTTTGAACTTATCAATTCCAATTGCCTCGTAATGGGTCAAATCTTCAGGCCGAACCCACCGACACTTGATTACTTCAGTCGGATTCGAGAATTTAATAGCGCTACAATTCAGAATACATGTATCGATATAATAGCGACTCGATTGCGTTTGAGAGGCATGCCCCAAGATATTATAATGGTAGTAGCGAAAAGGACATTGGTACAAGCACCCATCTGTTAGAAGAAGGACTAATTCACATTTCTTGAGTGCTTTCCGCATTTTCTCCAAGGTGCGGAAATCCCGATTGACCATCACATCAGGAGTTATCTCACTGGCACCGAGTGCCTCATAGAATTTAGCTCGGTTGACGGAGTTAACATGGGCGATAGTTGAGATCCGGATCTTAAGCTGAGGAAATTGCTCTGTAATGAGTTGTACTAAGAAAGGTGTCGTTACCGTTATGTTATCGGTTCCGATATCACAAACCCACTGAATATACTCGATTAAATTTCCATAAAATTCTCGATCAAATTCCATGTTGTTCATACAAGGAGCATTTAATAAGTAGGTGAATTGCATTTTATGCTCATGAACGGATTTTATATATTCTTCGATGGTCTCATTCGATGCATCAGGGAGGATAAAGGCAGGGCGTCCTCCTCCAACGGGAGTATGAGGCGCACATCCATAAATATCGCGGACAGGATACGCTGCAATCCTCTCGATTAGTTCAGGATCCCAGTTCGTGGCTACAGTCAATTGAATAAAAAATTCACTTCCAATTAATAGATCTAACTCCTATCTAGTATAATTTCGATTTGGTTCTTACATTATTTTTATTCGGTCTCGAATTCGGCCTCGGGTTCGGACTCAGCCTCCGCCTCAGTTATTTCAAGATGTGCCTTTTTAATGTAGGGAATAAAGCCGGAGGCCTTTAGAAGTTTAGCCATATTGCCCTCAATCGCATATTTTCCCTCTGCGGTTGCGTCAATCGGATTTATCTTTCCTGCAAATACATCTTGCATTACTTGTAACGTCATAATATGCGTTACCGCTGGATTTTTTATAACACCCACTGTATTCTTCATTTCGCTTTCCGTATATTCCTGGTAAAAGCTGTACTCAGGCTTATCCGTGATTTTATATTGAAATGTGACCTGTCCGATTCCTTCAAAAAGTTCTTGACATTCCGGATAGGAGCTAATCTTTTCAGCAATTTTATTAAGATAGGTTTTCCATTCCTTTACGTTCATAACAAGGTCTCCTTTTTTTTCATTATTCGCTTTCTTCAATTTTGAAATGCGTATGATCTTCGGGATTGTGCCAACAGTAGGGGAGAGAGCCCATAATATCACCGGTTACGGTCTCTGTATGTAAAATACAACCTCCACCACATAAATCTAGATGTTCGCATTCCCCGCATTTTCCGTTGCGGAATTTATGGCTACGAATTAGATTGGCCATCTCCGAGTCATATATTTCACCAAAAGTTTGTGTTTTAAGGTTTCCTAGTACGGTTTGGGTAATGAATTCGCAAGGATATATATCGCCATGCAACCCAATGCCCATCACACACCTGCACGATTGGCAGCCCACGCCCCATTCCAGGAACTCGCGATCCTTGGCGGTTGCAGGCATTTCCATGAAAGGAATCATATCAAAACAAGACATAAGGGGAATTTTGTCTGCCTCGCCGCGGCGAATATCTTGAATGATGTCTTTGAATTTTTTATCATATAATTGCTTGTATTGCTCATCTGTTAATCCCACATAATCCCAATTCTCATTGGCTCGTCCGACGCGAATAATACCGGTGAAATAATAATATACCCCGAGCTTTCCAGCGAATTCCTTTATACCTTCAAAAGAATCAAAATTCTGTTTCATTACCGTTACGCTAATGATCACCAGGATTCCCGCCTTCTGGCAGGCTTCTATTGCGCGTATTTGCCGTTCATAGGCGCCCTCTCTCCCTCTGATGAAATCATTGATTTCAGGGTCCGTGGAATCCAAGCTAATAAAAATCAATCCGACCCCATGATCGCGCAATTTTTCTGCTATCTCTTCCGTTAAGATGTAGCCGTTCGAGGCAAAGGCAATCATGTGCCCTAGGGGTACCACCTTCTCTTTGGCATAAGCTAGAATATCCCAGATATCCTTCCGAACTAGTGGTTCCCCACCCGTGAAATTAAAAACCAATTTTATTTTGGGATGAGTCCAAGAATTCACAATATTATCAATCATCTGGAAAATGACTTCCTTCGGTTCTTCATCTATAGGCTTTTGGATTGAAGAATCGACCCGGCAATGAATGCATCGCATGTTGCATCGCTCAGTTAATTGCCATAATAAATGTAATGTATCCTTATGCAAGTATTTCGGGATTTCTTTCCACGCTTCTTGAGATTCTTCCACTTTGGTATATTTTTCTAGTTCAATTCCATTTTTTCTAATCGATTCATACATTAGCAAGCGAAAGCTATTAGGACAAAGGGCTAAGATAGATTCCATCATATCAACTTCCTCTACTTCCTCCGCATTCCGCTTTTCTGCATTTTCTTCGGCTCTTAACCGTAACATTTGGTTCGCAATGAGCTTAAATTCATCTGGAATATCCAGTATAATCGAATTAAAGGTACCTTCTATGTCTGGATTCCACTTCATCATTTGTTTCCAGCTAATATGTTTATGTATTTCTGATATGAATGAAATTCATATATAAAAAAAAATTACAAAGTATTCTTTTCTCTTTTTCTCAAGAATTAATATAATTCTTCATATGAAATTTTATAAGAAAAAAGGCGTGTTTTTAAAAGAATAATAAACTTATTTCTTTCCTATGTGCATGAAACCATATCTCCTTAAAAATAAAGATTAATCTTGAATCAGAGATAATATATTTAGTGTGTTATCTATAGAACTGTCCAAGTTCTGTAAAATCCGTGGTGATAGTTTCATTTTTTCGGATAAAAATTCTGCTCCGCGTGGTTGATCCGTAACAATTAAAATAGCGGCAGTCGAAATATCATATAATTGCCCGAGAGTGAAGACTGCAGATGTCTCCATATCGATGGCGATAGCCCCATATGATATTGCCTTTTGAATGAGTTCTGCTGATTCTTTGAACAACGCGTCATGGGTCCATACCGCACCATAATGAAATTCCAATTTTTTTGATTCAAATACTTCCTTAATTTTAGATATTAAACTCGAATTTCCTGGCACTCGTGAATAAAGTGAGTCGGAATTTAAATAATGGGGTGTCGTTCCATCGCCGCAGAGTGCTTCTGAACAAATTATAATATCACCTATCTCAATATCATCTGCCAAACTACCGCAATAATCTACACGAATAACATTTTTCACTTTAGCATATCTTAATGCTTCCATTGTCATAGCCGTTGCAGGGGCTCCTATACCGGAACTAATAAGAGATATGATAGCATCCTTTTGCTTCACTGTGACTATTTTTCCATGAGATTTTAACTCTAACCCCTTAAAATGTTTCTTGATAATTCCCATAACATAATCGGTTGCCGGGAGAATAACATTTGGAGCAATATCCTTTGATTTACAATTTAATATCATATAAGTAATTTGATTTTCTTTGGACATAAACCTTATCAGCCCTTGTGCTAAAATTCCTTCAAGATAATTCTTCAGAGTTCGAAAAATAGGCATTTTCTTTCATCAAGTTACTTCAATTCCTAACCATTAGGATCTTTCAATAATTTAAATAGGGATCATTCCTTTATTTTTTTTAAATTTCTGACAATAGGTGACTATAAATTGCTCGATATTAAGCTATTTAGAGAGAATCCGGACGTGATAATCGAATCTGAGAAGAAACGTTTCAAAAATCCAGAAAATGTCTATAAAGTAATAGAATATGACAATCAATGGCGCACCCTTAAGCAGGAAATCGATAAATTAAAACAGGATAGAAATAAAGCTAGCGAGAGAGTTAATAAATTAAAGAAAGAGGGGAAAGATTTTTCGAAAGAGGTTAAAGAAATTTCTCATAAGAAAAAGGAAATTGATGAAAAAGAAATTTTAATGCAGGAAGCTTTGGAAAAAAGAGAGAAAGCTCGTTATGTGGTAGGCAATATTCTTCATGAATCCGTTCCTGTTGCAAAGACTGAAGAATCTAATATCATTGAACGAACATGGGGCGAAATTCCTCAATTTAGATTTGTTCCTAAGGGACATTATGATTTAGTGACTCTTACTAATGGTGCAGACCTCGAAACCGCCGCGAAGGTGGCTGGCGCTCGAGCTTACTATCTAAAAAATGATTTAGTCTTTCTCAATTTGGCACTCATTCGTTTTGCTCTAGATTTCCTGACTGATAAAGGCTACACTCCGTTTTGGACGCCCTATTTCATTCGGCACGAAGTTATGAAGAAAGCCGCTGAATTAGCTGATTTTGCAGAACAGCTATATAAGCTTGAGGGTGAAGAGAATCTCTATTTAATTGCAACTTCAGAGCAGACCCTTGCGGCGCTTCATATGGATGAAATAATCCACCCCAATGATTTACCTCTAAAATATACTGCATATTCAACCTGTTTCCGGAGAGAAGCTGGTGCTCACAGCAAAGACACCAAAGGCATTTTCAGGGTTCATCAATTCGATAAGATCGAGCAATATATATACTGTAAGCCCGAAGACTCTTGGTTTTTCCATGAAGAGATGATTCACACCGCTGAAGAAATTTATCAACAATTGGAAATTCCTTATAGGGTTGTCAATATCGCGAGTGGAGAAATGAACGATAATGCTGCGAAGAAATACGATCTCGAAGGCTGGTTTCCTGCACAAGAAAAATACCGAGAGCTGGTTTCCTGTAGCAATTGTACGGATTATCAGGCTCGAAAATTAAATATTCGCTTTGGGATTCAAGGCAGTACCGAGAAGCATCAGATTGTGCATACCCTTAACTCAACAGCAATTGCAACAGAACGAACCATTTGTTGTATCCTCGAAAATAATCAACTGGAAGATGGCTCTGTCAGAATTCCTTCCGTCCTTCAGCCTTACATCAATGAAAAAAAGATTATCCCCGCTAAAAGCTAAAATTTTATAGTCCAGAATCCGCAAAGCCAATCCTTATTAAGAATTGTTCTTTCACTTGTATTAGATTGGTCCATTTATTTATTATTATTAGAGAAAGCGGAAATTGAATAGGTATAAGAAAAACTTGAGGTCCTAGTTTTTTCCCTACGTAGTCTAATGACAATTTTTTGAGTGCGTGCGTAAAAACCGTTATTTTCGAATATTGCAATTCGCAATTCATCAATTTAAAATTTTAGTCCTATTCTCTTGTATTTGTTTATTTTATAGTTATATTCACAGTTTTTGAAATTTTCTTCAACTTATCTAAGATTTTCTTGCCTTTGGCGTCTAACGGATTATTCTGAATATTTAAATTTTGCAGGTATGAAAGCTGGACAAAGGACTCTGGGAGAGTCTTTAGATGATTAGCCCTTAAATCTAAAGTTTGGAGGGATGTTAGACCTCCAAAGGACTCCGGGAGAGTTCTTAGCTGATTAGATCTTAAATCTAAGGTTTGGAGCGATTTGAGATTTCCAAAGGACTCCGGGAGCACTGTCAGCTGATTATTGTTGATCAATAAGTTTTGAAGCGATTTTAGGTTCCCAAAGGAGTCCGGGAGCGCCGTTAGCTTATTATTATTGATCCATAACTTTTGAAGTGATTTTAAGTTCCCAAAAGACTCCGGGAGCGCCGTTAGCTGATTAAACCTCAAATCTAGTTCTTTGAGGGCTATTAGATGTCCAAAGGACTCCGAAAGCGCCGTTAGCTGATTATTATTAATCAATAAGTTTTGAAGCGATTGTAGGTTCCCAAAGGAGTCCGGGAGAATCGTTAACTGATTACCGCCCAAATCTAAATTTTGAAGTGATTTTAGCTGTAACATGGTCTCTGAGAGAGCCGTCAGCTTATTATTGTATAAATATAATTCTTTCAGGGCTATTAGATTTCCAAAGGATTCCGGGAGGGTTATTAGCTGATTACTACCCAAACCAAGGATTTGGAGATTTTTTAGCTGTATTATGGACTCCGGGAGAGTCGTTAACTTATTGTAGTCCAATCTTAGGCTTTGGAGTGATTCTAGATACCCAAGGGACTCTGGAAGAGCTATTAGTTGATTTGAATCCAAATTTAGTTTTTGGAGTGCTTCTAGATGCCCAAAGGACTCCGGGAGAGCTGTTAATCCACATTGGTATAATCCCAATTCGACGATCATTTCTCCTTCAAATTTCACGCCAACCTTGCTCCAGATAAAGGAGGTCACAAAAGGGAGTGATTTACCGACTAATTTCTCTATTTCTTTTAAAATTTCTTTGTCGTTTTTTCTTCCTTTACTCTCCATCATAATTCTTTATTCACCTGCCTTGCGAAGTAAAGTTATTAAGATTAATATATTAAACAGATTCAACAGGGAATATCTCAACATCTTTCCCATTATCTATATTCATCTAATCTATTTTTTAATTTATTGAACTTCTTCTCTTTTATATTCTTCCGATCTCTAAGGAATTTAATTAAATTCAATGCAGTTCTTTTATCAAGAATATTTAAATGCAACAGAGAAAGAAAAAATTCGGAAACTTGAACTGGTTTCATATTTAAATTAAGTAAAAAGGATAATAAGGCACCATCCTCCGTTATAATAATACAATTATTTTTTTTAGCAAAACAAATAATTGATGCATCCGCAAGATCAAATCCTAATCTCTCATATTTCTTTCTTTTATCGGTATATATTGGAAAAATTGGGAAGACTTTAGTATCTATAAATTCTCCTAAATAGTAGTTCAATTCTTCATTTAATTCGTGTGTTAATACAATGTTAAATTTTTTAAAAATATCTCTTAAATCGAGATCTAGACTGTCCTTTATCAATTGTATTTTCAACCAACTACAGATATCCAAAATTATCATATATCATTTTATAGCAAATTATATATATATAAATTGCTAATATTTTATACATGAAACAAATAAATTTTCGAGTTGATGAGGAGGTCTTCGAAATCCTAAAGATAATATCAACCCAGTTAAATGAAACAATTCCTAATTTATCAAAACGACTTATCCTAGATAATATTAGGGAACTTAGAAAAGAAATCGCACTAAAAGGATATCAAGAAGAGAAATTAAGTTTAAAAACAGCGTGGAAAATTTCAGGCCTGTCTTTTCTTGAATTTAATAATTTATTGGTAAAAAAGAACATAGAACCTCCTATTCCTGAAGAATTAGATGATAAATTAATCGAAATAGCTCTTAAAATAGAAGAAAACGATATTTTCAAAGCCGATAAAGGATAAGATTCTTTTAAAACACCTTTTTTTTTCAATTTAAAACGATAGATTTATAACGGCTGAAAAATCTTTGCAGAAGACTCGCCCGCCCTCTCCCGATATATCTTAATCAGCCCTTCATTCAATAAAAAAATGTCTTGTTGGGAAATCTTCGGAAGAATTTCGCTTAATCGATTGGGTGATAGCTCTGCAATCGGAATTGAAGTAAGGGCCTTGTATTGCTCGGCATCCAGGATTGTAATTAGCTTTTGACGCCCATTACTCTCAATGAATAAATTTATTTTACCTCCCTCAATCTGTTCAGCAAGCATTCCTCGAATCCCACTGCTTTTCAGTAAAACTTTTTTAGGCGGAGTTTTCACCCGCAATTTCGTAATGAAATCCGTAAGCTGGGATTGCCGTTCTCTCATTAAAATTTAATATAGTTTAAATACCCTATAAAAAAATATGAGTTAAGAGGATTTTAAGTTTATATAAGATTAATGCTAAATATAAAAGGGAACGACTCTCCCGGAGTCCTTTGGGAACCTCAAATCCCTCCAAACCCTATATTTATATTCGAATCAGCTAACGGGTCTCCCGGAATCCTTTAGCGCCCTAAATCCCTTCTAAAAGCTATATTTGAGTGGTAACTCATCTTTAAATTTTATCTGGAGAACGAAAGGCTATTAATCAGCAGGTCATTAAAATTCTAAGAATTCACGTTTCTTTAAAGCAGTTAAATCCATCCTTTTCTCCTTCGGATAGGGTCTTATATCCCATTCTTCCATAGTTAACGCACCAATTATAACGGATATGCCCTTTCCATCTATCTTGCCAATTTCTTCTATGGGATAAGCATAAAAGTTAAATGCTAACCCTTGGATTTCGCTATTAAGTAGGCATGTTTCTTTGATTTCAAGTGTTGAACCGCCGAATTTTGTCTTGAAATGAAGTATAGGAGAACATATGACATCGGATGGCAAAATATTCTTTTTCACATAACTCCTTTCGGACCCAGTATCAAACAGAGCAAGTACTTCCTTCCCGCTACTTGTCGGATCGCCCTTAATTGTGATTTTTTCTACAATACGTCCCATATTTTATCACATATATTTAATGTAAATCTATTTATTTAAACATATATAATTAAAGAAAAGGGGGCTTACCATTTTTCCTCTCAAAATTCCTAAAAATGGAATAAATTCACCTGAAGGAATAGTATTTGTATCATATGCGATAGTGATTGTGGAGGTCATTTATATCTTTCCTCGAATGGTAGTGACCAATTAGCGATGTTTACTTCATCAAGAAGGTAAAGATTCTGCTTGAGCTTCTTTCTTCGCTGATCAATTTCAGGATATTTGCTTTTGAACTTTGTAATAGCTTCTGATACTATTTTTTCTACTTTGTTCTTTCGTGTCTTATCGGAATTCTCCGAAAATCTGGTTTTTTCTTCATCACTTTTTCTGGGTCGATTAAATTCTAAGAGTTGCTCATATTTTTCAAAAATTTCAAGGGCTTTCTTGATAATTTCTACCTGCTTAGTATCCTATTTAGCAGCTAATTGCTTTAATTTCTGCCGTAGTTTATCACTAATAGTAACTGTAATTATAACATTAATCATTTTTTAATGTTATTATGTTATGCCCTCAACTCATTGAAAGAAGACTTTGAATGTTGCAATTTTGAATCCATCGATTTGAAAGGAAAATTGATGATTCTCGATATGAAGATCGGAAATATGTGAGTCCAATATTTCCTGCTCATTTAAATTCACGATTTTAATATTTTGAATAGTCTGAAACAACGTTATCGTGCCCTGCTGTGTGTCTGCAGAGAAATTATAGAGGCGTATAATCAATGCCTCTTCCTCTTCTGCTTTTTTACAGGCGCTCAGAATCAAACAGTTTGGGTCGATACTCAAGAAACTCTGCCTTTCAGGAATATATTTCTCACCAAAATAATCGGGTTGTCGATAAATGGGGAGGCCTTTTAAGAAGATATGGTCTGGAATTCGCAACATGGAACGCATAACAGAGGGATTGAATGCCATAGGAGGAATGTTGAATTCATAAGCAGTTCTGAAGCTCTTAGAATCTAGACAGGTTTGCATATGAGTCACAATGGCTAGATGAAATGTATGAGGTCCTAAACACTGCGCTTCAGGGGTTTCCAAGGGCGGACCCGCCAGTTCTTTCCTTGTAGCCAGATTTATATCCGCAAGCCTTCCGATACATCGTAATAACGTAACAGCGAGTGTAATATTTCCATCCTTTTCCCGGATTGCTTCATATTCTGGTAAGCCTCTATTGCAGATGGTAATGCCGATATCAGAATCATTAATACTCACAAATTTCAGCTGATGATTTGTTTTCGAAGGGGGCTGGTTCCAGTTCAGCCCTTTTGGTAAATCAATTGTGCGATCAATTATTGCGAAATGCCCATCCACATGAACTTTGTCGCTACTGAGCCCTGTAGGGAAAAGGATTCGGATCCGATGGTCTTTGGATTGGTTGTCCAGTTGAATTTTGAGGTCAATCCTTTTAATGTTAGAATAGAGGGTGACAAAGGTTTGAATGGGCAGTTCTTTATAGGACTCACTACGCATCCCTTTATCCGGTGACAATGAACTAGGGAGATTGAGGCTATATTTAATTAGGACCGTATTTTTTACAGGACCTGCCTCATAAACTGAAATGTCTGCTATTATATCTTCATTAGTCACGGTTTGATCTACTTCTGAAATTTTGGGTGGTGAATAATCATACTCGTCTCCCCAATCACCTTTATCCTCAATAATTCCCAGATTATTAAAGGTTTTCTGCATCTCTTTATCAAAAATTGAAAATGTGCCGTTCTCATTAATTGTAATCTTGTAGAATTCATTTTCCAGATTAGTTGGCGAAAATCTGCTTTCATTCTCACTAAGGGCTGATTCAGGAATAAAGCGTAGGACTTCGTATCCACAGGCGGGGAGATCCTGAAGAAAAAAGAATATGCGATAGGAAATGCACTTCGGAACCCTGAAGCGGGGTGGTTCCTCAATTAAACTCATCTGAAATGGGATGACACGGTCCATACTATCCAACAACTTGTACTTGAATCCCATCATTGGTTCCGGCACCATCAAATCAATTGAGGCAATATCTGCCCGATCCCATGGTAAAGAATTAAAAATTAAAATTGGAATAACTTCCTTTTCAGTTTTCTGTATCTGAATTCGATTAAAAATGGCAAACATCGCATCTTTTATAATTTCCTGTGCAATTTGATTAGCCCAATTAAATCGGGTAACCATATTCTGATGAACATCATCAATAGAGCATCCGCAAATACTATCGTGCGGATGATTTTGTAATAACCATCTCCAACCTGCCCATAGATAATTTTTCGGGTATGGTTGCCCCAAGAGCCATGCAAATGCCGAAAAAGGTTCTGCCCAACTCTCCAATAAGTATTGACATTCTGTGTTGGTTTGTTTTATCCACATTCGTGCTGAAAAAACTCCTGAGAGAAGTGGATGATACCGTGCCCCTCGCAACTCGCCCTCATAACTTATTAATTCCACTATTTGAGTTTTTAATCTTTCAATGTAATATTCAAAATCACTTTGAACTAATTTGAATTCATTCAACTCCGGTGAATTATTCCAATCTTCGATTATTTCTGGTAATTCGCCTTGCACTTCATCGTGATCGCTTCCATTGTTCAAAAGTAAAATGGAATATGCGGATTTTTCAAGGAGTTTCTTCTGGAGTTTTCGAATTTTATTCAATGCAGCTTTATAGACATTGTTTATTTTAGTGGTGGAGAGAAGGGCAACAGACCCATAGCCATATTCTAAATGAATTGCTAGGACCGAATCAATTTTTCCGGGAGCATTCCATTGAAACTCCAAATTTAAACCGAGTCTTTCGGCAGAATCATCCATGCCACGCATGAAGATGATTGAATCAATGTCGAATCCTTTCATTATTTGTGGTAATTGCGCAATATGTCCAAAGGGATCCGGAATATAGCCCGCTCGCATTACTCGTCCAAATGATCGCCCAATTTTATGACCTAGCATCAAATTCCGAATCAAAGCCTCTCCTGAAACTAAAAATTCATCGGGTAAAACATACCATGGCCCGACTGAAATGCGTTTTTCACCAATATATTTTTCAAGTAGGGGTTTGTTCTCCGGCTTCACTTCAAGATAATCTTCAAGGACAATGGTTTGCCCATCAAACGTAAAATTCGTGAAATTCGGATTTTTCTCTAAAATCTCTAATAACTTATCAATAAGAATAACTAATTTCGCCCTATATTCCTGAAAAGGGAGGTACCATTCCCGATCCCAATGTGTTTCGGAGACTATTACCATTTCTTTCGCTATTTTCATTCTAAATCACTTTTTTAAAAATGAATAAAGGATAGTTTTTAAAATGACTAAAGATTACTTTTCAAGATGAAATCCCGTTTCATTCTTTTAACTTTTGATATAGAAAATGATTGCGGTCTCCAATCATATAAAGGAATTGAAATTGGACTCCCCCAAATTTTACATATTCTGAATAAATACGATATTCCGGCTACTTTCTTTGTAACGGGTGAGGTAACAGAACGATTCCCAAAAATGGTTCAGGCGCTATCGGAGAATTATGAAATTGGATGCCATGGACTATATCACGAATCATTGCAACTAATTGATTCCAATAAAATAGCGCAGATTAAACGTGCTAAAGAATTGCTTGAAGAAACAATTGGACAGAGCATATTAGGATTTCGAGCGCCTTATCTTTATGTTTGTCCAGAATTGTTTGATGCATTAAAATCACTAGGCTTTATTTATGACTCCTCTTTAATCCTCTTTAAAAAATTGAATTCGCCTTTAAAACGAGAAATCAAAGAATTTTGGCTCACCTTCCCAAATGTTTTTTTCCGATTTCCCTTAGGATATCAACTATTCTGGATTGGCAGCTTTTTGACCTCAGTCTCTGTTCTCTATTTTCATCCTTGGGAAGCTATTGATGTCCGTAGCTTATTTTTACCCCAACCGCACTATTTCAGGAATATTTTCAGTCGCCCCGATAGATGGCTCAATTCAGGTTCCAAATTCTTGCTACTCTTATCTAGATTCATTCAGTCTCACTTAGAACACGGATTTCAATTCAAATCCATACGTGATTTACTCTGATTGACCTGATTTCTTTATCTGAAAAGGAAATGAAATAAATTTTATAAATTGAAAGTCAATCATTACGAAAGGAAGTTTCATCTAAGCTCTTAGAAAATTAAGGTGATTTAATGAGCGTCTTCAAAGAATTGCTGTTGAAAGATTATGTTACATTAGCAGGTACTATATTTGCGACCATTTCTATCTTCCTAGCTCTTTTAGGAATTTTCTATTCGGATGATTTTTGGATTCTTATTGCGTGTTTCAGTTGGACTGGTTGTATAGGGACCGATCTATTCGATGGAGTTATCGCCCGCAAGCTAAAACAAGTGAATAAGATAGGGAAAGAAATCGATTCCTTGAGTGATGCCTTAAGCTTTGTGATCGTCCCTAGTATCATAATCTTGAGTGGAAGTCTTCTTGGCGAATTCCCTCTCTTTGTTTTTCCGAAAGAGGGAGTTATTATTGGTATTTTTGCCTTCATTTTCTGTGGGATTACCCGATTAGCATGGTATAATGTTTCAGACAAAGGTGAGGGCTATATCGGTTTAGTCACTCCTCTATCTGCTACCATTATGATTAATTTCTATATCCATCAATATCATTTTAATCGATTAGCAAGTGGTTGGCCCGCTTATTATCATGTTATGACTCCCATAGATTATATCTTCTGTAATATACTTAGTGTTATAATTTTTATGATTTTGCTTGGAATTCTAAATTTGGCACCAATTCTCAAATACGGGGCTAATATGCAAAAGAAGAGGGGTATATGGGTATGGATTCTCGCTATTTTTGGAATACTTATTGCAATTACGATTATTCTAGCGAGTGTATTTACAGAATTAAATGTCAATATCGCCTATTTTGTAGGGTATATCTTTCCCTTAAGTTTCATTTTTTCTACTATTGGTTATATTGTATATGGATTTCTTAATTATCTTGCATTAAAGAAAAAGGAGGAAATAACAATCCTTTAATTCTGTACTATAAATCCGCCTCAAAAATTTTATTAAAGTGATTTATTTAATAAGTTGGAGAAATTTATTCGTAATTTTTTCTCTGTTCTAAACTTGTCTATAGACTGCTTTTTATCTCATTTAATATCCATTTGCTTGAAACTTTTATTTTCTCAGTTAATTTTTTTTTTTGAAAATCCTTTCTTTCATAACAGTTCTATAAAAGATTAAAAATTATTATATTGATATTCAATCTACAATTTTTCAGATTTTTAAATTCTATATTATTTATCTAAAGAGTTGATTTGATGAGTGTTTTCAAAGAATTAATGTTGAAAGATTATATAACTCTTTTGGGGACTATGTTTGGCACTGCTGCCATAATTCTTTCAATATTGGGTGTGTTAGAAGGCACACAAACAAACAATATTGCCCTTGCGGCTCTTATGTGGGCAGGTGCAATGACATGCGATTTATTGGATGGAGTTGTGGCTAGAAAATTACATCAGGTCAATCAAATCGGGAAAGAAATCGATTCTTTGAGCGATGTCGTCTGTTTTGTGGTGACTCCTGGTGTATTAATCCTCTGTGCAAGCCTTAATCAAGAATATGAGGTCTTTTACATACCATCGCAAGGAATTATAATTGGAGTCTTATCTTTAATATTTTTTGGAATCACTCGCCTCGCTTGGTTCAATATTTCGAATAAAGGAGAAGGTTATACCGGATTGGTGACTCCTATATCTGCCGGATTCTTCACCATTTCTTATCTATCCATTCATTTCTTTAAAAAACTCGAAGTTTTTTGGCCTGTATATTATGAAGCCTTGCACCCTCTCAATTATATTTTCACAAATACGCTTTCCATGCTCTGTTACCTAATAATGTTTTCTGTTTTTAATATCGCCCCTTTTTTACGTTATGGCGCAAAAGTGCAGAAGCGCCAAGGCATATGGCGAAAATTAATCATTATCATCGCAATCCCTATCGCTTTTACCGTTATAATAGGAAACAGCCTACCTGGAAATGCATTTGCTATCTTTGTTCTCCATTTCTTCCCCCTTATCTTTGTCATATGTATTATTATTTATATAATTTATGGATTTATCAATTATCTTCTATTGAAACACCGCGGAGAGCTCGAAGCCGTAGCTAACAGTGTCAAAAAATAGGAGTTTAAATAGATTTATATAGGCTTAAAGTATATGGAGAAACTCCTATCTTAAAGAAGCGACACTACTTTTAGGCGTACATACCCGGACTGTTCAAAAATGGGATCAGCAAGGGAAAATCAAAATCATTCGAACCTTCGGAGAACGCAGACATGTTCCACTTAGCGAAATAGAACCATTACAAGGAATTAAAGCTCAAAATCCCCTTAAAGTAGGTTATGCTCGGGTCTCCTCCGCCTCGCAAAAGGAGGATCTGCGAACGCAAATCCAGCTTTTAAAGCACCAAGGAGTGGAGCTGAATAAAGTTTTTCAACTTAGTTATAGTAACATTCATCAAAAATTGGAGATGAAAAAATGAGCGGCGCAAATACATTAGGTGGGCTCTTATCAATAATTGGTGGTCTTTTTATTCTAATAGAAACCCTCATTATTTGGAGTTCTGTTTGGACGTCGACATATCCTATGGCTGACGTAGTAAATCTAGGTATTGGACTCGCAGCGATTATCGGCGGCGTATTTGGCATAAAAGGACAAAGAGGCGCAGGAGGACTCTCTTTGGTCGTTGGGTTGCTTTCAATCGTTCTTGGGCTTTTAACGGTTTACGCACTTCAGCCGAACGTAAGTTTTCTACAATTTTCTCTTATTGCGGACCAATTTAAATTGACATTCCTCTATGATATTACAAATATCTCTTTAGAAGCAATCATAATCGCAGTTGGTGGCATTTTAATTTTAGCTGGCGGAGAAAAATAATTCAACTAGTCATTATGACTAAATTTCCTATTTTTTTATTATGATTTCGTTAAAATCCCATTTGTTCCCATGGGATTTTCCAAACGAATTTTTTCCCTTGAATTTGCTGAAAATGTTCCTTAGCACGTTCAGAGATCGGTTTGATCATCTGGAGGGTTACCTTATTCACACACAAATATCCCATCTTTTTTAATAAGGTGCGTAATGCAGCATTTCGTCCATGAAAATGGATTAATATTCCAGGCACACCTCGTTTTTTCGCTATCTCTTCTAATCGGGCGAGGATATAACTGCCAATTCCGCGCTTTTGATATGATTTCTCGACAAATATTTCAGAGAGAATATACAATGGCACCCATTTTTTCGTGTTCAGTACCATTAAATAAGATCTTGTGATTACGCCTCCAGCAACTATTTTGCCATGGTTTTTAGCCGCTATTACGATTGATTCGTGCGTTTTTGGTCGTTGGATGTGATACCAATCCCAATATTCATGATCAAATTCATTAAACGAATAAAGACTCTTCAAATAATTTTCATTGACCCTTTGTCGGAATTCATCTTGATCTTTGCTAAGAATTTCAAACGTGAGATTTTCTTTATATTTTCTCTTCCTTAATTGGGTTTTTAGGCTTGAATATAATCGTAAAGGTAATGCAAAGGGTAAAAACAGTGTGAATTTCTTCAATGTAGTTCTAATACTTATTATTTTCAAAGCAACTGACAAATATGTTGTATAAGTATATCCTAATCGCCAATAGATTTTTTTAGCATGTCCTTTTGGGTCTGCACACAAAATGCTCAAATCCACTTGTTGATCTCGTTCCATAAAGTGAATGGCATTTTCCATCAAGCGCTTTGCTATTCCATGACGCTCTAGAATAGGGCAAGTTGCGACATCGTCGATCCCAGCTGCCCTATATACCATTCCGCCAAATTTCATCATTCTAATCGTGGTCATTATGGTACCCACAATTTTCCCCTTGCGTTCGCAAATTTCGTAGCCCTCTGGTGCATAATTGGGACGGTTGGGACCATATTTCCATTCCCAAAATTTTAAAGACATCGGTTCACAAATCCGTGTTTTACAGAAGGCCCCCATAAAATTTTTTACAATACCATTCTGGTCCTTTTCTTTAAAAGTACGAAAAATGAGACTCAATTTCTTTCATTTCCTTTAACTCAACCAATTAATTCCAATATCATCTCAAATTACTTCTTCATTTGTAAAAAACCGCCCGATTTCATCAAATCGCAAGGTTTTAGGTATCTTTTTCCCGTCTCATCTGCGAGCTTTTCTAGCATTTCCGACCACTTGCTATATTCTTTTTTCCCAGGTCCAAATGGGCCGGGCGTATTCATGCCTGCCATATTTGCCTCATCGATGATTTTAGAACTGCTTGTAACGCCTTCCTCCAAAATCCGGCAGCCCTCATTCAACATAATTGCCATCGAATATTCTATGTTGAAAAGTCCTGCCTTTAACGATTTATCGATGTTCGGTCTGCCCTCTGACCAGTTAAAGAAGCCTTGCCCTGCCTTTCTTCCCAATTTTCCCCCCTCCATTAACTCGATAATAACTTTCCCCGGCGTGAAATCTGGTGAAAGGGTCTTTGTATAATAATTCATGCCATGAAACATCGTATCAATGCCAATATAATCCGAGAGTTCGCAAGGGCCCATGGGCATCAGATTCCCTGCATCGGCATCTATTTGGTCCCAAGGGATTCCTTGTTCAGCAGCTCGATCGAACACGAGGCTCAGATAAATTTGTACTGGCGCATTCAACCGATTAACAATGAATCCTGGGCGATCCTTTAAAACCTGTGGTACATAGCGCTTGCCCTTCAAACAAAACAAGCTTTCACCCAGTTTTACCCCTGTATCCATGGTTTCATTTGAGGTCTGTTCGCCTGCGATTATTTCAATTAGGCGCATCAAGATTGGTGGATTGAAAAAATGCATTCCACAGACCTGTTCTGGTCTATCGGTAGCTGTAGCAATTTCAGTAATCGACATAGTTGAGGTATTTGTTGCTAAAATACAATGGGCGGGCGCATATTCGTCACAGGTTTTAAATACTTGCTTTTTAATGTCCATATCCTCTATCACCGCTTCAATAATGAAATCCGCATCTGCTACAGCCGAGGTTAAATCCAAAGAAGTGTTTAATTGCGCCATTAAATCCGCCATTGCGACCCCGTCGCCTAATTGCCCTTTCATTTCGAGTTTTTGGAGACCGTCCTCAATCATTGCCACGCCTTTGTTAATGAATTCTTGCTTGATATCAACCAATCTAACCTTATAGCCAGTCATCAAAGCAATTTGAGCTACATTATGGCCCATTAATCCGGCGCCAATCACTACAATGGTTCGAATACCATCGAGACTCATGCTTCGTATCCATCCAAATGAGGATTTAATGCGTACTTAGGAAGCTAAATTTTACCCAAAAATCTATTTGCCCTTGAAAACGGGTTTGCGTTTTTGCAGAAACGCCATAACAGCCTCCATATGATCTTTTGTACTATACATTCTGGCTTGGTACTGGACTTCTTTTTGCAACATCTCATCAAAAATCTTCCTGAAACCCTCGTGCAATAGCTTTTTAGACCATTGGATTGCTAATGGAGGACGCTCAGCGAGTTCATTTGCCAATGCCATTGCGGTGTCCATTAGCTGATCCGCTGGGACCACTTTGTTTATTAAGCCAATTCTCAGGGCTTCTTGCGCATCAATGCGCTCTCCCGTAAAAATCAATTCTTTCGCCTTATGAGGCCCTAGCATCAGCGGGATCCATAATGATCCATTCATATCGGGCACTAAACCCATTCTTACAAAGAATTCTCCGAAACTCGCTTCTTCAGAAGCAATTATAATGTCACAATTCAGAGTAACATTCATGCCAAAGCCCACCGCTACGCCATTAACCGCTGCAATAATAGGTTTTGGAAGATCGATGAAGTCATACGGGGTGATCATGACTTCGGGTAGTGCCTTACTCGCGAACTCAGAAATATCAGAGCCCGAGCAGAAACCTCGACCTGCTCCTGTGAAGACGATAGATCGCACCTCTGGATCCTCTTTGGCTTCCTTTAAAGCCTCCCTCATATCTGTATGCATCTGCATGTTTAAAGCATTCAACTTTTCAGGACGATTCAACGTTATAACGGCGACTTTACCCATTTTTTCGTATAAAACTGTCTTTTCCTCATCAGACATAAATCAACTCACCTCAGAATAAATATAGAACTCAATATTATTCATTTTCATTCAAAAGGATTTTTATAGGATTTGAAAGCTTAAGAGTTTGAAAGCTTGAGAATTGAGAAAGGTGAAACAATGGCGAAATATGATTTAGTTATAGTCGGTGCTGGACCGGGTGGAAGTGCCTGTGCAAAGATTGCAACGGAAAGTGGTCTGAAAGTAATTTTTCTAGAGCGAGCGAGAACGCCAGGCGAGAAGAATACCAGTGGCGCTACTATCTGGGGCAATATCGCTCGTACTATCCACCCTGACTTTCCTGCGGAGGCTCCCATTGAACGGACCGTCGATGGAGGTCGCCTTTTCTTCGTCCCAGAAGGAACCGACTGGGAAAAGGGCGGATATAGTTTGTTGGGAGTCAGTTCGCCCCATAAGAATGTGAGTGATCCGTTGAATGTGTATCGAAATATATTCGATAAATGGTGGGCGGAGCAATCAGTTGCTGTTGGAGCGGAGTTGAAGACAAAAACGCTGGTTACAGGAGTCCTACGGGATGCGGACGGGAAGGTGACTGGCGTCCTTGATGAGAATGGTACGAAATATGAAGGTAGCATCGTTATCGGAGCTGATGGAATTAATTCAATTATTGGACGGATGGCAGGACTTCGTAGTGCATGGGGGAGCCATGAGAATTGTCTCTGCTGTAAAATTGATTGGGAGCTCGATGAAAAGTTGATTGATGATCGCTTTGGAAGCTCCATAGACCATGGCAACGACACCGGAATTCTGCTTGAAATCTATTTCGCCCAGCCAATGGCAGGAAATGCAGGCTACTTCTGGATTTTCCCGAATCGGGGTTCATTGGCTCTCGGATTAGGCATTGTAATCAACGATTTAATTCGCTTGGAACACAATATCTGGTGGTATATGTGGAATAGCATTAACCATCCTATTGTGAAACCGAAATTGAAAGGTGGTCAACCACGCAGCTATATTGCTCACTGTATTCCTTTAACTAATCCAATCGGACCCAGTGGCACGCTATTCAAATCATATGGTGATGGCATAATGCTGGTAGGAGATGCTGCAGGCTTCGTTTGTCCAATCGATGGTGCGGGCTGGTGTGGCGCAGTGATTGCTGGTAGAACCGCTGCCGAAATCGCTGTCAAGGCCCTTGAAAGTGGCGATACCTCTGCCGAATCCCTCAAGCGGTATGAAAAGAAATGGGTTGATGGTGATCTTGGCAAGAACTTGAAGCTCGGGAAAGATATGGCTGATTGGCTAATCCACGACTCCGGCGGAATCAACGTGCTTGCAGACCAATTTACACGTGATTTAGCTTCTATGATGGAGCATGATACAAGCCACGAAGAATGCATAGGCGGATCGATTAAACGCACCATCAAAAATGCCCAGGAATGGATGGCTATTGCCAAACCGATGCGAATGCTCCTCGGACCCTATCTCCAATTATTCTCATCAATAATGAGGTGAACTCGATGATGGAAAAATTCACTGCTGAAGAATTTGAAGGCGAAAAATTACGTGAGAAATTGAAAGACCTCGTCGAAATGATTCCCACCCAAGGCGACAATATCAAAGTGGTCGGAGAGAAATGTGGCGGCTGTAAACTCTGTGTAAAGCATTGCCCTGGAGGGTGCTTCGAGATGGTCGAAGGCAAAGCCCAGTATACACACCCTGAACTATGCTTTGAATGCGGTGCATGCCTTCTTCTCTGCCCCACTGGCGCAATCGACTGGTCCTACCCCCCCGGTGGAACCGGGGTCGTCCTTCGGTATACTTAATTCTTTTAAATTTTCTTTTTGAAATTTGCTTTAATATTTTTATTTTGTCCCTATTATTCAACTATTAAAATGAATTGATTGCTCAATTTGGAAATAATTCTAAAATTTTGTCATATCTTCAATCATATAAAAAAAGAGAGATGTTAAATGCGTTATTAAAATTCTAATTTTCAATTCAAAATATTAATATTATTCGACAATATAAATTAATTAATGGGAAAAACTCGAAAATCCTCTCGAAAAGAAGACTTGAAAAAGGCGGATTCTCTTAACCAGCGATATATGGAACATCAAGAGAAGATCAGGAATTCACCAAACGACTTTTCCGTTTCCCATTGGAAAAAAGAGAAAAAGCAGTTTCTTGCCAGAATCGAATTTTATTATTCTCGTGCAAAGGTGAAATTTAATGGAATTATCAATTGAGTGTTTGAAATCGTTAAAGGAACGAGATGAATCTGAATTATGGGAATTAGCAGCCGCACTTCTACAGCTCCAACATGCGATATTGCGTTTAGAAGTTGGTGAGACAGATCCAACAGTGTTGGCTACATTAGCGGAACGTGCTCTATCTGCAGGGAGAGAATTTAGCGCTGTACTTGAAGTATTAGAAGAGATAATCGAAGATTAATAATAGTTAGATCCCTTTTTTGTCTATAAAAACGCTATCTTTTTGTTCAGAAGTTTAGACCAACGAGCTTATCATTGAAAACCTTAATTGTATATAAAAGATAAATTGTTTAGGAAAAATCTTTTTAATATTAACTATTAATAGACTTGTTAAGAAGATTTTACGAGTGAATGAACAAATACCTTTCAAAATTTCAGATTTATCGGTTGAAAAGCCAAAATATAAAGGTTATATAACCAAATCACTTTACATTCAAGTTCGAGATGGTGTAAAACTTGCAGCAGAACTCTATTTCCCCAAAGGGATGCTTTCTGACTCCAAACTAACCACCGTCCTTGTTCAAACTTGCTACTGGAGGGCCTATAACTATCGAATCCCGTTTAAATGGTTGCTACCAGAGCCTCAGAAACCTAAAGTAGTAAAAGGGCTCACGGCTTATGGGTTTGCGGTCCTCTGGGTTGATGTGCGTGGGACAGGTGCGTCGTATGGAACCCGTCCGTTTCCCTTTTCTGACGAGGAGATTAAAGACGGAAAGGATATTTGTGACTGGATAATTGCGCAATCTTGGTCCGACGGGAATATTGTAACTTATGGGAACTCCTATGAAGGGGCGACTGCTGAATTAGCTGCATCGCTCAATCATCTCGCAATTAAAGCCATCCTGACCAAACATAGCCCTTGGGACTTCTATCTGCACGCAGCATTTCCAGGGGGGTGCTTCAATGAGAAATTTATTTCCTATTGGTCCCGTCTCGGGAAGGCATTGGATTCCACCGATGGCAGGAACCTGATTGTGATGAAACCATTTGATCCAGCACTGGCACGCCTAGCATCAATTGCCGTCAAGAGTGTCAAACCTGTTGAGCCCACTCTGAAAGAGATTGCGCAAATTCATCAAGGCAATCACCATCCAATCGATTACTTTGAGCGAGTGAATAGCCGTGACGACCCAATGGATGAGCAGGGAACCACCATTGATTCCCTCAGCACTTTTTCAAAGCAAGACAGGATCGAAAAATTAGCCGTCCCAATCTATGCATGGGGCTCATGGCAGGATTCAACCACTGTAGATATGATCATTCACCGGTTCCTGAACTTCGCGAATCCCCAGAAAGCGGTGATCGGAGATTGGTGTCATCGGGGGAAAAATCGCGCCGGCCCCTTCCATGCACCTAAGAAACCAGCCGAGCCTAGTGAAATGGATCAAATACGTGACTGGGTCGTTTTTTATCGGGAGTGTTTAGAGAATAAGCGGCCCTCTGGAAAAGATCTTTATTATTATACGATGGGGGAGGAGAATTGGAAGCGAACCGAGAGTTGGCCCCCTGAAAACCAGCTCCTGATGCCTTGGTATTTCAATGAAAACAATATCTTAACCCCGTATAAACCCCAGAATGAATCAGGTGCCGATGCCTATACAATTAACTATGATGCTACCCCCCAGGCGGAACCGGTGTCGTTCTTCATTACACTTAATTTTTTCCCAATTTTTTGAAAATTAGCTTTAATATTTTTATTTTGTCCTTATTACTCAATTTAAATTGAATTGATTGCTTTACTTATAAATAATTCTAAAACATCGTTTTTCCTTTAATCAAATAAAAAATAGGGATGTAATAATGGTTCTATTAGAAAATAAATGGCTACAACTCGATTTCGATGAAGATACGGGTTTCTTCGATATTATAAATAAAGTTTCTGGTCTCAGAATTGCAAATCATATTTTTTCTTCGGTCTATTTATGTACAAAGGAAAATAAAGATATTATTTTATCATCATTTAATAGTAAAGAGACGTTCTGCAAAATAGAAAATATCTCTGATGTCCTAGGAGACGGAAAATCCTTAATTGTAGCGCAAAAATTTGAGAATGACTTCGTTCTAACCTTATTTTTCAATATTTACGAAGAAGCCCCTTTTATCTATTTTCAAACTGCAATTAAATCGAATCACTCGGGTTATAAATTGAATTCATTCCATCCATTTCATCTTTCTAAAGCGAAAAAAGGGGGTTTGAAAATGGGCTCGATTGCGAATTGGCGATTATTTCGGACTGATTGGCAATCTTGGAGCCCTATTGAAATTACTCCCTTAAATAAACCACAGAAACGCCCTTGGATGAAGCTCCCAAAAATCGTACTGTATTCCACCATGGAAAAGTTTGCCCCAGGTGCATATTTATCCGATTATTTTGTGGTTATAAAGAATCTAGAAACGCAGCAATTTCTACTAGCAGGCTTCACTTCAATGAAAAATCACCTTACACACATTGTTATCCATGTCAATCATAAGAAAGATGAATTTTTAGAACTCTTTGCGAAATCTCTAGTAGGCAGAATCCTACTACCAGAAAATCAGGAAATTTATTCAGAGAAATTTGTTTTAATTGTAAATGGAATGCAGGCTCTAGATAGTCTTGATTATTATACCAATCTTGTGCAGAAGGAAATGAGTGCTCTCTCTTGGGACTCAGTTCCTACAGGATGGTGCTCATGGTACTATTATTATACGCTTGTTTCACAGGAAGCGATACTTGAAAATTCTAAATTTCTATTAAACAATCAAAAAGAGACTCCTTTGGCAATAGTACAGCTTGATGATGGCTACCTTGCACAAAAAAGAGGAAAGACTCGCATAGGTGATTGGTGCGACCTAAATAAACGTTTTAACAAGGGGTTAGTGTATTTGGCCTCTGAAATTAAAGCCGATGGATTCATTCCTGGATTATGGATAGCACCCTTTCTTATTACTAATTCTTCAAAATTATTCGCAGACCACCCAGATTGGGTTATTCGCGATCACAAGGGAAAACCCTTTGAAGTGAATATCAATGTAGAATGGGGTCTTTTCAATAAGATTTACGGGTTGGATTGCACGCATCCAGAAGTTCAGAAATGGATTCGAACCCTTTTTAAAACAATTGTTGAGAAATGGGGTTTTCAATATATCAAACTTGATTTTTTATATGCTGCCGCTATAGATGGGGTTTTTTACGATAAATCGATGACCCGAATCCAAGCCTATCGGAAAGGGCTAGAAATAATTAGAGAGACAGTTGGCAAGAATATTTTCCTTTTGGGTTGTGGTGCACCTCTTGGTCCTTCGATTGGGTTGGTGAATGGAATGCGGGTTTCTGGAGATACTTATTATTCGTTTGGGCAGCCATTCCTCTTTTGGTTCCTTAACACCTTTTTCTTCGCAGGTTTCGAGGGAATGCCTTCTATGAAAAGTTCATTAAAAACAAATATGCTACGAGCCTTCATGCACAATAAATTCTGGATAAATGACCCAGACTGTCTCCTTGTGCGAAAGACGCGCAGTACGCTCAAACAACATGAAATCGAGTTTGAGGTAACTTTACTCGGACTATGCGGGGGTATCCTTTTTTCAAGCGATAAACTCTCTGAATTGCTTCCTCTGGACCTTGAATATATAAAATTCTTGCTACCACCTTCAAAATTTCCTGCAAAACCAATTGATCTCTTTGAAAATGATCCGCCTATGTATTTCAAATTAGAAATTTCGCCCCCTCTTTCTATGGAGCCCTATTATTTAATGGGAATTTTTAATTGGTCGAAGAAAGCGAAACAAATTATCATTTCTTCAGAACAATTTCGGTTAGACTCAACCCGCTCCTATCATATTTTCGATTTTTGGGCGAAATCTTATTACCAAATTCCTCCTAATGATTCAAAAGAAGTCTTATTAAGAGGAAACTCGGCAAAACTCTTAGCCATTCATCCGCTAAATGAAATGCCTCAACTTATCTCCACCACCTTCCATATTACTCAAGGTGGAACCGAAATTTCAAATTTCGAATTTAATCCAGAATCTAACGACATTTCAATTGAAATAGCAAAATCTGGGCGAAATCAGGGGCAACTCTATATTTATCTTCCTCCTAACTATCATGAGAAAGAACTTATTTCAGATGGCACTCAAAGCTCCATGTTTCATCAGCAGGATGGACTCCTTGGAATTGAAATTGCTTTCGAAGATAGGACTCAAATCACTATAAAACTCGAAGGGCTCTAAAGAAAGAAAGAAAAAAGGTGTAATAATTTCACTTTAGTTTTCGCACTTCTGTTGTACGCCCTAATCCAACAGATAAAACCTTATCTGGAGTAATTTTCTCATCAACAGGTGTTTCATGATTGAGATCTAAATAAACCCCTTTGAGGCATTCTTCTGCGGTTAATCCTAATTTGTCAGCGGTTATTCGTTCTCCTTCTGGGTACTGATAATCAAAGGCTTGCTTGGTATAGATCTCTTTCTTTGACCAATCTGGCGCTTTCATTGCCAAGGTTTGAGCTGGCGTGGGATATCCAATTTCATTCAACTTCTTCATCCAAACGACATCGATAGTTTCTGGGATGGTTTTAGTGTACCAATCGCCTGGATTATCCGCTACACCCGGAAATTGCATCTGATGCAGGTACAGATTATGCCCGGAACTCAGCCCACAGAATCGGGACGTGAAATTTGGCCGAGGCATTCCCAATAAGGTGTTGAGAAACGGTGGCCAAGGTGTGAAACAGAAGTAGTAATCTCCAAATGTGGAAATCTTCTTTGCATTAACCCCTTCCCAAATGTAACTAATCGCTTCATAGTTGCTCTGTTCCAATCCCGCATTTGTGACCCCGCCGCTATATACCATCAAGGTGCTATAGGCACTCAGGGACCACTGAGGTGTTCGCTCATTCCGAACATCTTTCAAAATCTCGAGCAATCGTAAACCCGATTTCGTCATGTCTTTCGTTTTGTTTGGGATTTCTCGGAGCTTCCATCCTAACTTAATATGCCGCCGATCAAGGAGTTCATCGTCCTGATGCACTAACCACCACTCAACGGGAATTCCCTGCTCTGTATGAGTATTGAGTAAGAAAGCAATTTCGCCAGTTAAATCCTCCACCACCACATACGTAGTATCTACGGACTCCCCGTATAGGAGCGTTGTAGTGCCCTGCTGAAGGTCTGATCGAATGCAAATGACAGGCGGAAAGTAATAATAACTAAAGGTCATGCTTTCTGGATTTGGTAATTGCCCACTAATCAATAATTTTGAAGTTTCAATAGATTCATCAAGGCGTAGCTTTACAATATCGTAAAAATTTTTGATGGTTTCTCTCAAAGCCATCTCCATATAGTCCCATCCCAGTGCATAATGGACCATCATCAAATTCCGATTCATTGGAAAGTATGATTTCGTTTTCACCGTTTCTTTTATATCACCATAGGTGTAAGGCATCTTTTTACTCTCCAAATGTAGTTTTCTTCTTTATTTTTTTTCTTTCCTCTTTTATCTTTCCTCTTCCTTTCTCTCCTTTTTACTCCTCATTCATTCTTAATTTTTTTTCTTGAATTCTTCAAAATGTTTAATTGATAATGCAATAGAATTTTCTAATAAAGTTTGTGCCTATGTATAGATTAAGATAAATTAGAAATGTAGAAAATTAATATAATGAAAATATTTTGTAGGAATAACCACCTCGAAATTGGTTATATCATCCTTGCTTTTATACAAAAAAGGAATAAAAAAAAGGGAATATTAATTTAAGGTTTTTTTTCTTGTTGGGTATAGAAATAGATGAGAAGCACGATAATAGCAGATAAAAAGGCGATATTTATCCAAACAACTAAGAGCTGAGCAGCTGGAACCAATGGATCAAAAAAATTGACGAAATTCAAGATTAACATTATTATTAACCAACCGAATGCGAATTGAACGTAAAATTTCATTTTTTCCCATTCGATTCGCAGTGCCGCAATGCAATTAAAGATACCTAAGATGATTAACGTGCCACCTTGTCCCCGCACCGAGCTCGGATCACTATGCACCCAGCCAACCATGTCATAATAGGTACCAGTAAGAAAAGTCCACCAGATACCATAAAAAAGCGCGATTGCACCCGCTACAATCATGAAAATCTTAAAAGCTTTCGAAATTTCAGTCATGTCAATTGTTCCCTCATATTTTTTAATACACATAGTGTGTGAAAAAAATTTAGCAAAGATGATCTATAAAAAACTATTTCTTTAGGTGAGATTAATGCTCTAAAAATAATATTTTTATTTCTTCAAATTGCTTCAGATACGGCATATAAAGTATGCATATATTACAAACCCAATCAAAAACTAATCTATTATTGAAATAGAAGCGGAAGATCCTTTGGAGGAGTTGTTTTTAGGGCTTGATAATTTTAAATTTATTGTAGAAAAGAGAATATCTTTATGAATTTGGTTTCTTAAGTTACTTTGGATGCTTTTTTAAGGCGTTCATAGGCTAGGATGGCAGCCCCTAAGGCGCCGGTTATTTGGGGATCTTCAGGACTATATAATTTTTTGTTTAATTCTATTTCCAGTGCCTTTTTGACGCCCGCATTTTTGGCAACGCCCCCGCAGAAGACAATTTTCTCCTCAACCTTCCCCAAGCGGTTGACCATGCCGACGATACGCTTTGCGATAGCAGTATGGAGTCCTGCCACTATATCTTCCTTTTGGGCTTTTTTCTGCGCGAATAATGAAATAACTTCTGATTCCGCAAAAACGGTGCACATACTAGAAATTTTTGCGGGGGCCGCAGACATGAGCGATAAATCGCCCATTTCATCTAAAGAAGCGATGTCAAGGGCGCGCGCCATCACTTCTAGAAAGCGTCCCGTTCCTGCCGCGCACTTATCGTTCATCACAAAATCGAGGACTTTCCCATTTTCACCAATTCGGATCGCTTTGCTATCCTGTCCTCCAATATCAATAATGGTATGTGCATCAGGGAAATAATAATTGACGCCCTTTGCATGGCAGGTAATTTCGGTGATATTCTCGTTTGCGAACGAAATCAGCGCTCGTCCATAGCCAGTCCCAACGATATACCTAATATCCGCTTTAGATAAACTACATTTATCCAAAACCTCCGAGAACGCCTGATTCCCCGCCTCTTCATAAAGATGACCCGAATTTAAAATAACGTAATCTTTTATTTCAGCCCCAGCTCCATCAAAGATGAGGGCTTTCGTTGTCAAGGACCCGATATCGACTCCTGCAGTAAGCATCCTTATGACCTTTATTTTCTTTTATTGATTGCAATTTAAACAGGCTATTTTAATTTTTGCTCTTCACTTTCTAAGATTTTTCTGAAAATATAATATCGAAAACTGGTAAAATTTTCCTTTTAAATATCTGAGACGTTTAATTGTAACAATTTATTCATAAAATGATAAAATTATTATATCATTTTGATATTATTAATTTCTATGAGCCGAGTAATAATTGATGTTGGTGAAGAGCGAAAGAAGAAGATGAATTTATTAGTTAAAGGGAAAAATGCAAAATTTAAGAGCTATAACGAACTAATTCGTCGAGCTTTAGATGAATATTTCGAATCAATTCAAATCAATGATTCTTCCTTTCAAAAATTAAATTCAATAACAGCTCAGATACCTCCCTCAAAAGGAAAAATTATTATTAAACTTGAAGAAAGTGGAGCGTCAGCCTATTTAGATGAAAAATTAATAATAGAAAAAAAGGAAACTAAGGACCTGATATTTTTTTTATGGGAAAATTATCCAGGATATCAGTTAGAATTTACGGGAATAAAACCCCAAGATTATATTTTTGCCACATTCTCCGAGATCAAATGTTGGGATATGCCTTCAATAGATGATCAAAGTTTCCCTGTGGTTCCAATCGAAATTCAAAACAAAAATAATAAGCTAAAAATCATAGCACAAGTCGATACAGCTTCTTCAACTATCCTTTTGGATAATTCATTAAAAAAGACCTTAAAAGCAGAAAACATAGGGCAAAAAAAGATAATTACTCCCTTAGGAGAAAATGAATTTGATTTTTACTTAGTTAAATACAATTATAACGATATTACCATAGAATGCGAAACAATTTTTGTTGATTTACCAGAATTTTTTAAAGAATTAAATATTCAAGCGCTCATTGGTGAAAATTTGCTTAGAAATAAGAATTTACTTGTCCTCTATTTAAGAAAAGTGATTTGTGTTTCAAATTAAACTTTCATCCTTTAATTTTATCGTTAGTAATTGCATCTGAAGGAAGCTATGTTAATTTTCCGTACCTTTATAAAAACCGGCTTGCTTAAGAATGATAGAGATATATGGAGAAAGAAAAAACTCATCAAGTTCACCCGATTATCCGGGAAGCCTTGGAAATAGCCTATGTGGGTGCTGAACCCGTTGAATTTGATGACGAGGCGATTGAGGAATTAAAGCACTCACTAGCCAATTGGTTTGGGCACCCTGACCTCATGACGGCGGTGGTGGATCTAATAAATTTTGCTTGGCTCCTCCAAGAACAGGGCGCGAAAACTGCAGCCTTAAAAATTCTGTGTGTGGTCAGTACCGCCGCCGATGCTTTAGAGGCACTACCAAAGGAAAACGAGAACCCGAAATCGGAAGATAAAACATGAATTTCAAGTTTTTTTTCTTTTTTTATTTACTACTCGAAATTCTGTCCCTCTATTTAGCCGTTAATTACCGATCCAACGAGCATTCTGTGCGGCTAATTATCTCATTTTGAGCTCCTTTGGATAATTCGGTGAAGTAAACGGAATAACCTGCGATTCGGACCACCAAATTACGATAATTTTCTGGATGCTCTTGGGCATCGAGGAGGACCTTTTTGCCTACCGCGTTGAATTGGAGATGGTACCCGCCAGATTCTTCAAAAAAGGACCGGATTAATGGAACAAATTTTTCAATTGCGATAGAGTCAGGATGAAACGCGAGGATTAAGCTGTTACCATTTGTCATTAACTTATGCGGCAGTTTCTTTACGGAATTCAGGACTGCCGTGGGTCCATTAATATCCATTCCGTGCGTTGGGCCAAGCCCATTGGAGAGAGGTTGTCCCATTCTCCGACCATCTGCTGTAGCCCCTGTGAATGCCCCTAATGCGATATGGAAAGCGGTTGAATACATCCCGGGATTGAATTTTCCACCTCGATAATTGGTATATTGGGCAATCTCCTCACAGTATTGGGTTGCCACTGCAACGGCAATTTGATCGACATAATCATCATCATTTCCAAATTTCGGGGCTTTATTGATGAAGATCTGCTGCCATTCCCGGGCTTTCCTGTCATGTATTGTCCCTTTGAAATCCTTATGGAGGATAAGTGTCAGATCCTCGAGGGAGAGCACCCGTTCCTCGAAAATGAGTTTTTTTATTACTGCTAAGCTATCGGCAACGGTTGCTAACCCAATCAATTGTGGACCAGTGAAGTCATAGATTGCACCGCCTTGGGTAACATCCAACCCTCGATCAAGACAAGCATCGGTCGTTGCCGAGAGAAAGGGCTGCGGTTTTAGTTCTATAAATGCTTGATCTAGATAATTCATAGTTAAAACCATATATTTAATAAAATGCTTCATCTGCATAATAAAAGCTGTCCATAAATCTTCATAAGAAGTCAATGGACTCTCATATTTCAACCCATACTTCATTCCCGTAACCATGTCCGTTCCATTGGTTAATACCAGTTCTAAGCATTTTACGATATTGAATTGATTAGCGTTAGTAGAGCCAAAGGATTTATGCGGATGTTCCGGCTCAACACAGCCGATGGGGGCATATTCGCGCGCATCTTCGAGGACATATCCACGATTGACAAGCCCCTCTATCATCACTTCGTCATTAAAAAGGGCAATACTCGCACCGCTCTTAACCGCTTGGGCGATTTTAACCATAAAATCTTCTGGCGTGTCTTTATCGAGACGAATGGAGAATGTGGGTTGAACAGTTTGTAAATGGGTATATGCATCGAGAATAAGATATGATAACTCATTAGTTGTATCCTTGCCCATCTGATCCACGCCCCCTACCGTTAAATTCTCTGCAAGAGGTGGTCCTTCAGCGGCAACAGTTCCCTTATTCATAATATAATTCCACAACGTAGTAAGTTTGATAAAGAAACATTCTAGGAGAAATTGTGCCTCTTTTGGAGTAATTATGCCTTCAGATTTATCCTTAAGATAATAGGGATAGAGATATTGGTCCAGCCGCCCAACGCTGATGGCAAATCCGCCATCTTCGAGGCCACAGATTAAATGGTTGAAGTAAATTAGCTGCAATGCTTCTTTAAAGGTTGCTGGAGGGTGCTCGGAGATGTTATGGCAAATTCTTGAAATTTCTAGCAATTCTATTTGTCTATCTTCATCAGGTTCGGTTTCAACCATCTCTTTAGCGAGATCCGAGAACCTTTGGATGAAATCCTTCGCCGCTTTTAACTCAATGATAACAGACTCGAGGAAAATCTGTTTATTTAAATCATCTAAAAACTCTTCTTTCTTTAATTCAGCTTTTGCGAGAAGCCCATCTATCCCAAACTGCAAAATATTCTCATGCCCAGGGAAAAAATGCCCAAATCCGTTCGTTAATTGGGTATCCACCACGAAAACTAACGTATCCCGAATCTTCTTCACTTCGGGGGGCAGTAACTCCTCAAAGCGTGCTTGGACCGTTGTTTCCTCGTCACGCCAATAGGGAATAATTTCCTCCTTTAAGGTTCGAATATCCTCTTCAGTGATGGAAATTTTCTGGAACTGCCTGCGATTGTATGATTCGCAGTCTTGTTCAAGCGAATCCACCCGTATTTCTGGGAAAATGGGGGTACTTGAATAGTCAACGCATCGATTTCCCACAATAAATTCGTCATCCCAAATTTTGAGTTTCTTATTTCGTAAAATATGATCCATTGCCTTCGCAAACCGGAGAAACGGATGTTCACCTTTAGTTTTTTGATAGGATTCCGTAATTAATTTAGCTCGTTCGAGACAAACCTCATGTGGGTGCATTACAGCTTCCTGCTTCATTCGTTGGAGCCGTGCTTCATGTATAGGCAGCGATATCTGATCTTGTAGCATTTTCATTCAACCTCACTGCACATTACAAGGGAAAAAAGGCATTTAAATTTATATATCCTATTATATTTTGATTAATTTTGCTATAATTGCTGTATATAAGGATTAAAAAGAAAATTAACTTTAATAAATTGAAGCCTATATTCGAGATTTGGGAAAATATTTAGGAGTATCTCGTTGGTGAGAGAAAATAAGCGGCACAAAGGGAAACAAAAACCATTTAGGGCAAATGAAACAAATTCTAAAAATTTATTAAAGGAAAACAATTCTTTATCTGAAGGTAAAGATGAGTTAAAAACAATTCCACAAGAACTAGAGAATCTCTACTCTCCTCCGTATGGAAACCTTGTAGAACTTAATTCAAACCGTCTGATTTTAAATTCCGTTGGTGAAAATTTTCTTGCAGAGCTCGTGCATTACTATCTGGATTTGCTCGAAACGTCCGCAGCGGTGTATGAAAAGAATGGTGATTATGCCTTAGGAATTTTTAGTTCGGGTTGGTGTCGCTTTCTCGATCAAGCATCACGAGAACTCTGCAAAACTAATAATAATAAGAAAGCGCTTGAGTCGGGCAAATGGCTTTGCCATGAATCATGCTGGACACAAGCCTCTAAAAAGGCAATTGAAACAGGTAAATCGGTTGATATTAAATGTCATGGCGGACTCCACATTTACGCAATTCCCATTCGGGCAGGGAACGAAATTGTTGGCTCGATTAACTTTGGCTATGGTGATCCGCCCAAAAATCCCCAAGAGTTACAAGCAATTGCTAAAAAATACAATGTCAATGTAGATAATCTCCGTGAATTAGCTGAATCCTACCTTCCCAGATCACCTCTTATTATTGATTCCTGCAAAGCTCGTTTGGGACACTCTGAACGACTGATTGGCGCAGCAATACAACAGCATATCCAATTTGATAATTTACAAAGACGACTAATCTATACTGCATCCCACGAACTACGCACACCCATCTCAATTATCAATCAATCTATAACAAATCTGATAAACTACAGAGATCAAATATCAGAAGAAGAGCAAATTAAGTTAATGGAAGTGCTTTCGCGAAATGCACTTCTATTAAGCCAAATAATCGATGACCTTTTATTACTCTCTTCGATTGATCAGGCTAAAGTTACTTTAAATTGGATCGAATACCGCCCCGTAGAGATATTAGAAGGCGTTTTGAAAGAGCTAGAAACTTTCCAGTCGGCCAAAAATATAGCAATTGAGTATGAGATAGATAATAATCTCGAATTATACGGGGATCCGAAGCGTATTGGTCAAATATTCCGAATAATCATTGATAACGCGATAAAATACTCTGCGGAAAACAGTAAAATCCAAATAAAGGCTCTCGATCAATACATTGGAAAATATAATCCAAAAAATATGGATGGTATTCTATTCGAATTCAAAGATGAGGGGCGAGGCATCAAAGACTCTGATTTATCTCATATATTTCAACGGTTCTTCAGGACTAAAGATTCAGAAGGTATTCCAGGTATTGGATTGGGATTATCCATTGCCTGTGAATTTGCTGAACTCCACCAAGGTGAAATAAACGTCGAGAGCACCTATGGAAAAGGTTCAACCTTCTTTGTTTTTCTTCCTAGATTAATTATTCCCCCAATCCCCTCTTGATCACTCTTTTCTTGTTTTTAATCTGATCCGGCAAAGATTTTAATTCTTTGACCGTCTCAAGTGTATTGATCCAATTGATAAAGCAGGCCCAGAGAAGACCGGGCGATTTCAGCTTTTTCTTATCCAAAAAACCATCTCCTTAGTCCTTGAGATACTTGTTGAAAAAGTTTACCGCCATTTGCCAAGCATCCTCCGCAGCAATACTATCATAAACTGAGCTGGTTTCATTGAAGAAAGCATGCTGAACTCCCTCAAACAGTTTCATCGCAAAGGTCTTCTTATATTTAATCATTGCTTTTACAAGGGTTGCAATCCCTGCATCGACCATGTCGTCTTCTCCAGCATAAAAAGCAAGGACTGGTCCGCTGATCTTCGAGACCGATTCAAGCGGCTTTGGATTTGCGCCGTAGAAAATTACCGAGGCGCTAAAAGGAAGTAGGGTCGAGATTTGGAACGCCAAGCCCCCTCCAAAGCAAAAACCTGTCACACCAATTCTGTCTCCTCTCACAAAGCTTAAGCCATTGAGGTATTGATAACTGCTAATAATGTCATCTATTACGTAACCCTCAATTGCCTGTCTTCCTGCAAATAAAATCTGCACTACCTGCCTATCCTCCTCCGACATGTTTTCCATGAGACTTTGGAGCGCGGAAGGATCACTTCTCTGTTCTCTGGGCAGAGAAAAAAGCGGTATCATTGCCCTTTTTATGTTCTCTTCCTTCAGGATTTCGCCTTGCCTACTGAAAAGATGGGGCGCCAACGCCACATATCCCTGCTGTGCATAACGCCTAGCGACGCCTCTTATCTGGTCATTTAGACCCCAGATTTCATGAATCACAATAATTCCTGGATATTGTCCCTCTTCTTGGGGTCTAGCAGTAAATGCAAACAGATCTATTCCATCAGAGCTTGTGTAAGTTACCTCTTCTTCGGTGATTTCCATGATTCATCCCAGTAATATTTCTTATAAGCATTAATTACTTCCTACTATAGGCTTATGAAAATTTAAATACAAATATCTCTTAAAAATATTAAGAATGTGATTGTTATGGTAATTACTATCAATGATAAACCGTTCTGCTAAGTAGATAAAAGTAGTACCATTTCGGTACTTTGAGGTACTCGGCTTAGCCCTCGGATAACGGTTTCCTTGAGGTCATGGAACTCCTTAAAAAGGTTCTGAAAGAAAATGCGCAAAATTGAACATTTCATTTTACTGAATAAGGCGTTTTTTCTGCGATAATTCTCCCTTCTTTCAAGTGCAAGTTGAATTTACGCATTCTAAAGGGAGAAGGGCTTTCGCAAAATAGATTTGCCCTTCGCCTTTTTAGCTGGATCCTTTGCCCTCATCTGCAAATTTGAAGCCTGTAGCGCTTTATATTTCAACCCATTTTACTCATACTCCCAAAAATTCATCTAACATTTGGAGTGAAGGAAGTTTGGTTAATTGATCCTGAAAAAAGAACCGTTTCCTTATACTAGCCTGATTCTTCGGAGGACTATTATGAGGCTATGTGGATTGAATCTAAAATTATTTCCGGCTTTAAAATTAAGGGTTCATGGCTTTGGGATCCAAATTCCCATTCGATTTCGGATATATTAAAGGAAATCGATCAATCTCACTAATTACTCCTTCTAATTTAGACAAATGGCTGTCCTAAAGGTTTGAAATCTGCTGAAGCTTGAGTTCCAGCAAAAATTTGAGATAAGGATTGGATGGCAAGGTTCTTCGATAAGCTTTCATTATTATTCCCACAATAAGGTGAATAGGTACATCGTGGGCATCCATCTTCTCGGCTGCATTTGCATAACTGTAATATTCTCAAAGTGCGTCTAAATGCTTCTAAGATGCGGTCCTGAAGTAATTTAGTGATGCCAGATCCGCCGAAAACGCCGTCATAAATGAATATAGACCCATCAGGATAGGAAATACCACCAATCTCCGAGGCATCCGCGCCTGTTAAGGTTACTGCCGCAGAAATAAGCACATGTTCAATAGCATGAGTCGCTGTACCTTTCTCTATTAAGGTCCATTTAGAATCTAAAGGTATTTTAAAGTACAGAAGTTTCGTAGGAAATTGATAATCGATTGGTATTTCCAATTTTTCCTTATCCACCAGTTTTCCCGTAAAAAAATTGATTTTCAAAAAGCCATGCACATTGGTGTGAATTGCCCCTTCCCCATGAAATACCTCTATTCCAAAAACAGAGCGTGATGCCCGGGGATTGAAATTAATTACCTCTGATTGGTAAAGTGCCCGCGTGTAGATCTTTGCCCGTTCAAGCAGGGGCTGCACATGTGCCTTAAATTGCTGAAGATCAAGATCGATTACCTGGTAGTCTGTTCCACCATGCATATAGATCGCTTCTGGATACAGTTCTCGTATTGCCATTGGTAGGCTGCGTTCTCCAATCTTTTTTTCCTCCTCGAAAATCTGGATAATTTCACCAGTTCCTCGTAATGATATATTTCTAAAGAGATTCCTGCCTTTTCTGGTAGCAATGAGATATAGTTGGTTCCAATGAGATAAATGATCCTCTTCAAGTAATTGTTGTGCTATCGTTCGCTCCTCGGGATTGATTTTCATCAACTCTATGGGCGAAATTGGCTGATCGATTGCCATAGCGATAAATTGACTGCGAATAATTTCTGGATTAGTCGGATCGATATATAATGGTTCAGGTTTCGAATTATAGAACTGTCTTGGGGCATTTGCATAAAAATTTGATATAGGGTCATCCCCAATTAAAAGAAACGCCATTGAGTCCTGCCCTTTTCTTCCCGAACGACCGATACGCTGCAAATAGGATGTAAAAGTCGCTGGAATTTTGATGAGAATGATATTATTTATATCGCCCACGTCAATCCCCAGTTCTAAAGTAGAGGTTGAAACCAAAGTAGTTAATTTTCCACTCTTAAAATCCTCCTCAATCTCTTTCCTATACTGAGAATTCAACCCTCCACGGTGAATTCCGATAGATATATTCCTTGAATCTGCAACTTTTTTGATTAATTCGGCAGATAGATGGCTATCTGTAAATATTATGGATTTTATGGAAGGAATTTGCTCTTTTATTCCTTCAACCAAGAAAATTGCTTCCGAATAAAGGCTATGTTTGGGGCGAATCATTAAATGATGCTTATTGCCCCCATAATTCTGGATTGAAGTAATTATACTAAATTTGGTTCCGAAAAAAGTTTCTAAAAATTTTCGTGGATTTCCCATTGTTGCTGATGATGCAATGAACTGGCATTTCTCTTCATATTTCAGGAATCGCTTCAATCTTTTCAGGATATAGTGCACATGTGCTCCAAAAACTCCCTCATATTGATGAATTTCATCTAATACTATGAATTTTATGGTAGAAATAATTTTTTTCATCCGATTATCTGATAAATGAAAATTTAGCATATCCGGATTCGTAATAAGAATTGCAGGAGGATTATTTAGAATCTGATCTCGTCCTTCTTGGGGTGTATCCCCATCATACCGCTCAAATTTAACATTTAAATCACGTGTCAATGCTTCTAATCGGTCCATTTGATCTTGCGCCAAGGCTTTTGTGGGGTACATGAGCAAGGCAATCGTTTGGTTCGGATGCTTAATTGCATACTCCAAAATGGGAATTAGAAAGGCTTCAGTCTTGCCTGATCCTGTGCCTGCCAAAATTCCAACATTCTTTCCATTTTGAATTGCTTTGATAGCCCGTTCCTGAAAACCATAGAAATTACTAATTCCTATCTTCTTTAACGCCTTTACTAAATCTGAGTGCAAATTCAGTGCCTCAATTGCACATGAAAACTTTGGTAGATGCTTCCTCTCTTTTTTAACGTGAATAATTTCACGTACTTCGGAATTCTGAATTGAAGCAAGCAATTTATCGAAATCCATTACTTCTCTTTTCCATTATTAAGCTTATAACCCTTACCAACTCCGACAAAAAAGGCGATCAAATGCATTTTCAGAGAGGTAAATAGAAGCAAAATTCACAATTAAGTTATTATACAGTGATTTCAAAAAGGAATATACCAACCAATTTCTTTTGGCGGAATAGTAAAAAGAGGCTGCCAAAATGGAAAAATCTAGTATGGCTAATAAAATTTGCATAGTTACAGGTGCCAATTCCGGGATTGGAAAAGAAACCGCCCTAGGATTAGCAAAACTTGGAGCATCAATCGTAATGGTTTGTCGAAATCCTGAACTTGGTAAATCTGCTCAAAATTGGATTAAAGAGCAATCAGGAAACTCCTCTGTCGATTTGTTATTAGCCGATCTCGCCTCTCAACAAGCAATTCGAGATCTTGTCAGTGAGTTCAGCAGCAAATACGACCAATTGCATATATTAATTAATAACGCCGGAGCAGTCCTTAGGAAACGTACCTTAACCGTAGATGGACTGGAAACTACATTTGCCGTAAACTATTTGGCGCCTTACTTACTCACCAATTTGCTGCTGGATGTCCTGAAAGCCAGCGCTCCCGCACGGATAATAAATGTCACCTCCGGATTGCATAGAAGGGCGTGGATTGATTTCGATGAC
>Ga0315310_10000089_pt1 | contig 61524 bp, 68 predicted proteins | sample TDP5_MG_FD_203630 | JGI IMG/M metagenome (GOLD analysis project Ga0315310, IMG submission 203630) | Freshwater sediment microbial communities from Lake Towuti, South Sulawesi, Indonesia - TDP5 | ecosystem: Environmental > Aquatic > Freshwater > Lake > Sediment | place: Indonesia: South Sulawesi...
TCTAACAATGAAGTTTGTCAAGAATATTATAACGGCTAAAAAAGCAGCTCCCCGCAACGATCGAAGCCATTCTCGCTTAACACCAGCTAACAGAACAAATGGAATCTGGATTGTGAAAAGTCCAATCAAAGGTAAGAGTTCTCCAAAAATTATTGCAGCTACAAAAATTGCGCATACATAAATGAATTTTATTCTTGGGTCTAGATCATGAATGGGCGAATGAACCTTTCTAAATTTAAGGCCGTCAAAGACGCTCATTTGTATTTCACTCCCAAAGTTTTAAGTAGTATTTGCCGGGCTTCGTAGATGTCAATGATATTTTTTGGAAGTCCAAAACTTGACAGTTGTAGGAAAATTTGGGCTATTTGAGGTGGAACAATGGACGCTTGAATTAGAACTTCTGGGTCTGTGAGAATTTTTTGTGCTTCGCCCTCAGCTACAATTTTTCCGTCTCGCATTAACAAAACTCTCGGGTTGCATTCAGCCACAAATTCCACATCATGCGTGACGATAATTACTGTTTTTTCCTGAGTTTGCATTTGCAGAATAAACTGTCGAAGCTTCTCTTTCTGTTGATAATCTTGCCCTATGGTCGGTTCGTCCAATATTAGTATTTTTGGGTCTGCCGCCATAACGGAGGCTAAAGCCACTCGTTTTCTTTCTCCGCCACTCAGCATGAAGGGCGAAGTTTTTCTATACTGGGTTAATCCTAGAAGGTTTAGAGCCCATGTAACCCGTTTTTTCGTTATACTTTCTGTAAATCCGAAATTCTTTAGCGCAAAGGCCACTTCTTCTTCTACTGTTTCGCTGAAAAGTTGGTGATCAGGGTTTTGGAAAACAAAGCCTACGTTTCTTGCTAGGGTTGCCACGCTGACTTTTTTTGTTTCAACTCCGTCCACGAGGACTCTGCCTTTAGTCGGTTTAAATAGTCCATTGAAATGTTTGACTAGTGTTGTTTTTCCAGCGCCATTTTGTCCCATTATGGCAGCGAATTCACCGTTTTGGACTACTAATGATACACCTTTTAATGCCTCTACGCCGTTAGGATAGGTGAAGTGAACACCTTCAACTTCAATCACAGACTTCCAAAGCCTCCATTAGTAATGTTGCCATCTCGTCGGAGGATAATGGGATCGTTTTGTCTAGCCTAATTCCGTCTTTCTTAAGCATGTGGTAAAGCCATGTTGCCTTTGGGATGCCAATTCCGATCAAGCGGGCTTCTTCGGAGCTTAAGATCTCTCGGGGATCGCCGTTTATAATGACTCTTCCTTCGTCCATTATGATTATGTGGTCAGCGTATCTGGCTGTTAGGTCCAGCCTATGCTCGACAAGTACAACAGTTATTCCAAGCTTTTTATTAAGCTCGTAAATTACTTCGAATATTTTTTTTGCGCTCAGAGGATCGAGGAAAGAGGTTGGCTCATCTAGAACGATTACTTCAGGCTGCATGGCTAAAACGGCGGCTATAGCAACCCTTTGTTGCTGTCCGCCTGAGACTTCGTGGGGCGTTCTTTCTTTCAAGTCGTATATGCCTGTTAGGTTTAACGCCCAATCTACTCTTTTCCGTATTTCCTCCCGTGGAAACCCAAGGTTTTCAAGTCCGAAGGCTACGTCTTTCTCTACGGATAGAGCGAAAAGCTGGTTTTCAGGGTTTTGGAAAACTAGCCCTACATGTTTTGCCATTTCGTAGGTTGGGTGTTCCATCACGTTGAGCCCTGCAACGACTATTTCGCCTTTGAGTTCGCCTTGATAGAAATGCGGGATTAGCCCGTTGAAGCAGCGGCACAAAGTCGTTTTTCCGCATCCACTTGGGCCAGTGACAAGAGCGAACTCGCCCTTCTCTATTTTTAGTGAAACATCGCTAATTGATGGTTTTGTTCCGCTAGGATACGTGTATACAAGGTTTCTTGTTTCGATTGCTGCCATGCCTGTTGTGCCTGCCCTAGTTTAAGCGAGGTGTTTGCTCATTTAAGAGTAGCTACCTATTATTGATTAGGCAACTTTTCTTTTAGCAGCCTCAGGCAACGTTTAAGTCCAGTTTCTACGTCGCCTATGCCGTTCACTCCAGCCGCTGTGGAGTGGCCCCCGCCCATTCCTCGAAGATGGTCGCCTAAAGGTTTGGCAATGTCTCTGCCTAGGTGTACGCCTGTTTTCTCCGTAAATTCTCGCGTGCATCGGAGGCTAATCTCTATACTATCGTTTCTCTGTCCCGCCACGGCGGCCATGTGGGCACCTAAGTCAATTAGTGCTCTTGCTGCTGAGGCTTGGTAGGCACTAACGTGAGAAAGCGCGATTATCCAGTCTCCAATTCTCAGGAGTTTGGCTCTTCTGCAGGCCTTCACCCTTGCAATGCGCTCAGAAAAGTCCATGGGCAAGGAAAGCATACTTAATGCTTCTTGGGCGTTTACGCCGATAGCAACGAGTTCTGCGATGGTTTTGAACGTGGAAGAGTTAGCTAGAACAAAGTGGCGCGTGTCAAATGCTAAGCCCAAAAAAAGCGCTTTAGCCTCATTCAAGTTTGGTTTCACATTCATCTGTTTAAAGAAGTCGTAGATAATTTCGCATGTTGATGAGGCTTCTTCGTTAGTTATGCAGAGTCTTGCTACACGTTCCGTCTCTGGATGAGCTGTATGGTGGTCGATTACTATGATTGGCGCCTTTGAATTTTTCACTTTTTCAGCTAAACCATTTAACTGTTGAATTGTGTTCGTATCAAGCAGTACTATCGCGTTTGCTTTTTCCACGTTAGGCTGTGTTTTAACCTCTATTGGTAAATAATTGAGAATGTGTTTTGAAAGGCGACTGATTCCGTGGCCAGTTCCGATTTCAACCATAATACTTGGTCTCAAGTTTTTTAATAAACCCTTAAAGGCATAGGCTGAGGAGATTGCGTCAGGGTCTGAGTTATGGTGGCACAACAAAAGAACGAATTTAGCGTTTGTTTCATCTAAAATCTTTATTATTTCTGCGAATGACATGTTAATTTTCTCAAATAGTTTTCAGTAAACTTGAAAGTTTCTTTAATAGTTTCGTTCACTAGTTTTTGTGTATCAATATTTTTCATTTGGGGCAACAAAGTTATGTCTACTTCAACCGCTAATGTCATCGGCTTTGCACCTTCAGCCTCAACGCTTATGTCCAGTTTTTCCACAGTTTTAGAGGGAATCTTTGACAAAATATGCCTTCTGGCGGCGTTCTCTGCAGCTAAACATAATGCTTCAATCTGTTCACTGGTTAATTCTGGTATTACCAGTTCTTCCACAATTTTCCCCCAAACAGGTTACGGTGAGGGTGGCGAAATTGGAGTCAGGTCCTCCTGAAGTTTGGCCTGCACCTCTTTTAGTTGGCTGCGTAAGCGTTCTTCTTGTTTTCCTAACACTGCGGCTCGAGTGTTGAGCAGCTCCTTCCGTTCAATCAGTTCCGTGGTCAGGTTGGTCTTTTCTGCCTTCACCATGATAGAACCAACAGCCTTGTAAATAATTGTATTGTCAGACGTTTTCTGTAGCTCATTCAAGGTTTGCTCAATTTCTGTCTGTTCCATTTCCACTTGTTGCTTTTGTGCTAAGACTGATTGAAGCGTTTGCTGAAGCTGTTGAAGCCTTAATAAGCGTTCCTGAATGTGAGGGGGTAACTTTGAAATTTCATCACTCACTTATTATCCTTCCATCTGCACAGCAATAAGCATAGCCCTTAATTAAGTATTTTCTCAAAGACCTAAAATCACAAAAGACAAAAAGAGGCTAATCGAACCGAAATCCCCCAACAAGTTGGCTTGAAAAACAACAAACGCTCCAAGGATTAAAAAAGAGAAGCTAACAAATACGCAAAAGCATTCTCCTATACTTGTTTTTCCGTATCTTCTACCTTGGATCTTTCCGCTAGGAATAATAGCCTTCTAGCATTGTCAATAACATCTGATCGCGCGTTCTTAATAGGGAATCATGCAGAATCAAGGCTGGCGCTTTCTTTCTTCAGCCAATCAGCCAAGAGTATCTTATTTGTGTGGTAATACTCCTCGACCGTAACAATTCCCCTTTTGGCTAACTTCAGAAGTGTCCTGTGTGTCTTGACCCGTGACGCGCGCGCTGGCAAATGTTATTCCTTTTTCTCTTGAAGGGATGGATGCGAACCGTTCGCGGAGTAGGGTGATATTGAAGAGTTGAAATAACACCTCTCATACCCAACCAACCTGCTTGATGCAGCTCGGTGCACCCTCAAGGCACGTTTCCGCTATTTTTTGATTGGTTGGATGGAAATTCAATGCAGAGCCTTGACTTGTCAAACTCAGATAGATTCAAGAAATATTTTTCAAAGTTTCTAAAACATTTGCCGTCGAGTTTATCCATCTTAGGTAGGCATTTAGCGCCGCTCGCAAAGCAACTGTATCTTTAGCCTGCGCTTCCAAAACTAAAAATGTGCCCTCCTTCTTTAAACTCACTCTGGAGCGTGTGGTCGTTGTCCTCTCAACTTCAGGCATCAAGGCTCTACAGACTATGTTTAAGTGCTTTTCTGAAGGAAACTCTAAACGTACAACAGCCTTCGCCTTCATAGGATTGACCTCTATGCTCGAATGCAATGCTACCGGTGGCCCCTTTTTAGGCAATCATCTGAAAGCAGAAACCAGAAGAGCCCCTATCCATGTTCATCTTCTGCTACTGCCTTCGTTCCTTCTTCTATAGGCGCTCCTCTAGCTACGCGTCTCGACACAACTCCAAGCTTTGTAGTCGGTGTGTACGCCCCGCCCGTAAATGTGAAGCCGCATTTTCTGCAGCCCCAGACGCCTACGCTTTCCCTCTTAACCTTTTGGAATCCACACCGGGGGCACTTGTGAATCCTCTTCAGTTCAGTGACCACTTTGATGTAGCGTTTCCTAACAGTGGCACCATACCGTGTTCCAAAACCGCGGGTTGACCCGACTTTTTTTGCTCTACCCACGACCATTTCACCAGCCTAATTTTTTCCGTATTTCGCCAGCTTTTTCCCTAGCTATCTTCGCGGCTTCGAATACCTGTTGCTGTGTGAAGCATCCAGTTCCACCCTTCTGTATCGCGCATATGTTGCCGTCGTCATCAATTGCCATAGAAAGTCTAGCGTCCATCACCTGCTCTTCTTCCAGCCACGGATCAACAACTAGTCTGTCGTTTATCTTCGCGAAAGTAACTGTTACAGGATGCCTCTTTATCGGAAGCGGCGTGTAACCTTGCTTGATCTTCACTTGGCCTTCCTCAATTTCATAGTTGGGCATTTTCGCGTTAAGCAAAGCTGCTAAAGCAGCTAAAGCCGAGGCATCTATCAAGTTTCCATCATGGTTAAGCACGTAAACATCCACAAAAACGACAAAAACGTTCTTTCCTGCTTCAATGCACAACTTTTCCACATCTATAGCTTTTGACTCCCTAATTCCCCTATCAACAATTCTGGCAAGCTCTATGGAATTTTCGTCCGGTGGCCCAGGCTCGAAGGTTGACGAAGCCAAAGGCACAAGCTCTGCATTTACAGTCAGCACGCCTTCGTTGGGTGTGTCGGAGAAGGGTTCGCCAGTTTCAATTTTTGTTCCCACGAGAACTTCTGTTTTTCCAAGGAGCACTCTGGCAGACCCTTCCGCCCTTTCAATTATTCCTTGTTCAACTTTTGTCTCCCGATAATCGTTTAGACCTCTGCCGTCGAGTCGTTTTCCCTTTGCCATTAACTGCACAATCTGTTTCTGTCTTACTCGAGTAATTAATGAGGACACTATTCTTCAACCTCTCTGATGCTCACATACTTATTTTTAAAAACTTCTTTTTGCATGGCGTAAATTTTTCTGCAGCCTGCAATGGCAAGATCCACTGCCTTCTCAAACTCTTCAAGGGTCAATATTCCATCCATCTGCAGCAGCGTTATCGCATTCAAATTAGGCATAAGAGCTACCGGGACATCGGCCACTCCAACCTTGTCTTCAGTATCCATCAAATCCAAAACTATCGTACCGTCAACCTTCCCTGCGGCACACGCGACTACCAAATCCCGCATTGGGATACCTGCGTCCGCCAGAGCCAAAGACGCTGCTGTAATGCTTGCGCATCTTGTTCCTCCATCAGCCTGCAAAACCTCAACAAAGATGTCTATGCCTGTTCGAGGGTATTGTTCAATAAAAATCGCTGGTTCAAGTGACTCTCTGATGACCTTAGAAAGCTCCACTTCTCTCCTTGAAGGCGCTGGTGATTTGCGCTCTTGAACAGAGAAAGGCGCCATGTGATAACGGCACCTCAAAACCATTCTGTCTGAAAGTGACAAGTGCTTCGGGTGCAACTCCCTCGGCCCAAACGCGGCCGCTAGAATCTTGTTCTTTCCTTGTTCGATGTATGCTGAACCATCAGCATTTGCTAGGATGCCTACGTCAATTTTCACCGGTCTTAATTCGTCCGGTTTCCTACCATCCAACCTCAAACCTTTTTTATCAATTAATTTTTCAATTTTTTGGTTCATTTTTACTTTCCTCCCGTTTTACTTTTGCCTCCTTAAGCATCTGTGTTATGCGGTCCGTCAAACCGCTTGTGTGGGATTCCTCTTCAATTCTTCTGATAGCCATGACTGCCAGCTCTTCGTCCTCTGGATTCTTACCTGTGATTAAGATCACTCCGTTAACTCCCAGAATTATTTGACAGCCTGTTTCTTGTTTTATAATAGATATCATCGAGCCTTTTCTGCCTATGACTCTCGGAATCTTTGTCGGAGTAATTCTCATTATTTGCCCGCGAGTTATCTTTCCCAGACCAGGTTCACCAACAGTCAACTGCGGGTCATGTGCTCTATCATAAGAAGCTATTTTTGCAACAATCAGATCTCCTGCATTGAGAACCTGAGATAATTCATCGTTTTGCGGTTTGAAGGGTCTGCTTAAAACGTCTGACGCCCTCAAAAGGGCTCCGTATGGCGCTTTTATGTCTACTGTCCATCCGCTGAATCCCACCTCCACGATTGTACCTATCACGATGTCTCCTACTTTCGGAATGTAAAATGCTTTTAAGGCTACAACGTTCACTTTTTTGTTCTCGTAATCCACCAGTCCGACTCGTGAGGCGTATATTTTGTTACCTTCTACGTACGTGTTGTCGCCTGCTATGTAGTCGCCTTCCGCGAGTAAATCTCCTGGCGTTACAAGTTGTCTTCCCTCAAAAAATGTTGGCATGATCTACATGAATCCCTCCATAAATTAACTCAAGAAACTATTTTTGCTTCTCCACTTCCTTTAGTTACGTTTCCAAGTTTATCCAGAAATGGAGCGTATAAGCCTGCGGGTATTTCTAATACCCCATACCATGAACCGTCCGCACGCCACTCTTCCCGTTTTATCGTTCCAAACACCTTTATTGTTCCATAAGCCCTGGCTGAGTATTCAGCAGGTATGTGGACACCCACTGACACTTGCTCTATTTTCAATGGCAAAATTGGGCGCAACAACTTCACTATTTCCCTCGCCTGCTCCTCCACAGGCTTAAAGGGGTCGATTGAATAGCGAATTTGCTCCATAGCGTTCTCTATTCGTAAAGGTGGGTGTGGCAAGTTTGTTTTCGGATCAACAGCTTGCCTCGATATGAAATCTATTATCTGCCTTCGTTTGTCTTCAACCATTTTTCTTCTTTGATCCGTGGTAAGCTGCAGTGTCCCCTTTTTCAGTATTATTTCAGCAATCTTCAGCGCTTCGGATGTTCCGAAATTTTTGCGCAAGTTTTCTTCAGAGACTTTTGTGCCCTTACTTGCGTCCAAGAATATTGTTTCAGTAACTAGAACCTCTGTTAAGGAGGCTATTTTTCCCATGCGGTAATCTAACGCTTTTTGGGGTTTTACAAGAACCTCAAAGTGTTCGCTATCTTTTGTTAAACGTGCAACGGTGAACTTATCGCTCATTAAAGTCTCACTTGCCCAAACCTAACTCTTTCACGTAGTCGTCAATCTTTTCATCGGTTAGCATTTCCATTTTCTTTGTCGTGGACGGAATAACTGCAATCTTTATTCTGGGGGGCAACTGTCGCGCTTCCAAGGCTTTTATTAAACATTTTATTGCGAGCTTAATGTTATTTTCAAGGCTCATATCTTCGCGGTATTCATCCTTCAATATGGTTACTACCGTTTCTCTTCCAGCTCCTAAAGCTGTGGCCTTATAGCCCCTGTATGTTCCACTCGGGTGAGTTCCGAAAACACGGGTTCCCGTTTTATCTACGCCACCGAAGATTAATGAAACTCCAAAAGGTCTAACACCCGCGTGCTGCGTATACATTTGCTGTATGTCACATATTCTCTTTGTTACACCTTCCACATCCAGAGGCTCGTCATAGGTTAACTTGTTACTCTGCGCGTATATCCGCGCCTGGTCTATAAGAACTCTAGCGTCGGAGCTTAAACCCACAATGGCGGCGCCTACATGCTCGTCAACTTTGAAAATCTTCCAAGAATATTCTGCTTCTTCAAGGACCTCAACATTTTCTTCCGCTCCCAAAACCACTCCTTCAGAGCATTGTATTCCCAAAATTGTTGCTCCACGATTCACCAATTCCATCGCGTACTCAACTTGGAAGAGCCGCCCGTCTGGCGAAAACACGGTTATGGCACGATCATATGCTCCCGGTGCTGCAAACACAGACATAACATCAACCTCACAGTATCCTCTACACACATTTGCAGACTTTCATATAGCAACTAAACTAAAAACCTTTTCCTAAGTTGTTTAGGATTTTAGCATAGTCGTCTATTTGCGTCTTCGGAATAGCATTATGTTGTCGTGGGTGTATACGTATTCGAAGCCTGTCTCGATTAGTTTCTGTGCTTCTTCTATGGTTTTGGCTGTGGCTGAGTGGTAGTCGTCGTTTTCGAAGTTTACTAGTTGCGTGTATACGAGTGTGTTTTTGATGTTTCTGTGGCCTAGGAGTTGCATGACGTGTAGGAGATCTTTGGTTTTGTGGTATTCCACTGTTGCTTTGAAATGGCGGAAAGTGTGAAAGCTGACTTGCATAAGCCTTGGGTTCTTAAGTTTGGCGGCTATTTGTCTGCGTTGTAGTTGATAGCTTTTTCTAGCGCGCGCGGTCGAAGACTTGTCTTGCCGAAGATGCCGATGAAAGAGCTTAACCAAAAATTGAGCATAATCAGCCGGGTTGTTGTGCATCCAAAGTATCGCACGGCAGGCTTAGGCGCGAGACTTGTGAGGGAAACCCTGCCTTTAGCTGGAACGCCTTATGTGGAGATGCCTGCAGTCATGGCAAAATACAACCCCTTCGCGGAGAAGGCAGGAATGCGAAAAATAGCCGAACAGCCGCCCACGAAAGAAGCCTAAAAATTGCTGAAATCCTCCAGCAGCTTGACTTCAACATTCAGCTGCTGGGAAGCGAAAAATACGTTTTAAACAAACTACAGACCCTAAGCGACAAAGACATAGCGAAAATCAAAGAAGCCTTCATCAAGCACAGCCACGCACGTTTCATGAAATACTTCTTCTGCCACATGCCATTCGGAAGAAAAGAAGCTTACACGGAAGAAGTTATGAAAGCCAGCCTTGAAAGGCTCGCGCACCTAATCAAAGTCTGCGGTTTCCTCTTGCAGACAAAGGTTTACCTGTTTTGGAAAAAAACTTTAAGTCCACACAAACTCGAATACTATAAGGCATGAAAGCATCAAAGGCTTTTATTGAACCGCGGACGCGCGCGCTAAATGAGGTCCCACAAGTTTTAAATGAGTAACAAACGTGAATCATACGCGAGGTATCTTCTGAAGGGTTCCCTTTCGTTGATGCCAGACTCGAAACGTGGGGGTGAGAAAGAGAGTTGCCAAAAGTTGAGTTCTCCAAGGTTATCAAGGCGCCGAGAGGCAAGGTCTGGGAGGTCGCGGCTGACCCTGAATCGATGCTTAAATGGTGGCCGGGCTCCAAGTCTGTTGACATTCTTAACCGAGATAGAAATACGATGACGATCAGGGGCGTGGGAACTGAGGGAGGCAGAGAAGTCACGATGACCGAAAGGTGGACGCTCCATCCGCAGGAGAAGATTGAAATAGAGTTTTTAGAAGGCCCGATTCTCGGTAGAGGCGTCCAGTTATTTGAGGAAGTCCCTGAAGGGACAAAGGTAACTTGGTCTTCCGACATTCGCTTCAAAGGAATCCTGGGGAGTATCATGGGCAGACTCTTCTGGTCCAGAGTTAAGGACACCGCCGGACAACCGTTAGAGAATATGGCGAAATACATCGAGAGCGCTAAAACAAAAAAATAAAACACACACGCATAATGCACGATAAAGGAAGAGGCTAAGCAAGTTCTATAGCATGCGCGCGCTGAAGCTGGTGCTGGCGAGATTGTCGATGCGATCTGACATGGTTTGTCTTCAATTAGTCAGCTAGCAAGCTTAAAGGAGGTTTGAGAATGAAAGCCGACCGGTTGAAAATTCTGGTTTACTTAGCCTCGGAAGTGCTGATTATCTTAGGCGTATTCTTCACAGTATGCATGATCCTAGGGGTCACCAGGGGTCTGCCTCCAGGTCCTGGGGCGTACACCTACGGACTAATGGGTCTGTTTTTCTCATTTCTCGCACCTGTCCCACTAATCCTGACTCGAGTGATGATGCTCAGGAGATCCGCAAGAACGGAATCCGAATGGAAGACCTACGTCGAGGCATTGTGTAAGCATCTTAGAGAGATTGGCCTGAAGGCGACCGTGGAGTCAAAACCACCACCGATCGGGTTCTGGACAAGATCTTCTCCAATTGTAATATACCTGCTCATCTTCGCACTGCTTTCGACGGGTTTCATGGGCCTGCTCACCAGTACGGAGACACTTTGGATGGGGGTCGGCATCGGCGTCGTCATTTTTGCTATCATCATGCTTCTCTTCTTTGATCCTCAATCGGATCTTTTTCTCACTCAATTTCTCGATTTCCCATTCACTGGCTCCATCAGAGTTGCGAACAGAAATATAGACTTGATAGAATTGGAGAAGGTGAAGCTCTCGCGCGCACTAATAATTAATGACCGCGCCATAGATCTCGACATTTATCGATGCAACTATGTGGTACAAGCAAAGGTAGATGGTTTGGAGGATAAGCTAAAGGCAAAAGCAAAGCCAGTCACAGTCCAAAAGGACCCCAAAAGCTGGGAAGTTGTCGACATCACGTGGGAGGGAGGGGAACTGGCACAGCTCTTGAACAGCGACGCCAACCTAAGAAACACTTTGTCTCACATTAAAGATACAGTTTTTCAGCACTTGGAGATAACCCCTGACAGAATACTCGAACGCGTCAGGATGTGGGCAGATTACCCTTTACCAAAGTCTGCGTTTCCAACTATTGAGACCTTTGAGGCCTTTGACAGAATAGCCAAACACGTACGTAGGATCGCAGGCATTCATCCGTAGGAGGCGACAAGAAAAGATGCGCAATTTTCTAAGAATCCTGCTTTACTTAACCTTGGGAGTGCTGATATTACTAGGTGTAGACTTCATACTCGCGAATCTCGGAATCATCGACTCCATTTTTGTAATCCCAGGTGTAGCCGGTACACATCAGGTCTTGAGCTGGTTTGACGCCATTGTTATAAGCTTATTGGGTTGGATTCCAATTATCGGAATGCTTTACTGGCAAAGACAGAAATCCAAAGAAGGGGAGACCGCTATCGAAGATTTGTGTGAGCATCTTAGACGGATAGGCTTGGACGCCACCATAGAGTCGCAAGAATATAAGAAAGGCATCAAACCCCCAGCTCAAGTCTATGAGGGATGGGTCATGGGCTCCGTCAGGATTAACAACCGAAATATCGACTTAATAGAATTGTGGTGGCAGAGATGGGGAAGTTTCGGAGAATATGGATCCGTTGAGAACGAGTATCGATGCCAGTATGTGGTTCAGGCAAAGGTGGATGGTTTGGAGGATAAGTTGAAGGCGGAATCCAAGCCCGTCATGAAGGGCTTCTTCAGCAGAGAAACTGTCGACTTTAAGTGGGAGGGAAAAGAATTGGCGCAGATTTTGAACAGCGACGCTAACCTAAGAAAACATTTTCTTTCTCAGGTTCCGACGTCATTCTTACATGTGGAGATTATACCTCACAAGGAACACAAATGCATCATAAGACAGAAGTTCGGGACAAATTATGTTAAAAACACGTTTCCAACCATCGAGACTTTTGAAGCCTACGACAGAATAGCCCAACACATACGCAGCATCGCAAACGTTCGCCCGTAAATCGCGCGCTAGCTTAATTAACGAGGAATAGCGAGTTGCTGTTTGGAGCAGAACAAATCAATGTATTCAGTAAAGGTGCCACATATAAGCGAGCGCTATAGGCGCGCGAGCTTATACTTCATGTCGGCAATCCTCATTTGCCTTGGATTATTACTATTTGGCGTGCCCGACGTTGCTATTCCCGGACTATTTTGTCTGATATTGGGAGCCTTACTGCTACTATATCCCCGAACGAAGAGATACAAGAGAATGCTTACGAGGAATGAGGAGATAAAAAGAGAGGAAGCGAGGGCAATCGAAGCGTTATGCGAGCATCTTAGACTGATGGGCGTAGACGCGACTGTGGAGTCGAAAGAACACAAGCAGTTGAAAACTTCGGTTGAGTGGAATTTCACCCTCTTGGGCTCGGTCAAGATTGCGAATCGAAATATTGACTTGATAGAATGGCAACGAGACGTTTATGACTTATGGCGGGGAGATGATTATTGGGGCAGGTGGAACAGATATCGCTGCAACTATGTAGTACAGGTGAAGGTGGACGGTTTGGAGGATCGGCTGAAGGCTGAAAGTGAGCCAGTCTCCGTCAAGAAAGGCTTTTTAAAATCGGAACTTGTCGGCTTTAAGTGGGTGGGAAACGAACTCGCGCAGGTCTTAAACAACGACGCTGACATAACAAAGGTATTGTATCCACCAGACAAAGTGACTTTGTCCCAGGAATCTCTTTGGAGTCGACATAAGCTGGCTACATTACCCAACGTGGAGATCATCCCGTATAAAGAGCACCAATGTGTTAGGATGAGACAAGTGTGGGTGGATGAATGGACAGATCGACCTAACCAGCACCTGGTGTCTGCGTTTCCAACTGCTGAAACGTTTGAAGCCTTTGACAGAATAGCCCAACACATACGCAGCGTCGCAAACATTCGCCCATAAACCACTAATTCCAGAGATCCTCTAGTAGAAAGCAGAGATCCCGCTTGGTTTATTTTGGGCCAGAAGTCTTCTGCCTTAATTCTTCTGCTTTTTTGAAACAAATACTCGCTTCGCCGTTTTTCCCGAGTTTTTCTAAAGCATGACCCTTGCCTAACCAGGGGTGTTCGTTGTTTGGTTGCAACTCCAATACTCTGTTGAAGGAGCTAACTGCCTCCTCAAACCTGCCGAGGGCACCTAACGCCATGCCTCTATTATACCATGCGTCGGCGTCGTTTGGTTGCAACTCCACGGCTCTATTGTAACAGTCCAAGGCTTCCTTGTATTTTCTGAACTTATGAAATACCGTGCCTTTGCCGTACCATGCGCCTTCGTCGTTTGGCTGCAACTTCAAAGCCCTGTTGAAAGAGTCTAGGGCTTCTTTATGCCTATTCAGCCAGGTCAACGCTCTGCCCTTCGTGTACCATGCGTCAGCGTTTTTCGGCTGCAACTTCAATAATCTGTCGACGGACTTCACCACTTCCTCATACCTACCCATTTTGTCAAATGTTTCAGTTATATGGATCCATGCGAATGCGTTGTTTGGCTGTAACTCCAAAGCCTTGTTGAAGGAGGTTAGCGCTTCCTCAAACCTTTTGAGTATGCCCAAAATTGCCCCCTTGCAAATCCAAGTGTTTGCTCTGCGCGGCTGCAATTCCAAGAGCTTATCATAACAACTCAGTGCTTCTTCATGTCTACCCAGTTTTTGCAAATACATGCCTTTGAAGGCCCATGCGCTTTCATTATTTGGCTCCAACTCTAACACTTTCTTGAAGGAGTTAATTGCCTCCTCAAACCTGCCAAGGTCACCCAAAACCTCACCCTTATTGTACCACACGCGCACGTAGTCTGGCTGCAACTTTAATGCTCTGTCGAAAGCGTCCAAGGCCTCCTCAAACCTGTTCAGGTCCAACAATATTGCACCTTTGTTGTCCCATGCGACGGCGAAGTCTGGTTGCAACTCCACGGCTTTGTTGCAACAGTTCAAGGCTTCTTTTTGCCTGCCTAGCTGCTTTAAAACCGCACCCTTGCAGTTCCATATGTATCCGTTGTTTGGCTGCAACTTCAATGCTTTGTCGAAGCAGTCGAGAGCTTCCTTAAACTTGCCCATGTTAACAAAAGCTATACCTTTGTTAAACCATGCTTCGGCCTCAGTTATTCTCTTTGACTCTTCGCTCATAAAAAACCTCCCAGGTGTTTCGTAGATTTCTGATACTGAGATTTGGTTTAAAAGCTATTCACTTGAAGGCTTATTAGCTATTCTTCTTTTCAGAGGGGTAAAATGAGGGCTTATTTGACAGAATACGGTTGAGTCTTGGTGTTTTTGGCAACTCTTAAATGGCATTTGCAGACCTTTGTATAGTAGTCACTGCTCAATTCTAAATCGGGGGGAAAGTCTGAAAAACCCAAGCGGTCGAAGAGGAAGACTGTGGTTTTTGTCAGGAGTCATATTACTTTCAGTCAGTGTGACTGCCTGCTTGCTTTTCATTGTAGCTGCTGTTGATTCTAGAAGTGCGCCCTCGCTTGACATAGTAGCGCTCATACTCATCACCTTCATTCTTATAGGATTAGGCATCTACTGTGTGAAACGTGGAAGAAAATCAGTAGACGTGGAATTGTCCCAAAAAGACAGGGAATTGGCAGGCTTTGTCTTAGGAGTTGCGTTAATTGCGATAGGAATCTGGGTAGCAATAATATTCCTCCCAACAGTGCCCGTACTCTCTTTCTTACTCTTTGTTCTGATTGCGGGAGTCGGAGTCCTTTTAGGTCATAAGCTAAAGGATTTTCGCTGGTTTCTTTATGGGGGGCTTGCGGTAGCTGGTTTGGGGTACGCCTTTGTCACGACGGTTTTTCCTGGGCCTTCAGCGCTGTGTGAAACAATAAATGATGCCCTTATAATTGATTTGTATAAGACAGTGGTTCCTGTTGCTGTCTTGGGAACTTTCGCTTTTGCTTGGCTTGGACGAAAGAAGCTTGCTCCAGACCGCAAGATTTTGACTGCGTTCATAAAAGTTGCCTTTTTTAACCTGCTCATAATAACTCCATTCATCTTTGGAGGCCTCCATGACTATAACAGGAGGTGGGATACGAGTCCTCCTCAGGTGATACAATTGAAAGTTGTAGATAAATGGACTCAATGGTCGACTGATGACTATGGTGAATGGTACAGGCTGAAAGGCGAGACACTAGATGGAAGCCGCCGGTTCTCCTTTGTGGTTAGTGAAAGTTTTTATAATGAACATGATATTGGGAGCATGTGTTGGGTAAGAGTGCGCAGTGGTGCTCTAGGATACGCGTGGGTGGAAGGATACGGCGACTGAATCCGACCTCCGATATGAAGCCGGTTTAGGGAAGGAAGAAGATTGTTCAAGAGAATGAGGGACAAAATCAAAGAACGGAAAGAGAAAAACAAAAGAATGGATGAGGCCAAAGTCGAAGCGTTGTGTGAGCATCTTAAACGGATGGGCTTGGACGCGACCGTGGTTAAGTTCAAGAAGAGGCTGTTCTTGAGCGACTGGCCAGGCATAATCGTTACGGGTGCCGCTAGGATTGCGAACCGCAACATTGACTTGGTAGAACTGGCGTGGTACATGGTAGAGTCTGGGGGAACCCCGGAAGCGCCAAACTATGAAACCAAGTACCGATGCAACTATGTAGTGCGAGCGAAGGTGCAGGGTTTGGAGGATTGGTTGAAGGTGGAGTTAAAGCCAGTTAGAAAAGGCTTCTTAAAGAGAGAAATCGTCGATCTTAAGTGGGAGGAAAAAGTGTTGAGCAGCATAAACCTGGCACAGGTCTTGAATAGCGATTCTGACCTAAAACACTATTTTCTTTCCCATCGTCGACCACCCAACGTGGAGATAGAGCCTTATAAAAAACATCAGTGCGTGAGAATATGGCAAAAGTACTCCTACGACTCTTCAGAAGCTGCATTTCCAACCATCGAAAACTTTGAGGCCTACGACAGAATAGCCAAACACGTACGCAGCACTTTGCTCAGGACTGTAGCAGAATTAATCAAAAACTAAAAGAGCACGTGCGCGCCGGGAAAAGCTTAAAAGGTAAAAGGAGCGACCGAGCGCGAAAGCGAACTCACAGTAAGAGCAGATAACGCCTAAGCAACAACTATGTCGCAGACGCCGAAAACTCGATACAAATCGTAAAACAAACTTGGGTCTGCCCTACTTGAATTGGCATGGAACACTTGCCAATCTCTGAAAAACCTCCTTAAAAAAAATTCGCGGATCATAATTTCACAGTCGCAATTTCTAGCGTCTAAAGAAAAATAGAAAAAAGGGGAGTTTGCGGGAGATTTCGCCATATCTAAGGCTAAAAACCTTTTCCTATATTTTCTTGCTTTTGGTTTAATTCTTCTATTTTCGTCTTCGAAAGATTTTACCTCCGTCGTTGTAGTTGCCTGTTACATACTTGAAGCCGACTTCTACAAGCCTTACGGCTTCCTCGGCATCTCTAGCTACTTTGACATGGTATTCGTCGGCTATTTGATCTCCAAACAGACCCTTTTCAATGGTTACGCACGCGCTATTCTATTCTGGACCGATCGTTAATGTTGTTGACACAGCTTTCAAGTAACCTGCTATCTGAAGGAGTTGCAGGAGCTTGAGATTCGGATGGTTAATCAGGCAGAATCAACTTTAGTGTTACCGATTGCCTACTCTCACAGTGGCTATACCAATGTTATTAACGGAGTGGTAGAAAGCAATAATGGAGCTATTAGTAGCGCTGTCATGTTTGTTAACTTCATGAAGATGTTCAGTGATGGGCCTGCCACATCTTTCAATGGGTCGCCCACAGTGTCTCCAACGACCGCTGTTGTATGCGCTGGGGTTCCTTTGACCCAGAATCCTTTAGCTTCTATGCGCTTTTTGGTGTTGTCCCATAACGCTCCGCCGAAGGTGAAGAATGATGCTAGGAGTGCTGCTGTGCATGTTCCGCCTAGTAGCATGCCGCCTAACGCGTATGGCCCTAGTATAAAACCTATAAGAAGTGGGGATGCCAAAGTTAGGAAAGTTGGTAGAACCATTTTCTTTAGGGCATTCTTTGTGCTAATGTCAACGCATCTTTCATAGTTCGGCTTTGCTTTGTGTTCTAAGATGCTTGGATTCTCCTTAAACTGTCTCCTGACTTCGTCAACCATTTCAAAAGCTGCCTTCGCTGTTGCTCCAATTGTGAAAGATGAGAAGACGAAGGGGATTACTGCGCCGATCAAAATTCCAATCACTAAAGCTTGACTCAACCTGGCTGCCCAGAGTCCTACCACTTGACTGTATGTGGCAAATAATACAACTGTTGAAACGGTTCCAGATGCTGTGGCAAATGCCTTTGCATAGGCTTTTGTAGTATTGCCCATGGAGTCGAGTTTTTGCAATGTTCCGTTGGCTTTTGCAGACATTCCAACCATTTGTGTTATTCCTTGCGCGTTGTCGCTGATTGGACCGAATGTATCACTTGCCATTATTATTCCAATGGCCAAGTCGGTTCCTAGGTTTGCTGCGACAACACCATAGATAGAGCCATTAGTTATAACATATGAAAATAGGACTGCGCCGATCATAGAAACGAACGGTATAAATGGGCTTTGAAGGGCGTAAGACATGCCTGTTATGAGGTTCATGGCGGCTCCACGTTTTGACGCTTCTTCCATCTGCCTGATTGGTCCTCCATCGGCGCCAATGTAATATTGCACAATAAGTCCTACGGCAGTGCTAGCGACTATACCACTCAATGCACAATAGAAGATCCGTATGTCGTCGAAAAGCCACATTGAAGCAATATATGCGCCTGCGGTAGCGATTGCAGCTGTAGTAAATAACCCGACGTTGAAAGACATTATTAGTCTGACATTTTTCCAACTTCTAACAACGAAGACTCCGATTATGGTGGCTAGAACCCCTGAAATGCCCAAAGCGAACGGAAACATTGTTGCGCTTACTCTGGAGGTTCCTAGAAAGATGCTCCAGCTGATGATCAGTGCAGTTACATAGTCATCGCTTAATGACTCGAATAAGTCTGAGCCTCTTCCGGCGCAGTCGCCTACGTTGTCGCCTACTTGGTCCGCAATCACAGCTGGGTTTCTATAGTCGTCCTCCGGTATGCGTTGTTCGATTTTGCCGACTAGGTCAGCACCTATGTCCGCTGCTTTCGTGAAGATTCCTCCGCCCAATTGTGCGAATAAAGCAGCAAGGCTTGCTCCAAACCCGTATCCGACTAGTAAATTTGGTTCTCTGTGCCCGTATAGAAGGTATAGCACGCTTATTCCGATCAGGCTTAGTCCGACGACTGACAGTCCCATTACGCCTCCTCCTCTGAAGGCAAGGGTAAATGCTTTTGCTGGGGATGTGGCTGCAGCTCTTGCTGTTCTAACGTTTGCTCGGACAGCGACGTTCATCCCGATATACGCAGCTACTAGGGAAAGCAATGCTCCACAGTAGAAAGAGAGAATTATTTCTGCCGAACGGAAAATTGCTGCAATTGGAAGTGACAGTGCAAAAATAAAAACCAGAATCGTTTTGTATTGTCTCTTGAGAAAAGTCTTAGCACCGTTTCTTATGTACCTAGCTACTTCACGCATTTGAGGAGTTCCAGGGTCTTCGCGGTAGATCGAGAAAGTCAAGTATGCTACGATTACCATTGCAAGGGCTCCAGTAGCCAGCGCAATCCATGCTAAGTACATTCTTCACTACTTCCCTACTCCTTCCAAGTGTCACTTTGTTTTGTTGGAATAGAACTCCAATGCTACTGTAACATCAAGCTTATAAACCCTTTGCTAACGCTTAACCCAAACGCGCGCGCAGCTGTTTGCAGCATAGGTCGCTCGAAGTCTGTATGAGAAAAAAAAGGTCTGCACGGGAGAAGACTAGCATATACTTTTTTTAGAGGGCTGACTGAAAGGTTTATATGAGAGATTATTCATATGAAATATATATCATATGAGTTGATGTGTATGAAATTTGGGCTGACTGAGACTTGCTACTTATTCTTCGGGACGTTGGCAAATCCAACACGCTTGGCAATTCTAGAAGCTCTGAATAATGGACCAAAAAGTGTGAGTGACATTTCACGGAAGTTAAAGCAGGAGCAAAGCATGATTTCTCACAATCTTAAACCGTTAGAAAGATGCGGATTTGTCTTCAAAGAGAGAAAAAAGAAACAGCAAATCTATTCCTTGAATTATGAGACGATGAAACCGCTCTTCAAACTATTCACGTTTCACTCTGAAAAGTACTGTCCAACCGGCAGCAAATGCTTCAGTGAGAAGAAGCTGAAGAAACATAGAAGAAAAGAAGCTTCTCGTCAACCATATGTGACTCATGCGTGATTCGCGAATGGAGGTGATTGAAACGCCATCTTTTAAATGCAAAGACTTGGGTATGAAATGCGACTTTGAGGCAACTGCAAAAACTGAAGAAGAACTCATGAAGAAGATAACGGAACATGCCGCAAAGGTACACAACATGAAAGCACCATTCCCACCAGACATGATGCAGAAAGTCAAGAAGGCAATCAAAAAATAGAGCTGAAATGCGATAGCACAAGCAATGATTGAGGAAAAGGAGGTGGACTTTACTTGACAAACAAGGGCGAAATCTACCTTTGTGAGGTTTGTGGAAACAAGGTGCAGGTGCTTGAAGCAGGTGCAGGAACCTTGGTCTGCTGCGGACAAGACATGACCTTGGTGCAATGAAAACCTTTCCAGTAAGCCCCGTTTTATGCATGCCCTAAACTTCCCTTTTTTCGACCCTAGAAAAAAGAAAAGCCTGGGATCATGTTCGATGTTTACCTGTCCCATCTTGAATAGTAAAAGAGCATGGTGACAAGCAAAAGGAGAATAATAAAAGGAGGTGAAAAGATTGAAAGATGAAAAATTCATCCTGTACGTGCAGACGAGCGACAATCCGGAAAGGCAATACTCTCCTCTGGTTCTTGCTCAGACTGCGAAAGTTATGGGCCTGAAACCCAAATTGTACTATTTGGGTTCCGCGCTCAGGATACTACTTCCCGAGGCAGCTGAGAAGATAAAGCTTGGAACATTCCCTAGTATTGCAGAAATGCTGAAGAAAACAATGGAAATGGGAATCGAAATCGATGTTTGTGAAGCCTCAAAACAAATGCTGGGCTGGGAAAAGGTGAACCTTATTCCTGGTGTGAAGATCGTAGGTGCGGCCACACTGAACGACCTGGCTCTCAATGCCACTGCAACAATGTGGTTCTAAACTAGTGCGCTCGTCTAACAGCGATGAAGCTTGCGGTACAATTGATATACTAACGATTTTCCCCCAAAAGGCGCGCTTCTTTAGCGCTCGCACTAACACTCTTGCATCTTGACGGAACATGGACACTGATCAAAAACAACACTCTCGCCTCAATAGACGTGAAGACAAGAAAACTCGAAACAGAGATTATTTGACACTTTTTATCATCAATCATGAGAGCGCGCTACTCTATTTTTTCAACGAATCTAAAATTTAAATTCACATAAACCTCTAACACCAAGACTGAATAAGGATAAGAAAGAAACCTACATCGGAGAGAATACATGATTGTCTAAGAAGATACTCTTGGATGCAATTGCAGCAGAAGTAATCGTTTGTACTAAATGTCCCCTTTGGAAAACTCGCAAGAACGCTGTTCCTGGTGACGGCGACGCTGACACTGAAATCATGTTTGTTGGTGAAGCGCCAGGCTACTGGGAAGATGTTCAAGGGAGGCCTTTCGTTGGTGGTGCTGGAAAATTTCTTGACACAATGCTGACCGAAACTGGCTTGGCAAGAGAAGACGTGTTTATCTGCAATGTTTTGAAGTGCCGGCCACCCAAAAACCGTGAGCCTTTGCCCGCTGAAATCCAAACTTGCACGCCGTACTTAAGCAGGCAAATCTTGGCAATTCAACCGAGATTTATCGCAACCCTTGGAAACCATTCCACGGCTTACATTTTCTCCAAAGCCGCTTTAACCTTTAACGGAATAACCCAAGCTCACGGAAAATTCTACTCTGCTTCTATTCTAGGCCTGCAGATATCGGTTTTTCCAACGTTCCATCCAGCCGCGGCGCTATACAGCGCGAAATACAAGCAACGAATAACAGAAGATTTCAAACTGTTAAAACAGGTTTTCCAAAAAAGAAGAATGGCTTAGTCCCTTAAACCCTCAACCGCCCTTATCTCACCAATCAGCTGCTCCGCGCTCTCGTAACTCTTAGAGTGCAAATCAGTTAAGAGCGCTTCTAAACGCATCTGCTTTCCTTCCTCGACTTCGACAAGCTGCCACCCAAGCCTCTTAAGCAGCATACTCTTCGCAGCGGGGTACCGCACCTTCTCCGCAACACTCTTAACGGAAGCTAAACCCACTGAACCCGTAACCTTAGGAAAAACTCCTTTAGACAAATATGCCATAAATCGCGCACCATCCGCAAACATGGCAAGATTATTAAAAAGAACATAAATTCTACTGGCTTTTCGCTCATAAGGCGACACAAGCTCCTTCAGCCTCCGTAATTCATGATCCGTGTACTGATAATAATACATCTGCTCACCCAAGCCATGAAGCCTAAAATAGGCAACCTCGCCAATGAAAGCTGGCAAAATCCTAAAAGGATCAGTAACGTGCGCAACGTTCAACTCTTCCAAAACACGCTTGAGCTTCTCGAAAACCTCCGGGCTTTCCCATGCAGGTCCACGGGTCTCCCAAACCAAAATCAAATCCTCACGCTTCACAGCCCTGAAGAGCCCCTCCGCGTCCCCAAGCCTCTCCGGCCTAAAAGAGGCTGGAGTTTGAAAAACCAAAATCTTCGCGTTCAATGTCTTACATGTTCGCTTCATGCGTTCAAAAACGTGAAGACTTGTCTCTTCCGCTTTCATTTTCGCTTTGTGACTTATGTCCTGATGAGCTTTAACAGTGAACTCAAAGCCTTCAGGAGCCCTCTTCCGCCAGCCCTCAACTGTTTTCTCCTGAGGATACTGATAAAAAGTGCTGTTCAACTCGACGAGACTGAAATTTTCAAAGTACCTTTTCATGGCCGTTGGAAAACCGCAACATCCGACCTTAATCATTTCGCTTTTCCCTTATGCACTTATCTTGGGCGGCGGCCGAACAGGTCTTCCAAGTTTTCTGCGAAGGGCAATACGATACAGTTTCCTTAAAGACTTCACAAGCTGCTCCACGCTCGGCAAAGAAGAATATATCAGCGGTATCTGCTCATATTCAGCTAATCGTATCGCGTCTGCATCAGGCCTTGTGCGGTGAAAAACTGCCACCCGTGGCTTCAAACTGCTCACCCGCACGATCATCATTGGAAAACCTCCATTCTCCACATTCGTAAAAACCAAAGCCCTATCAGTCGTAGCGCCAAAAAGCTGAGCATACTCTAACCCAGAAAAAGCTTCAACAACCTTCTTGCTGTCCACAACCGTATAGCCGCAAACTTCCTTAACATGCTTGTCGATGCAAGCTACAACCTCGCCCTTAATGGCCTTGCACAAATACTCCACGCGAACCGGTATAGGAAACTCGCGAAGATCCAGAATAGCCATGCTCGGCGAACTCGTCAACTTGGCAAATTCACGAATAAAACGGCTCCCCCGTTCTTCATCAATCTGCAAAAGAGCCCAAACAAATCTCCTGACAAACTTCGCACCTGGGCTTTTCCTCCTCCCGCTCTCATAATCGCTAACAACTGAAGAAGAAAGCATCATCTTCTCCGAAAGGCTCATCTGAGAAACCGCAAAAAGCTCCCGCCACTTCCGCATGGTAGCCCCAGGTTTACCTGAAAGGATTATTTCGCCTGCAACTCTCCTCCCTAGGACTTCGCGAATACTCGGAGACACAGCCATGAGAAACCCTTCAACCACAAACTTTCCTCTTAAAAAAACGAAGTATAAAACTGTACCGCTTTTTTACTAAATGATAAAAATCAGAAGAACCTCAGCAAAAACTATCATCGAACCAGCAGCGTTCCTAATGGTAACCTTTTCATACACAAGAAATGCCAACCAACGTTGAAAACAAGGGCGTAGTATAAAAAATCGTAGCGGCCCGCGACTTCATAGTATCCAAAAACTAGAAGTCAATATAGACCATCCCTCATCCATCGTCACAACTCTGTCAACGCACAACTGTATTAGCGATTTCCACTCAAGACTCAGAGAACCCAGCGCGCATCTTGCAGTAAGTTATGGCGCCATAGTGTAACAAATGAGCAACTAGAAGAAGACACAGAAACAACACTTTCTTACATAAACCTGGTTTCTGGCGGAGAAGCCAAAACAATAAAAGTTTTTAGTTCCGCCTCCAAATAGAAAGCGGTGCCTTGTCCTTGTCCTTCCGCGCTAAAATAGAAGAAACAACAAAAATCAAGAGTTCTAATATCGTTTTAGCCCTTGATTTTCCCTTCGAACAAACAGGAAACCACGAAAGTCTTTACTTGAAAGCAGAGCGCATCTTAGAGGCAGTTCATCCTTATATATGCGCCGTGAAAATCAACCACCACCTAATCCTTCCCCTCGGCGTTTTCGACGGAATCCAAAAACTCGTCAAAAAAGCACGTGAACACGGATTGGCGACAATAGCGGACTGCAAAGCCAACGATATAGGCTCAACGAACCAAGTTATAGCCGAATATTACTATGCTGTAGAATTCGACGCGTTGATAGCGAATCCCTTCATAGGATGGGAAGAAGGCTTAAAGCCCATCTTTAACGTAGCCCGCAAACTTGACAGAGGTGTAATTCTTCTAACGTACATGAGCCACAAAGGGGCTGCCGAAGGCTATGGGCAAACCATATTCGATGCTGAAACTGGCGAAAAAACCCCCCAATATGTTGTATTCGCCAAAAAAGCCCTAAAATGGGACGCTGACGGCGTCGTGGTAGGCGCAACGTACCCAGAAAAGATAAGAGAAGTACACAGTATACTGGGCGAAAAAATTCCAATATACTCACCCGGAATAGGCGCCCAAGGAGGAACTATCGAAACTACTCTGAACTCCGGTGCCCGCTACCTAATCGTAGGACGAGAAATAACGCAGGCAGAAAACCCAGCAGAAACCGCCAAGAAAATCAGGACCATGGTCCACCTTAAAAGACTCAAGAGTTAGGAAGGATCCGACAAAGAAGCAAAATGCGCTGTGCTTCTTTATCTTCCACGTTTCTCCCAAAGTTCTTTCTTGAGCAAATCTCTAACGGCAGACCTTATAGCAGAACTTCTGCTAGGATACATATTAGCCCTTACAAGTTCATCTAAACCTTCTAGATAAGCTTCTGGCAACAGAACAGTTACGAGTTTCATCTAATCTCCCCAAATATGTTATTTAGATGACATGCTGCAAATATAAAATTTAACCCTAAACCCAGATCTTTAGTACTAAATACGATCCCTAGTAGCCTGCAAGTCCTTCAATAAGCTCTGAAACGTTTTGGGCAAATCATCAACATATAGAGTCTGACGTCGAATTCCCTCTTGGACCATTCCCGTTGCCACCAGAAAAGTACCTACAATATCGCTTACAAGAGGCTCGGGGAACGCTATTAGAGCTAAACCAAGTTGTATAAGGACCGGCTTTTTCCCATTTTTCCACAAGTTTTTTGCTTCCTTCGCTTCTTTCGCTGTTCCATTAAGAACATGAAGTGTACCCATGTAACTTTCTTTCATTTTTCTTACAGCCATAGCTAAAGCCTTAACGTCCTCTGTCTTCATCGACTCACTCTCGAATTTCATAATTATGGACGCTGCAAAAGAAAAACTTGTTCGCCAAAAGGACCCCCTCTAGCGCCTTTTTTAAGTCAAGAAAATCGCCGATTTTTTAATAAATAATTTGAAATTCAGTGTTCTGCTGCTCAAGTTTTATTGACGATAAGTTAAATGTTGCTAAGTTCAAATGGGACCCTGATCAGAATTGGTTTGTTAAAACTTAATAATTTATGGTCTTTGGAGGTCAAGTTGATTTTTTATCTGTTAAGAGACACGCGTGTATCTTTCATTGTGGCAAATACATAAATTTGGAAACTGCAAATCACTTAAGCAGTTGAGAGGATTGAGGTCGCCTAGATTGGAACCATTTGACGCGAAAAAGTTCGTGGAAACCCAAATTGAAGGGATAAAGAGGGTAATAGGCAAAGAAAAGGCCTTGGTGGCGGTTTCTGGCGGCGTCGACAGCACCACGTGCGCCGTGTTAACGCATAAGGCAATAGGTGAAAACCTACTATGTATAATAATGGATGATGCCTTCATGCGAGAAGGCGAACCTGAACACGTGGCAGAAGTTCTAGCTAAAGAGCCCTTCAAAGTTCCAATAAAGATAGTTAACGCCCGCGAACGCTTCCTGAGTGCCATGAAAGGCCTAAGAGACGCTGAAGAAAAACGAAAGGTTTTCCGCGAAACTTTCTACCGTGTTCTGAGTGAGACCGCCAACGCAGAAAAATGTTCAATTCTTGTGCAAGGTACAATCCTCGCCGACATTGTAGAAACTGTCGCCGGCGTTAAAACCCAACATAATGTTTTGGAGCAAATGGGTATAAACCCCATGGAACGCTACGGGTTCAAAGTCGTCGAACCTCTAGCAACATTGTATAAATCGCAAGTGAGACTAGTCGCTAGATATTTGGGATTACCGGCAGAACTTTCTGAGCGACCCCCATTTCCTGGACCAGGCTTATCCGTCCGCGTCGTGGGTGAAATCCGTCCAGACAAATTAGAAACTGTTAAAAAAGCCCAAGCCATTGCTGAACGTGAGCTTGCAAAATATGCGCCCAGTCAGTACTTCGCCGTCGTGATTGACAACGAATCTCTCCGTGAGCCCGGGCTTGTTCACATTCAGCAGACCGTTGCACGATTTTTGAACGTTCCTTCGAGGAATGTCCATGTAAAAATCTTTGCGGACAAAGCTACAGGCGTCAAAGGTGGAGGAAGACGCTACGGAAAAATCGCAGGTATAGAAGTTGAAACCATGAACGGGCGCCTGCATCACGCACCAATTCAAAACCTAATTTCCCTCCAAGCAAGTATAACCAACGAAAACCCAAACATTGCGCGAATACTTTATGCAATTAGAGTGTCATCTGAGACGAAGCCGTACGTGATCGGAATAAGAGCCGTGCAGACTAGGGACTTCTTAACAGCTAACGTTTCAGAAATCCCATGGGCAACGCTGAACAAAACTGCTAAAGAAATAATTGAGAAATGTGCAAGCGTTTCAATAGTATATTATGATGTTACGCCGAAGCCGCCAGCAACCATCGAGATGGAATAGAGATTTCTCTTTCCGGCTAACCGTTAAACCTATAAGCCTTCGATAGCGCTTAACAACGGGAGTGAATATGTTTCGCGTCAGAGTGAACAAAATCGAGTCAGTTCGTGACTTAGATGGCAACCTTGGAAAACGGATAGAACTAGTTGAAGAACGGGAAATCTCCCCCTTTGTGGTTAGACCCCAAACAGACGAGGCAAAACTCGTGCAGGACGTCCTTCATGCTCTGCAGCAACAAATGCCAATTTTCCCAGCGAAAACACAGTTTGCATTTCCAAAAATCTTGTTGTTCCTAACCGAATATGAATACGACAGTTTAGGAATAAACTTCGACGTGAACCAAGTCTACGAAATAACCCTTGAAAATCAAACAATAAAATTCAAGAAAATCTCATGATGGACTTTCGCATCTGTTTTAAAGCCGAATGTTTAGGATGAAATGACAGCACAAACATCATATTTCTCAAGGCGAAACAGATCTCCTGTATCGTGTCTTTTCCGCTTTTGTCACAGTAGATTGGAATAGGCTCACCGTCACCGTTCTCGAAATAAACATAAATTTGCGAAAACTTCTCCTGGAACGTGACAATCTTGAGATCTAAATCCAAAAACTTAGCCATCCTTCCGGCCGCCTTGCTTACATGCTGCAGTCGCTTTTTGTGAAAAGCGAAACCTGAAGCATAAACCAACAATTTTCCGTAATAGTTCCTTAACATTCACGCTCATCAAATCTTGAAGGTCGAAAAGTGTTCTTAAAACCTACGAAGAAGCAACACGCTTGGTCAGTGGAGAGAGGTGAGTTAAAGTGAAAACTCATAAACCCCCGAAACCAAAAATTCTTAAGACATTGGTACGTGCAAAGGTGGAAGCATGAAAGTTAGGGCACACATTCTTATAGGCGGCAGGGTTCAAGGCGTCTTCTTCAGATCAGAAACACATTATGAAGCAAGGAAAAGTGGCGTAAAGGGATGGGTTCGCAATCTGCCTGACGGCAGGGTTGAAGCGGTCTTTGAAGGAGAAGAGGAAGCCGTGAAAGCGGTTATAGAATTCTGCAAACATGGACCGCCAGGAGCAAGAGTCACAAGCGTCAATTTGACGTGGGAGACTTACCTTGGCGAGTTTAAAGATTTTGCAATTAGATATGGATATCAATTTTAGATTCTTTTTTTGGGCACCCTAAAGTGTGAGTCTCTTCCTGCGCTAATGTACTCACCACCGATTCCCCGCACTGTAGACGCTATTTTAGCAAAGTTCTCTGAACCCAGAAACTGGCGAGGCTTTATTATGATGTAATCTCCTTTTTCCTCAAAATTTAGCAAGTTATCCAACTCTTCTGGAAACATCATTCTGACATCTTCTATGACCTTTTTCTTTTCATGAACCTCAGATATAGTGACTGGGTGGGCTACTTGCAGAGGCGGTTGGGTTAGCTGCGCAACCGCTAGGGATTTAATCGAGGCAGAGACTGTTCGCAGGTCCTCCGCAACCTTGTTTAAAACTACGAGAAGCTCATCAATCCTTTCTACAAGCTTCTCCAACTTCTCTTTTTCTAAACTCATAAACGGTTCTCCCTTCAAATCCTTAATACTTAACGCATTTATTAATTATTTGCAACTCTCTAGTAAACCGGAAATCCCTTACAACTTGTGGCGAGGTTCAGTTTTTAGTGATGGAGATTGACGGAAGCCAAAAAAGTGGAAGCGGCACAGTCCTAAGACTTTCAATTGCCCTAGCCGCCATTCTAGGACAGCCATTACATATCCGCAACATTAGACAGAATAGGCCTCAGCCGGGTTTGAGGCCACAACACTTAGAAGCCGTCTCAACGGCTGCTAGGATCTGCGACGCTGAAGTAGAAGGTGCAGCACTTAACTCTCGTGAACTTTGGTTTAAACCAAACAGGATTAGGAGCGGAAAATTTGAAGCTGAAATTGGCACTGCTGGAAGCATTTCAATGCTTCTGATGACTGTTCTGCCTATTTGCGCGTTCGCTGATGGGGCTGTGCGGTTGCATGTGGCAAAAGGTGGAACAGACGTTTCAAATTCGCCAACGATTAATTATATTCGGAACGTGCTTTTGCCATTGTTGAAGCGTATGGGACTTGGCACTTCTTTGACTGTTCCAAAATATGGTTATTACCCGAAAGGTATGGGCGAAGTAACAATCGCCATTGAGCCTTGCCGTTCTTTGCGGTCAATTCTTCTAGAGAGTTTCGGCAAAATTAAAGCCATAAAAGGTGTTTCAGTCTGTACGTTCCTATCCGAAAGGAAAGTTGCTGAGCGTCAGGCAAAGGCGGCGAATGATTATCTTAGGGAGAAGGATCACGGGGCAGAAATCCAAGTGGTGAATGATAGGTCAAATCCTTTACAGAAGGGCAGTTCCATAGTTTTGTGGGCTGAAACTGATGCTGGAGCCATCTTGGGTGCTGACGCCATCGGGGAACTTAGAAAGACAAGCGAAGCTGTTGGAAATGAAGCTGCTGAGAAACTACATACAGAGATTTCCGCCATGCCCACGGTTGACATACACTTGGCTGACATGCTTATCCCTTACGTAGCCCTTGCAGAAGGCAAGTCAGCCTATTTGACAAGAGCAATTTCGGAACACTTGGCGACAAACATTTGGCTCGCCGAAAAAATGTTGAACGTGAAGTTCACCATTAAAAAAGTGGGCGGGCTTTTCAAGGTCGAGAAGACTGGCTAACTGCCAAGGTGGCGGCGTGTTGATGAAAGCCAAAGTTAGAGGAATCTACTCAACAGCACTTACAAAATTGCTCTTAGACAATGGCTTCGAAATAGTTCAGCCATCCCTAACCATAAAAAACCGTTTTAAACTCTCAGAAAATTCAGCACAATCAGACATCAAAATAAAAGATAGATACGACCTGCAAGGAGTAAGAGTTCTAGGCTTCTCAGAAGCTGTTAACGCATTCCAGCAGATTCTACAATCGAGTTTCCCAGATGTTCTAACCCGAAAATGGGACATCAGCGTCGATGGCGTATATAAGGGAAAGGTGGTTGGGTCGGATGAACAAAATGTCTACGTTGATATCGGCGGAAATGTTATAGGTAGGCTTTCTAAAACTGAAAGCGTAAACGTGAATGATAATCAACTAACAGTACAGGTTGAAAGAAAAAGAATCGGCGCAAAGCAGCCTATTTTAACGGCTAGCCTGAAAATTGTTGGAAAACACGCTATTCTTGTGCGAAAGAGCAAAGGCGGAGTTAGCTTAGAAATCCGGGATTATCACAAACGTACAGAACTTTACGCCTTAGGGAAAATCCTTGCACCAGATGGATGGGGGATTATTTGGCGAGAAGCTTCAGCAAAACAGCCAAAGAAAATACTGGAAAGTGAGATAGAAAAACTTGCTGGGAGAGTTAAGGAGTTAATTGAAAAGGCGCTCCATGTGGAAGCTCCGATCCTTTTAATTGAGGGCTCACACTTCATGGATGTAGAGTTACCATCGCTTTCTAAAATAAGCATGGATGAGTTAAGGGCCTTTGTGGCTCCAACTTTGAGTGGCCATCATTTTTACAAGTGTTGCGGAGGTAGGGTTTCAGCAGCTTTGGAAATGGCTGAGAAGCTCACAGAAAAAGGGCAAGACATTGCTGAAGTTGAAAATTTATTCAAGAAGCAGATTTCGTGCGATTTTCCCGAGGTAGGTTCGCTGGTGGGAGTGGAACATGTCAAACCAAGCGGGCTGGTCTTCAATCTGGGACAAGCAACGATAGAACGTTTAGACGGCAAGCGAATCGAGTATAGCCGAACAATGCGAAGTGAAGGCGCTTATGACGGCCTAGAAGCTAACAAAGAAGTGGGAGACAAAGCAGTAAGCGAAGCAAAAATGGGCGAATGGTATATAATCACAAAATATCTCTCTAACAGCGGCAAGTGGAAAGGAACCTACGTAAACCTGAACACGCCCATCGAAGTCTATCCGCACGCAATACGGTACGTAGATTTGGAGGTTGACATTTCCATTCAGCCTAACGGCACGGTTCACATTTTAGACGTGGAAAAACTTGAAAAGGCTCTGGAGAAAGGCTGTATAAGCAAAAAACTTTTCGAAATGGTTAAACAAAAAGTAAATAAAATAACAGAGACGCTGAAAGAAAACGAATCATTGTGATTTCATGTTTCGAGAATCACTTTGTATCAAAGTGCCAAAAATTTACGGCGAGAAAATTGTGATTTTAACTAACAAATTTGCAGTAGTGAATAGAGAGTTAAAAATTCAAAAAGATGCAGACTTCATTTATGTTCCACTAGTGCGCCAGCTCCAAGAAAACGAGTTAAAGGCGTTCATGGAACAAGTTTTTGATTTTCAGCTTTCAACTCATATTTTCCCAGAAAGAAAAAAAAGTGTGAAAACGTTCGTCGAGCTTGTCGAGGCCAAGCTTCCCCGTCATTTGCTGGCTGGTTTGCCACGGGCAATAGACATTGTCGGAGACATAGCCATAGTTGATGTTCCTCCGGAGCTTGATGCACATAAAAGAGTTATAGGCGAGTCAGTTCTGGAACTGTATGGAAACGTTCGTACAGTGCTTGCGAAAGCCGGCGCAGTTAGCGGCACATACCGCGTGAGAGAATTCGAAGTTATCGCTGGACAATCTAAAACAGAAACTGTTCACAAGGAACATGGCTGCAAGTATTATATTGATCTTGCCAATGCTTACTTTTCTCCAAGGCTTTCCTACGAGCACAAGAGGGTCGCGTCCCTCGTTCAAAAAGGCGAAACAATAGTTGACTTGTTCGCCGGAGTCGGCCCTTTCTCGGTGCTCATCGCTAAAAACAATGAAAATGTTAAAGTTTACTCTGTAGACGTTAACCCACATGCCGTCGAGCTTCTGAAAAAGAACATTAGGCTCAATAGAGTTGAAAACCGGGTTTACCCAATTCCAGGAGACGCCAAGCAAGCTATTAAAGAAAGACTCTATGGTGCCGCGGACCGCTTAATCATGAATCTGCCTGAAAAAGCCATAGAGTTCGTAGATAAAGCATGTGAAGCCATAAAGCCTACTGGTGGCATAGTCCACTTATATAGTTTCGTTAATGCATCTGAAAAGTTAGAAAGTATGAAGCTTCGATTTACAGGTGCTGTGGAAGATTGTGGGAGAAGAGTGGAAAAAATCTTATTTTCAAGAATTGTTAGAGAAACTGCCCCATACGAGTGGCAAGCTGTTTTGGACGCAAAAATCCGCTAGATTTTCACTATCAATGTTATTTTTACTTCTTGCTTCGGATTCCTAAGTTTCTCAACAAGTTTTCTTGAAAAGTCACATGCTGCTTTATCTGCTTGAATTGCCAATGTTCGGTTGCAGACGTAGTTGCTTTTTCTTACAACCATGTCTGTTGGGTGCGTTAAAATTAGCTGCGGTGTTCCTGAAGCGCTCGCTCTTTCAGAAATTTCTCCAGCCTTGATCAATATTGCTATTTTTGCGTTTTTTCTCTGCAATTTTTTCTTAAACTCTGAGCTTAAATCAGTGAGAGCTTTGTCTGCTGCTGTTGCGATAATGCAAGTGCCTTTCTGGGACAGGCGCGCTTCTTTTGTGATCTCAAACGTTGTTTTGTGTGTTGCCTGAATGTTATCGTTACCGTAGGCAAAGATTATTTCTTTTTCTTTTCTAATGTGCAACTTTATTCCAGAACCTCTATTGAATCAACTTTTCCGTCTCCGTCTAGGTCAAAACCCTGTATGACCCTTGCAAAAGCGTCTACGCCATCATAATTTTGCAATGTTTTATTCCAAAAATTTGTTAAGGCCAAAACACAGGCTTTTGTGCCTACCGCCTTGTTTCCCGCCAAAACAATAACTCGCTTAGTACTATCCCAAGGATTCACGATTTTTGCCACTAACCCAGCGACGTCCGCAGTATAAATCCGCGAAGTTTTTCCAGAAACCAAGCCACCGAACAAGAAGCCTTGCTCTGAAGATTGCATGTTGAATCTAATCGGTAAATAGTCATTCAGCTCCTGCGTCAGAAGGTTTGTTCCAGGTCCACCAACGAGAATGAGATTGTTTTTCTCCTCTTTTTCGGCTTTAACGTCAACGTCAAGCTTTATGGCGAATTCCTCTGGCATTTTGGAAAATTGTCCTAGGAAAAACGTTAGATGCGAAGCGTAGTGGCCGTCTCTGGCGCTTGTTTTAAATGGCCCATGAGGCATTGGGCTGCCAACAACTATTTTTCCTTCAAAGGCATTGTCTTCTTTAATGAATTCTTTGAAGAATTTTTGGATCTGCTCATCCATGCACAGAAGCGAAAGCTTCTCTATTGTCCTATAGCCCTGTTGGAACTCTATTCCAAATGCTGGCGAGACAGTTTTGTAATATTTTGCGATCGCACCCTTCTTTTTCTCTTCTCTTGCTATGGTGATGGCTTCTGCCTTCACAAGTTTCCTTACGTGATAGTAAACTTTTTGTTCATGAAGTCCAAGCTGCTTCGCGATTTCTAGCGGATACATTTCCTTCTCCGAGAGCAGTGTCAAAATTTTCCAGCTTAACTTACCTAAAATCATCTTAAATTTCTGTGCATCATTCATTATTATGATTTCCTTCACTTTTTGCACGTCGTCTTCTTCATGCAAAAGCAGTTTTCTATTCATAGTTTCTCAAGTTTATAATGCAGAGAACCATTATTAAAATTTTCATCATGGTATAAACTAAAATGCGGCCCTCATCTAAGTGCCGCTCGAATTCAACATACGAACACCTATAATTTCTTTTTAGAGTTGACAATTTTCTCCTAAAAATGCTTATTAATAGAAAAGAGCCTTGAATAAGGCTTGTAGAGTCAAAAACGGAACACCTGAGGTTTGAACATGTGCGGTATCTTCGGATGCGTCTTGAGGGGTGGAAGCGCTGCTTCTGTGATCCATTCTGCTCTTAAAAGACTAGAATATCGGGGGTACGACTCCGTTGGAGAGGCAACTCTCCATGAGGGGAAGCTTTATATAAAGAAGGATCAGGGGAAAATAGATGAAGTTCATAGAATTCACAACCTTGATGATCTACCTGGAAACATCGGCGTTGGACATACAAGATGGGCAACCCACGGCGCACCGTTAAAGATAAATGCACACCCCCATGTTGATTGCACTGGGCAAATAGCTGTCGTTCACAATGGCATCATAGAAAACTTTTCTGAACTGAAGCTTGAACTGGAAGGTCACGGACACGTTTTTGTTTCAAAGACGGATACTGAGGTGATAGCCCACCTTGTTGAAGAGATTTTCAAGAATAACCCTTCTTCAAGTCTTGCAGACGTCGTCCTTGAAGCTGTAAAAAGGCTTGAGGGTTCGTACGCAATAGCAGTAATCTCAACGAAGGAGCCTGACAAGATAATATGTGCCAGAAATGAAAGCCCGCTCGTCATAGGAGTGAACGAAAACGCAGTTTACTGCGCCTCCGACATTCCAGCGTTTTTGCCTGTAACCAACAAAGCCGTCCTAATCAACGATGGAGAACTTGTCACCCTTTCACTGAAAGGCTATGAAATGAGGAAGATTCAGGATTCAAGTTCTTTGATGCGAGAGCCGAAGCTTATCGACTGGACACCTGAAATGGCTGTAAAACAAGGCCATCCACATTTTATGTTAAAGGAAATTCACGAGCAACCAACTACTTTAAGGAACACGCTTAGGCTACAGGAGCACTACCTGGATTTAATTTCAACATTCCTTGACCGAGCGCGCGAGGTTTTTTTGGCAGCATGCGGGACATCATATCACGCTTGTTTAGCCGCATCTTACATGTTTTCCAAGCTTGCTTACTTGGCAACGTATCCCGTTATAGCCTCCGAATTCATTGAGCAGCACGGCAAATCAGCCAATATTGATAGCACAATTTTGGCGGTAAGCCAATCTGGGGAAACAGCAGACACTCTTGCTGCTGTTACTTGTGCTCAGCAGAGGGCAGCAACAATCCTTGGTCTAACCAATGTTATCGGCTCAACCTTAACACGGGTTTCACGGGTTTACATAGGCCAGCAGTCTGGCCCCGAAATTGGAGTGGCAGCAACCAAAACCTTCACTTCTCAGCTTTCCGTTATAGCTCAGTTAGCCCTTAGGCTTGCAAAGAAACGAGGCAAAATTTCCCAGGATGAAATGGACTTCCTAGGAGAAAAAATGAACCAGTTGCCAGATATTGTTGAAGTGATAATCTCGAGACAAGAGGAAAAAGTCAAACACATCGCGAAAAAATACAAGGATTCAGAAATTTTCTTTTTCCTAGGTCGTGGAATAAGCGTGGCAACAGCCTACGAAGGCAGACTTAAGCTAATGGAAATAGCCTACGTGCCATCCATTGCTTTCCCAGCAGGTGAAAGCAAACATGGCCCGATAAGCCTTATTGAGCCAGGTTTCCCAGTGGTCTTCATCTGTGCCAAAGACGGGTCTCACAAAACTTTAATTGGCAATATAATGGAAATTAAAGCCAGAGGCGCTCAGATAATTGCGATTATAGAGGAAGGCGACGAAGAGATTAAGAAGTTGGCTGATGACTATGTTGAGATCCCCAGGGGAATTCCAGAGGTTCTGTCGCCAATACCATTCGTCATTCCGCTACAGCTCTTGGCATACTACATGGCCATTGAACGCGGCCACAATCCAGACACGCCTAGAAACTTGGCGAAATCAGTCACTGTGAAATAGCCCATTTTTACTACGCAGCTTTCTTTCAAAAGCATATACGTTAAAAGCCTACTGCGCAATTACTATTATGGTGCTTTGGTTTGGAGAAAGCTGACTGGAAAAAACTCGTTGACAGCTTAATAAAAGAAGGTATTCTCCGCTCGCCGAAAGTTATTAGGGCCATGCGCTCTGTGCCCCGCGCAAAATTTCTCCCAGAAAACATGCAGTCCTACAGCGCTGTGGATACACCACTTCCCATTGGCTTTGGACAGACAATTTCAGCGCCACATAGCTTCAGCCTTGCGGCTAAGCTAGGCGAAACATGGTTTCAATAATGAATGAAGCCCTCCAATTGGAAGTCGGCCACAGAGTGCTAGAAGTCGGCGCGGGTTCAGGATGGCACGCTGCCACCATAGCTGATATAATCGCTCCTAAAGATGCGCCGAGAAGCGAATGGGGACACGTATACACCGTGGAGATCATTCATGGTCTGGCTGAGGCTGCAAGAAAAAACATAATGAATACTGGATACGGTGACCGCGTAACAATAATATGCGCAGACGGTTCCATGGGGCACATTGAAAAAGCACCCTATGATCGAGTTCTTGTTACAGCTGCAGCGCCAGACGTCCCTAAACCTCTTATTGAGCAGTTAAAGCCCAGCGGAATAATGTTAATCCCTGTTGGAGGCGTTCCTCTGTTTCAAAGTCTAATAAAAGTCTCTAAAGATGCTGATGGGAAAATTAGTAAGGAAAGCCTCGGCGGAGTGGCCTTTGTTCCGTTAACTGGGCAGTATGGGCACCAGTTTTAGCCGAACCACTTTTCTAGGGTGGTTTTTTCCTTAAGCTTCTTGGTTCCTTCTTGCATTTTCTCTAGGGCTTTTATTACGCGGGCTTCCGAAAAGTCTTTTTCCCCGCAGATGAAATTAATCACGCCTTTTATGTCTGGTTCTCGCCACTCTATTCTATAATTGTCTGTAACTTTCGGATGCAAAAATATCTCTCTTATTCTTTGAGGTTCAGCGGGAAAGTCCGCGTCTTTTAACCTTGGTAAAACGTTTTCCAATTTTCCGTAATTCTTTATCATTTTTAAGGCAGTTTTAGGTCCTAGACCTTTTACGCCATCTGGATTAAAGTCTGTTCCTATAAGTATGCCCACGTCAATTAGCTGTTCGTAGGTGATTTCGCATTCTTTCAGAACTTTTTCAAGCTCAACAACCTCTGGGATGACCTCAATGTAAACGTTCTTGCTTGGAAGTCTCCTTCTGCCAGAAATTGTCACGTTTCTAACGAGCTTTGAGGCGCCAAAAAGTAGGCTGTCATAATCTTGGCTTGCACAATAATTGGCGTCTCCGCGTTTTGTTAAATGCGCTGCTTGGGCTTCTCCCTCGCTTGGCGCCTGAATCCACGGGATTCCCATGAGATTTAGAAGTTTCTTACTGTCTTCTGCCATGTAATCTTTTAAGCGCGAAGTCGCTTGAGCATACATTCGGGCTTCTTCAATTTTGCCTTCTTTTAAGGCTTGTTCATACTTTACTAAGGCTTCTTCTTTCGCTTTCATGCGTCTTTTAATTTCAACTTCTTTAAGGATAGGGGGAGTCCCGTCGAAAATGTAGATCGGTTTTATTCCCATTTCCACGAGGTTGCTTGTTCTGTAAAGTAAACCACTTAGGTGGCTTGTGATTTTTCCTGTGCTGTCTTTTAATGGTGTACCATCTGGCTGGCGGATTATGGCTAAAAACTGATATAGGGCGTTGTAAGCGTCTACGGCAATGGATTTTCCGCTCAGATCCTCAAGTTTAACGGTTACTTTCGGAACAAGGTCTCGCAGGTTTACGCCCAAAATAACCCCGTGAAATATAGGCATGAAACTGAAATAATAAACTTACGAAAACAAACATAGAAGATATAAGGAAGTCTTGCAATTACAAACCATCATCAAGGTGAACCTAATGTCTGAAAAAGCAGCCTTGTCATTGACCACATGTACAAGCTGCAGTAAACCACTTCAACCGGGCATGGAAGCAACCAAATTTCTTTGCCCAAACTGTGGAGAAATTCAATTAAGACGCTGCGGAAAATGCAGAAAGTTTGGGCGTCAATACAAGTGCCCAAAATGCGGTTTTATTGGACCATAATATAAACAGGAGGTGTTAGAATGGGCAGCGTTATAATTACCTATAAAATATTTCCGTCGGATATAACTGTAAATTTTGACGATTTGAAAAAGAAAATTGAAAGCTGTTTGCCTGAGTTTTCTTCCGTTTACGGGTACGGTGAAGAACCTATAGCTTTCGGCTTGAAGGCTTTGCTAGTTCAAATAAAGTTCCCAGAAGATAAAACGGGCGTCATTGAAGAGCTTGAAAAAGGGCTAGAAGGCATAGAAGGAATAAGCCAAGTGCAAACGATTATGGTGCGGAGAACAAGTAGATAACCTTAAACGTGTGTTTTTAAAATCATTACAATGATTATAGGAAGGATTATGGTTGAGTGAAGTTCAACTGCGTGTAGGTGATGCAAGACAACGGGATGTTGGCAGAGGCATTGCCCGTATAGACCAGAAGACAATGCAGAGGCTGGGAATAAGTGCTGGCGATGTAATCGAGATAGTTAACAAAAGGACAACTTCAGCTATAGCTTGGCCTGCCTACAGTGAAGACCAAAACCGGGACATTATACGCATAGACGGTTTCACCCGTAAAAACGCTGGAGTAGCCATAAACGAGTATGTGGTTGTTAGGCCAGCAAAGGTTAAGACTGCTTTGAGCATAATTCTCGCGCCAGTTGACATGCGATTAAACGTTGATGAGGACTTTACGAATTTTGTGAAAAATCGCCTCATGGAGAGAACCCTTGTTGAAGGCGACACAACGCTTGTTATGATGCTTGGTCATGCCATACCCTTCACGGTGACAAAAACTCGCCCTCACGGCATAGTCAAAGTGACAGCTGAAACGAAGCTTACAATTTTGAACGAGCCAGCGCCTGAGGGGAAGGGACTGCCAAGAACGACTTATGAAGATATCGGAGGGCTACATGAGGAGATTCAAAGAGTAAGAGAGATGGTTGAACTTCCTTTGAGGCATCCTGAACTTTTCCAGAGGCTCGGAATAGAACCTCCGAAGGGCGTGCTTCTCCATGGTCCTCCTGGCTGTGGCAAGACTCTTTTAGCTAGAGCTGTGGCCAATGAGTCAGAGGCTAATTTCTACTCGATAAATGGGCCTGAAATAATGAGCAAGTTTTATGGAGAATCAGAAGCTAGGCTCAGAGAAATCTTCCAACAATCCCAGCAGAACGCCCCAAGCATAATATTTATTGACGAACTGGATGCCATAGCGCCTAAACGTGAAGAGGTCACAGGGGAAGTTGAAAGGCGCGTGGTTGCCCAGCTTCTTGCCTTGATGGATGGTTTATCTGGCAGAGGCAATGTCATAGTTATAGGCGCCACCAACAGGCCCGGAGCGCTCGACCCAGCTCTGCGGAGACCAGGCAGATTCGACAGAGAAATCGAGATAGGTGTCCCAGACAGGCAAGGAAGGCATGAAATCCTTCAAATTCACACGCGCGGGATGCCACTCGCGGAAGACGTAGACCTTAAGAAACTGGCCGAGATGACTCACGGGTACACTGGCGCAGACCTTGCAGCTTTATGCAGAGAAACAGCCATGAAAGCCCTCCGCAGGTATTTGCCACAGATAAATCTTGAAGAGGAACGCATACCACCAAGCGTATTAGAAAAAATGGAAGTTAAAATGCAAGACTTCATCGACGCCTACAAGGAGGTCACGCCAACGGCCATGCGTGAAGTATACATAGAAATATCCACTGTCCACTGGGACGACATAGGCGGGTTGGAAGAAGTCAAGCAGCATCTTAGAGAAGCAGTGGAGTGGCCCCTGAAAAACCCAGAAATATTCAAAAGAGTTGGGATAAAGCCACCAAAGGGCATCCTTCTCTTTGGTCCTCCTGGCTGTGGCAAGACTCTTTTGGCTAGAGCGGTGGCAACCGAAAGCGAAGCTAATTTTATATCAATAAAGGGTCCGGAGGTCTTTTCAAAGTGGGTCGGTGAGTCCGAGAAAGCCATAAGGGAAGTCTTCAGGAAAGCCAGAATGGCTGCGCCTTCAGTCATATTCCTTGATGAGATGGATTCGCTTGCACCCCGTCGTGGCTTAGGCTTCGCAGACAGTGGTGTATCGGAACGGGTAATTAGCCAACTGTTGACCGAGATGGATGGCCTAGTCACACTAGAGGATATTGTTGTTATAGCGGCTACAAACAGACCTGACATCGTAGATTCTGCGGTGCTTAGACCCGGAAGATTCGATAGATTGATCTATGTGCCAGAACCCGATGAAAAAACTAGGCTGCAGATATTCAAGATTTACACTAAGAATATGCCGTTGGCTACAGATGTGGACCTAAACCAGCTGGCCATTATCACCAAATATTTTTCAGGCGCGGACATAGAATCCTTCTGCAGAGAAGCAGCTATGCATGCTCTCCGAAGAAATCTCGGTGCTAGAGAGGTTACGATGAAAGATTTTCAAGAAGCCTTAAAAGAGGTTGGGCCCTCAATAACGCCGGATATGGAGAAATGGTACAAGAGTTTTATACAACAAGTTCGACAAATTCAAAAACCTGCGACACCAGTTGCTTAGGAAGCGAGGCATATGCCCATTAAAACCTGGAAAACTAGACCCGCCCACTTTGTTCTGCTGGAGATTTTAACTAAGAAGGGTGATATGGCAGATACGGATCTTTTTGACCAAATGAAGGAAGAGTTTGAGGATTTAGGCTTCAAGGACTTTAATGAACTGTTGATGCGGTTAGAGATTAGTGGGAAAATACGAACAAGTTCTTTGGCTCGAGGAAAAAGACGGATTGAGTTTGTGCAATAGCATGAATCTTGCTAGCTGTTAGTGTGCTGTTAATGAAGATTGTTTCAGACGTAGCAATCATCGGCGGCGGTCCTTGTGGTTCCTTCGCAGCCTTGGAGCTTTCAAAACGTGGCGTCGACGTGACTGTTTTTGAAGAGCACAGTGAAATCGGCGTCCCATCCCATTGTTCTGGGCACCTAAGCATTAAAAGTCTAAAAAACTTGGGCTTGTACCCGCTCCCCGAAAAAATTGTTGAAAATGTTTTCAATGGCGCAAACTTCTATTCGCCAGAAGGCACGAAATTTTTTGTTCGCTTTCCCTCCCCAGTAACATGTGTTGTTAATCGCGCTTTTTTTGACAATCACATCGCGAACACAGCTGAGGCAGCTGGAGTCAACTACCGCTTAAATGCGCGTGTTGACTCTCTGCACATTGAAAATGGTCTCGTTAGAGGCGTAAATGTTAGGCAGGGCGAAATTGAGAAAAAACTTTCGGCCAAAATTGTTGTCGATGCTGAAGGAATACCTTCAAGGATTTTAATGCAAGCAGGCTTGCTTCCGCTTGACCGCAACAAGCTTGTCTATGCTGTTCAAGCCGAAGTCGAAAACGTTAAAGACACAGAACAAGGCATCCTTGACGTTTTTCTTGGAAAAGCTTACGCACCTGGCTTTTACGCATGGCTCGTCCCGAAACGTGATGGAACAGCACGAGTCGGTTTAGCCGCTAAGACGGGAAATCCAAAAGAGCTCTTAAACAAGCTTATGCTCAAACATCCAATAGCGTCAAATCAATTGCGCACGGCAAGAGTATTGCGAACAGTTTTTCATCCCATAACTTTGGGCGGGCCAATCCCAAAGACTTACTCAAACGGATTTTTGGCGGTTGGAGATGTAGCTTCTCAAGTAAAGCCTACAACGGGAGGCGGTGTGATTTTCGGAATGACATGTGCAAAAGTTGCGGCTGAAGTTGCCTATGAGGCTTTACAAAGAAATGACTTTTCCTCAGAGTTTTTGCGCTTGTACCAAGAGCGGTGCGATAAAATTTTGGGTTTTGATGCCGATATTATGCGTAGAATTAGATGTATGCTTGACAGAATTTCCGATGAAAAACTCGATGAGGCTATTCGCTTCTGCACAAAACTAGATTTAGCTAAAACTCTGCAGAACATTGAGGAAATAGATTTTCAAGGACAAGCCTTACTACGAACTTTACAAAGACCAAGGATGCTAACTACCCTTGCCTACTTCTTTTTTCTGTACTTCTCTCCAAATTCCTAACCTTGTCCGTCAAGGACATTCCTATTTAGATTTGACATTTTCCTGACGACGAGCAGAACTCTAGAATTGCTAAATAAAGTTTAATTCGCACAAGATTATGCAAGCTTCATGTAATGAAAGGAATAAAGATTGGTTGCCGTTGCATAACCATGAATTATCATCTAATCGTTCAGCCACTGGACTAGCGCGCGCGCTAATTACAATTTTCTTGAGGACATCGGCAGAAATTCTATTGGCATATATGAATCTAGAATCAGAAGTTTTGAGGTTCTTCAGAGAAAAACATTGCCAGATCACCTAGTCCTAAGACCGATAAAGCTTTCTGGCGAAACTCTTAATGAGGGGAAGAAGAATGATTTATCTTGATGAATTAACCGAGGAACTGAAGAACTATTGGATATACGATCCACGAAGGCTGACACTTGTTGTTTTGCCTCACTTCATAATAGGATTTGGACATGACCTTGCTGGCCTATCTCTCGAATTCAATGTGTCCATAGTTTCAACCTATGGTATAAGTGAGAGATACTTGCCTCAAGCTTGCGTGGGAATAGGCTTACATGAAATTGGCCACAATCTCGGATTAAGACACTGTAAAACCAAGAATTGCTTGATGAGAACTCCTTGTAAACCTAAAAATTTTTACAAGGGGATTTACTGGCTTTGTAGTGAACATAAGGACGAATTTTTTGACAGTTGCACGAACTCAAATATGCAAGGTTGCAATTAATTAAAATCCTTGGAGTATAAACTGTTAGACACGGTTGGATAGGTCATGTGCGAGTTCCATTATAAACAGATTCTTGTTTTTCGTTCCGACTTAAAGTTAAGCAAGGGCAAAATTGCAGCTCAGGCTGGACATGCGGCAATTTCAGCGGCAGAAGAAGCTCGCAAACTTCACAAGACTTGGTGGAGAGCTTGGATTAGCGAAGGACAACGCAAAATAGCGGTTAAGGTGAGAACCGAAAAAGAAGTGCTGGACTTGGAAATCCAAGCAAAGGAATTATCATTGCCAAGTGCGCTGATTGTTGATAGAGGCCTCACAGAGATTACACCAGACACAATTACTTGTTTGGGAATCGGCCCAGCTCCTGCCGAAGATGTAGATAAATTAACAGGTAGACTTCCACTCTTGTAAGAAAAGGCGCAAAAAGGTTTGTTCGTCCCAAAAATTGATAGGCTGATAGGCCTTGGAGTTTACGCCACAAAGGCCTCTGGCATTAGCGGCGTTATTCGATATTTTGTAGAGGATTTTGTCGTCGAAGAAATTCTTGTTGACGGTTCAAGGGCCGAAATTAATCAGCCTCCTACGCGGCAAGTTCTAAGCTCCTCACCACTAAAAAACCGTTACCTGCTATGCATTTTAGTTAAGCGAAACTGGGACACTTTCATCGCCGTAAGAAGCATCGCAGAACAACTCGCAATAAACTCAAAGCAGATAAGCATAGCAGGCATAAAGGACGCGAAAGCGGTTACTGCACAATTCATTACCATTGAAAACGCTTCGATGAAAGATGTTCAAAAGGTTAATGTTAAAGATATAAAAATTCATCCAATAGGCTATTTGCGTAATAAGCTATCAGCCTACTATCTTTTAGGAAACAACTTTCACATAAAAATCAAAGCTGTAAACTACTCAAAATCATTGGTCAAAAAGCGAATATCAAAAATAGTCGAAGAACTCGGAATTGTTGGCGGCGTCCCGAATTTTTTTGGTCATCAGCGTTTCGGCACGACTCGCCCAATAACACATCTGGTAGGCAAAGCCATAGTCAAAGGCGACTTTAAAAAAGCGGCCATGCTCTTTCTGGCAAAACCAAGCTCTCATGAACACCCTGCATCGAGACAAGCCCGCGAAAACCTGCAGAAAAACCAAAACTATGAACAAGCTTTGCAACGTTTTCCGAAACAATTGCGCTACGAACGACTAATGCTCAAGCACTTGGTTGAAAAGCCAAATGATTTTTCCGGCGCGTTCAAACGTATACCGATTAAACTGCAAGAGCTTTTCCTTCAAGCTTATCAATCTTATCTCTTCAACAAGTTCCTAAGCAAGAGAATCACAAATGGCTTCTCTCTGAACGTAGCTGAATTAGGAGATTACGTCGTAAACATTGAGCATTCTGGGCTACCAATGCTCACAATGCACAAAATAGCTACCAGCGAAGCCCTTGTAGAAATTAATAATGCCATTAAGGCGGGAAAAATGCGGGTGGCGATTCCTCTGATTGGGTTTAGGCAACCCTTTTCACGGGGCGTTCAAGGAGAAATTGAGAAACAAATCCTAGAAGAAGAAGGAATAAAACCAGAAAGTTTCAAAATAGCAGCCATGCCCGAAATGAGCGGAAGAGGAAAGCTGCGAACCACCATAACTCCTCTAAAAAATTTTCTACTGCAAGAAGTTTCATGCGACCCGAATAATCCTCAAAAATACCAAACCCAAGTGAGCTTCATGTTGTTCCGAGGATCCTATGCAACAACGCTACTAAGAGAAATAATGAAGCCACGTAACCCAATAAAAGCTGGATTTTAAAAGCATTATATTGAAGTTTTCTCGTCAAGTCTTTCCAGCTTGAATATTACAGGTCTCAAACCGTCTGTGCAGGCCAAATATACTGAACCTTCCTCCTTTGCGCCAACACACCTAAAATCTCCACCGTACTGCTGTATAGCTAAGCCCTTATACATGTCATTAAACGCCCACGGGCACGGTCAGCCTTTAGGCATTCCAAGGTTCACGTCTTCAGATATGAACGTGTCGCCTTCTCTAAAGCGTTCACAGCAACCTGCCTCTTCTGAAATCTTCGGAAAATTCACGCCCAAAATATCCTCAGTTTTGATCTTTTTAACCACTGTTATTCTTATTCTAACCATCCAAACTTCACAAAGAGCAATTCACAGTTTTAACGTACATGTTTTCTCCTTGACTGGTCACTATTTTATTCGGTTCTAAGTATTCATTGCACGCGAAATCCTAGAGTTGGTAGCTTTTTGCGCATAGTACAACGAATAGCGCGCGCTAGGGGTCAATCAGCCTATTGTCTTCAGCAAATCCGAACGCGTTATTATCCCAACGACTTCTTTGTTTTTCTCTATCAGTATGCCAGGATGTTTCTCTAACAGAGGCCGAATTACATCTAGGCTTGCGTCTTCTTGAACCGTTAGTAAAGGTGGGTCCATAACGTTCTTGGCTTTCTCTTCCGCCAAGTTTGCCCTCAAATTTCTAATTATGGTTTCTTCTGTTATTGTTCCAACAACTTTTTTTCCGCTCATCACAGGCACCTGCGAAACTGCATGGCGTATCATGACTTCACTTATTTTGAGTATACTATCATTTGCCTTCGCAAAGATCACCTCCTGCGTCATTATGTCTCCACATTTCTTCTGCTTTACCTTAGTCAAAACGCGCAGAATCTTGTTAATCGTGGAAAGCCGCGGATCTACATTCCCTCGCTCTATTTTCGCTACATGCGCCTGCGAAACGCCGACAAGTTCCGCTAGCCTTTTCTGAGTCAAACCCGCCTCCGTCCTCAGCCTTCTGAGCTTGGCGCCTGTTATTGCCAAAAAATAACCTCCAGTTATTTCTGCATATAAGTCTATACAGTAAAATATATATTTGTTGTTGTGCATAGAAGCTAAACTTCACAAGAAGGAGGGAGAGCTTCCTATGCGTAATATAATAGTTGAAGACCTAAAACAAACGCCTCTGGAAAAGCAGCGTGTGGAAATAGTTGAAAGAAAAGGCTTAGGGCACCCTGATTACATATGCGACGCAGTCATGGACAACGTCTCCATAAACCTGAGCAAAACATACTTGGAAAAAGCTGGCACGATCCTGCACCACAATGTTGACAAATCGCTCCTTGTTGCAGGCGAGTCTGAGCCGAAATTTGGTGGCGGTGCATTAAAACAGCCAATGCTGTTCGTGTTTGGCGACAGAGCCACATCAGAATTTGGAAATGTAAAAATAGACGTCGGCGACGTGGCAATAAGCGCGGCTAAAGAATGGTTCAAGAAGAATATGCGGTTCATAGACCCAGAAGAGCATGTAAAATACCAAGTAGAGCTTAAGCCTGGCTATGTCAGTTTGGTGGACATTTTTAAACGTGAAGGAAAAGTTTTAGGTGCCAACGACACCTCAGCGGCTGTTGGCTACGCACCAATGACAAGAACCGAAAAAACTGTTTTGCAAACAGAGAAGTTCCTTAACTCCAAAGAGTTCAAGGAGCGTTTTCCTGAATCCGGCGAAGACATAAAAGTAATGGGCTTCAGAAATAGCAACGACTTACGATTGACAATAGCTATGGCCTTTGTTGACCGTTTTATAAATAGTGAAGAAGGCTATTTTGAGAAGAAAGCCAAAATACTCGATGAAATCAAAAGATTCGTTGCAGCCAACACAAACTTCAGCAATGTTGACGTGCAATTAAACACCTTAGACGTCCATGGGAGAGGTTTAGGCGGCTTATACCTAACAGTGCTTGGCACGAGTGCCGACGGCGGCGACTCAGGACAAGTGGGCCGAGGAAACCGCGTAAATGGCTTAATATCCCTTAACAGACCCTTCTGCTCTGAAGCTGCAGCTGGTAAAAACCCGGTAAGCCACGTTGGAAAAATTTACAATGTCTTGACATACAAAATAGCGCAACACGTTTATGAAGAAGTGCTAGAAATTGAGGAAGTTTACATCTGGCTCCTAAGCAAAATTGGGCATCCCATAGATCATCCAACAGTTGCTGCCGCTCAAGTTGTAATGAAAGGCACCAACTCTTTAGAGAAAGTTCAACGTGAAATAAGTGAAGTGCTAGATTACGAACTTGAAAACATAGACAAGTTCTGCATGGACCTCGCCAAAGGAAAAATCCAAACCTATTAAACTTTGGACAAACCGCGCGCGCTGCCAATCCAAAGCAACGTCTTACTTGCCATGCCCCAAAATGATCCTGAAAACCACTCTTACGAATGGATAAATTTAAAACAAGATTGCCATCTAAAGAACATGTGCAAAGAAACAGTTTCTTGCGCTAAACAGTACAAGGAGTTGAAACGATAAAATGTATAGAAGAGAAATGCATAAGGCAGTCTGCGCCGACTGTGGAAAGGAGTGTGAAGTCCCCTTCAAACCTGACGGAAGCAGACCAGTATATTGCCGAGAATGTTATTCTAAACGAAGACCTCCTAGAAGATATTAAGCTTATAAGCCAACGTCTTTAGCTCGTTTCATAAACATTTTTTTACCACTAACCATAATAAGCAAAGGGTGCACTCTTGTATGAGGTTGAGACTAAAATAATGCCTAGAGATCCAGTTTGCGGTGCTGTTCTTGACGAACAGACGGCCAAATTCAAGATCACCTATGGCGGCGAAACCTATCATTTTTGCAGCTTGACCTGCAAGAAGAGATTCAAAAGGCAACCAACAAAATTCGTAAAGTAAACAGACGCGCGAGCTATAATCATATGTCCCGTTTTATTTAATAGAGTGTATTCACTCTCAGATAACCTTGAGTTCTGCCAGGTGAAATGTTTGGCTAAAGATCCTGTTTGCGGAATGTACGTGGATGAGAAGACCGCGAAGTACAAGGCCACGGTAAGGGGAACCACTTACTACTTTTGCAGTCAGACATGCATGAAGGAGTTTATGGCTCCAGAAATAGAGATTAAACGACTCAAAATCTACGTTGCTGTGGGAGTCGCTCTCACTATTCCAATAATCATCTTAACTTATCTGAGCCTTTCGCCAATGACCCTCAACAATTATGTCTTGTTGGTTCTTGACACGCCAATTCAATTCATTTTCGGTTGGCGATTCTACAGAGGGACCTACGACGCCCTTCGAAACAGAATGGGAAACATGGATGTTCTCATAGCCTTGGGCACAAGCGCGGCTTGGATATATAGTACTGCCGTGACCCTTTTTCCATCATTCTTTGCCTATAGCGGAGTCTACTTTGACACTGCCGCAGCAATAGTGACGCTAGTGCTTACCGGCAGGTTTCTTGAGCACTTAAGCAAGGGCAGAGCATCTGAAGCTGTTAGGAGGCTCATGGATCTGCAGCCCAAGCTTGCCCATGTGGAAAGAGATGGAAAAGAAATTGAAGTTCCTGTTGAGCAGATTAGTGTAGGCGACGTTTTCGTAGTTCGACCGGGAGAAAAAGTTCCTGTGGACGGCAGGGTAGTCGAAGGGCATTCGTCTTTGGATCAATCTATGATCACGGGAGAAAGTATTCCCGTTGAGAAGAACCCCAGCGATGAAGTCATAGGGGCCACGATTAACAAGACTGGTTTGCTCAGGGTTGAGGCTACGAAGGTGGGTCAGGACACGGCTTTGGCGCAGATAGTCAAGCTGGTCGAGGAAGCTCAAATTGGAAGAGCGCCGATACAGAAGCTTGCCGATCGGGTTGCGACTTACTTTGTTCCTTTAGTACTGGTTATTGCTTTAACGTCTGGTCTAGCTTGGTATTTCATTGGGAATATAGGGTTGCAGTTTTCGTTGCTGGCGTTTGTGTCGGTGACAGTTATTGCTTGTCCTTGCGCGCTGGGGATTGCAACTCCTGCGGCGCTTTTGGTGGGTACGAGTAAAGGTGCTGAAAATGGCATTTTGATTAAGGGAGGCGACTATTTGGAGATCGCTCGCAAGGTGGCAGCGGTAGTCTTTGACAAGACGGGCACGTTGACCGTGGGGAAGCCTTCTGTCACGGACGTGGTATCTTATGGAAAATATGATGCCGACACTGTTTTGATGCTTGCTGCTTCGGTGGAGAAGGGCTCGGAGCATCCTTTGGCTGAAGCGATTGAAAAAGAAGGTGCCGCGCGTTCCCTGAAGATATTGAACCCGTCTGATTTCGAAGCAATTGCGGGGAAAGGTGTCAAAGCGAGGATCCGACGCAGGAACATCGTTCTGGGCAACAGAACGCTTATGGCCGAAATGGCTGTGGACGTTTCGAAGATCGAGGAGAAGACGAGGGAGCTAGAGGAGGACGGCAAGACAGTTATGTTTTTGGTGGTTGACGATGTGCTTGCGGGAGTGATAGGGGCAGCAGATACGCTTAAAGAACATGCTAAAGAGGCCATAGAGGAGTTGAGGAAGATGGACATAGAAGTGATCATGCTTACTGGCGATAATGAGCGGACCGCAAAAGCCATCGCAAAGAAGCTGGGCGTGGATAGGATTTTTGCCGAGGTTTTGCCGCAACAGAAAGAGGCGATGATCGAGAAGTTGCAAAGGGAAGGCAAGATTGTGGCGATGGTTGGAGACGGTATCAATGATACACCTGCTTTGGCGAAGGCAGATGTGGGAATTGCCATCGGCAGCGGAACGGACGTAGCCAAGGAGACTGGCGGGATAGTTCTGGTTAAAGAGGACTTGCGGGATGTTGTCATCGCCATAAAACTGAGCAAAAGCACCGTGAGCAAAATCAAACAGAACCTGTTTTGGGCTTTTGCTTACAACGCGGCTCTGATTCCGATCGCTGCAGGAGCGTTGGTTCCGTTTTTTGGGGCAGAGGTGTACAATCTGCTTCCTTTTCTCGCTGCAGGGGCGATGGCGTTCAGCTCAGTGACCGTGGTAAGCAATTCGCTTTTGTTGGAAAGGTTTAGACCTTCTTTCTGAAATGTGGAGACTGGTGAGATTTTGAGTTCTGAGGGTAGTGAGGAAAAGACTGCGCCGGCTGAGGGTGAAACGAAGGGAGAAAAAGCTGGAAAGTCGCGCATGGTTGTGTCTGTTAGAAATATAAGTTGTGTCACGTGTGGGCTCGCCATAGAGAAGCAGGTAAAGAAGATAAAGGGAGTAGAGGACGTTAAGACCGCTGTGATGCTGAACAAAGTGTTCATAGATTATGATCCGAAACTTGTTGATCTAGGCACCATCAGAAAGGCAATAGACAAGACAGGGTACAAAAGCTACATGAATGTCGAGGAAAAAAAGCTATAGAGCGTGCGCTCTATAATGGGAGCCTAATTCCAACCTTTGCCTTTCTCGCCTTGTCATAAACCAGTTTAGCCGTCACCATGTCACCTATAGCCAAGCCTAAGTTCATCGACATTATGCGCTCTTTGGAGGTTTCCCTACCAGCTTTTTTGCCAGTTACGATTTCTCCCAAGTCCGCGTACACTTTGGGAATATTAGAGAAGTACCCGTGTGTGGTGTAATAGGTAAGTTGTTCTCGGTCGTCAGTGCAGAACTTATCCATAGAATGCATTGCCGCCGGTTTCCAATATGAATCGAAATCCAAAGGGCACGCAAAGCCGCCGTCCTTAAACCATGAAGCTTCTATTACCTGTTGAGGGTGCTTTAGGATCGGACCAGAAGTAACTACTATGTCACAATCTTCAACAGCCTTCTTAGGCGAATCGACAGGAACGACGTTTAATCCAAACTTGGTAGTCATCTCTTCCACGTATCGGCGCAAGTTCTCCGTGACAATGTCGTAAGCCTTCACCTCTTCCAAGTCTTCGCACACGGATAGCAAGGCTTCGAGATTGCTTCGGCCTTGAACGCCGCAGCCGAGAACGCCGAGCACCTTCGAGTCCTCCCTAGCTAAGTACTTAGCCGCCACAGCGGTTGCCGCTCCGGTCCTTTTCGCGGTCACCCAAGTGCAGTCCATGACGCAAATTGGAAAACCAACCTCAAGATCGTTCAATATGATTAAGCCAGAAATATACGGTAAGCTACGTTTGGGGTTTTCAGGAAATCCACTAACCCATTTTACTCCAGCAACTTCCATCCTAGGAATGTAAGCAGGCATGGCGTGGATGAAGGCGTCCTTTGGAAGATGAAGCCCTGGTTTTGGTGGGACCTCAATCTTTCCTTCCCCTTTTTCACGAAAGGCCCATTCAACGACTTCAATTATGTCTGTGATGGGAATGTTCAGCTTCTCAATTTCGCCTCGGGAAAGATAAAGGAAATTCGCTGGAAACTTCATAGTCATAGTAAACCCATGTCAAGAATTGAATGGAAAAACATAAAAAATTTTCTAGTAGAAACTACTTATCGGAGCAAAGAAAGGCTCACTCTCGCGCTACAAATGGAGGGTAGTCTTGATGATTTCAGTAATTTGTTTTGTTCGGGAGTAGTTTTTCTAAAATTCGCTTTGGATAAGTTCTTCTACTGTCTTTTTTACGGCTTGTTGGCTGTTGCTTTTTGGTTTCCAGCCTAGAGATTTAATTTTCGCTATGTCTAGAAGCATGTTTTTGACATCGCCTTTCCAGCCTCTTCCGCCGTTTACCCCACCAGTAAACTTGAATTTGACGTTTCTAAGCTTCATTTCTTGTGCCACCGTTTGGGCTATGGTTTTGACGCTGATTTGGTCTTCTGAGCCTATGTTGTAGATTTCCACACGGTTTTTTGTTTTTTCCAGTGACAAAAGCATGGCTTGTATGCAGTCGTATATGTGGAGGTATGATTTGGTTTGGGTTCCGTCGCCTAGGATTTCTAGTTCGTTTGGGTTCTTGCGGAGTTTTTGGATGAAGTCGTAGATTACGCCGTGGGTGCTTCTGGGACCAATAATGTTGGCTAGACGGTAGATTAATGCTTCGAATCCGTACGTGTAAGCATAAGCGGAGATCAGAGCCTCGCTGGCGAGTTTAGTTGCGCCATAAACGGAGATGGGTTTTAATGGCGCATAGTCTTCGGGTGTTGGAATTTTCGCCGGTTCGCCGTATACTGTCGATGTAGAGGCAAACACTATCAGACGGGTGCCTGGGCTGTCCTTAAGCTGCTGAAGCAAAACGTGGGTTGCGTAGAGATTTTGCTGAAAGCACGTTTGAGGATTGCTCAGCTCCAGCCGAACTTCTGGGTTAGCAGCAAGGTGGAAGACGATTTCAGCGTTTTTCAGGGCTTTTGTGACGTGGGCTGGGTTGGTGCAGTCTCCCCTTAGCATTTTTGCTTTCCTAGGTGCACCTTTCAGCAAGTGCTGAACGTGGGTAATTGAGCCAGATGAGAGGTTATCCAAAATTGTGATTTCCCAGTTTTGCTGCGTCAAGGAGGCGCATAGGTGGCTTCCGATGAAACCTGCTCCGCCGGTGACTAAGACTTTTTTCATTTTCTAGCCTTCACTTTCGCTTGTTTACTTTTAAATCCTACAGTTGTGGATTTAATTTTTTGGATGTGACGTGAGTTTTGCGTCGTTCTCTCTTAAGAGATTTAGTCAAATAAGATCACGTTTCATTTTTTAGTTTTTCAAATTCTTCAAGAATTCTGTATGTTATTCCCCAGATGACGTTGGGTCCTATGGTATATGCAGGGAATTCTCCAAAGTCGAATTTGACGAGCCTTTTGTGTTTGATTAATCCTTTTAAAGGAAGCCAAAAGAACAATTCTAATTCGTTTTTGTTTAGTCTGATTGTCGGTTCATGTTCTAGAAGGATTACGAAGGGGAGAATCTTTAATTTCGGGTTTTGGGCTGATATTTGGGCTTTCATTACTCCTAAGAAGCGGCAATGGTCAAGGAGGTTTATGTTGGTTTCTTCTAAGGTTTCTCTGATTATGGTTTGTTTCAGGCTGCGGTCTCCGGCAATGCGTTTCCCTCCTGGGAAGGCCATTTGTCCCGACCACGGATCAGCGAGATTTTCAGCTCTCTTCGCCAAGAAGAGGTTGAGATCTTGGTCTACATTTTTTATTAACAGGGCAACTGCTGCATTTGCGTCTTGTTCTTCTGACGTTGATCTTAATGCGTTCAGTAATTTTTCAACGGCGGTCAAATTGAACACTTAGGCCAAGCTGGCTGATTTATCTTCGCAGCGTCATATTTAGATTTTCAGTCAGAATGGTGAATTGGAGGAGTGGAAAAAGAAAGGTTCAAATCGTTTTGAATTGTCTACAGGTACAAGTGCCTAAAATGAGTCAAGTTGCTATTTCGAAAGGGACAAACCCTATTGAAACCACGGTTGAAGCCTTAAAGATGGTGAAGCCTTACGTGGATAGAATTCTTTCTGTGAAAAGACCGATCCTAATCAAGCCCAACTACTTAAATTCGAAGCATCCTTCAACCGGAATCACCACGGACAGCAGGGTGATAGAGGGCGTTGTCAAGTTTCTGAGGGAACAGGAAATAGGCGATATAATCATAGGGGAGGGAAGCGGTTTCGCGGATACTTTTGAAGCTTTCAAAGTTGCAGGTGTCGATGCCGTTGCTGAGCGGTGGAACGTGAAACTTGTTGACCTTAATAGGGATGAATTCGTTGAGGTTTACCCGCCTAATTCGCTGTTGCTGAAGAAGGTTAAAGTGGCAAAGACTGCTCTAGATTGCACTATAATTAGCGTTCCGAAGCTTAAGCCCCACAGAATAGCTACGGTCACATTAAGTTTGAAGAATATGATGGGCGCTTTAGCTTCTAAGGGCTCTATGCACACTGGCTCTCTGAGCAGGAACATCGTTGATCTTGCGTCTGTTCTGAGACCTGGCATCTCGGTTGTGGACGGGATAATTGCGGGGGAAGGCCATGAAAGCAGCGGAAACCCGGTGGAAATGAACTTGGTTATTGCAGGGACGGATCCTGTGGCTGTTGACGCTGTCGGCGCTGCAGTGATGGGGATATCGCCGATGGATGTTAAACATTTGGTTTTAGCCCAAGAAAAAGGACTGGGAACCTGCGATTTGGGGCAGATAACCTTAGTGGGGGAGCCTTTAGAAAAGGTGAAACGGGTTTTTCGCAGTTCTTTTTCATCAAAGCTTCTTGTTCACCTTAGTTGATGCACCGTTGAGGATGTTTATCTGCCCGACAGCCGTCATCTGAGGATTGTTGAGGGTTGTTCAAAACTTGCCTGTCCAGCAGTATAGGCAAAGGTCCTCTCTTCTCAGGCCTTCGTTGTTAGGGGCTTCAACCACCGCTCTTGCCATATTTTCTACGGTTTGAAAATTCAGTGTGGTGAAACCTATCATCTTTCTTATCTCCTCAACCATTATTTTGTGTTCTGCACTGTTTGGATCCATATATCTTGTTAAGTCTCCTTCGTCGTTTCTTCCAAGGACTTTGCGGGTTGCAAGGTTAGCGCCGTTAGCTGATAGGTCGAAGATGCATGGGTAAATTTGAGGTGGAGATGCTATCCTGCCATGTATCTCCTTGGGTTCGTAGGGCCAAATTCTATCTCTTAAAAGGTTTTGCAGCTGAGTTCCCCTCCTGATTGAGTCGTCGACCAAAATTATTTTCATACCTTTTATGATCTGACGGTTTGGAACCTGTTTATATCTTGCTATGAGCTCTCGTCTTTCCTGCGTAGACGGAATGTAACTTCTGCCCCAAGCAGGCGTATACTTAATCAAAGGTCGCCGTAAAGGAGCAACTGACTCAAGAGCCTCTTTCACTCTTTTTTCAAGCTGATCCACATCTGTTTTTCCCTGTTTAAAATCTTCAATGAACCTTTCAATTTTTTCCTTGGCTAACTCTATTTTTCTCTTGACGTACCCAATCGCATGTGGGAAGCCAGAGTCGGCTATGCCTAAAACCATATCTGCCTCTACCTGGTCGTTCTCTGCAAGGAAGCCGCCGCATCTTTCTCTGACGATCTCGGCGTTTATGCCATAATAGTCTGATGTCGGAAATCCGAAATAAACGTGGAGGAAAGGACAGAATCTTTTCCGGCCGCTTGCGGATACTCGCGTTTTCAGGCCGGTTTCTCCTATTGAAACTACTTCGCGATACTCAAGGAATTTGAAGATTTTGTAGCCTACATTTGAGAAGGCTGAAGTTTCAGATGCTATAGCCCAATTTTCTCCGTTTACTCCAACTGTCAAAGGAAACGTGTCTCCGGCAGCGTATATGCTTCTATCATCCTTTGACAAAAGTAGCAACGAAATTGATCCGTCAATCTTCTGATACATTTTTTCGATTCCATTAAGCAGATTCTCTCCAGTGCAGATTAACTCGCCAACGATCTCTGTCTGATTAGGAACCTTTCCATCAGCTGTTTCTCGCGATTTTTTGAAGGTAATCCCTGCCTCAATCAAATCTGTGTATAGTCTTTTTGCGTTCTTGATTAGACCGATTGTACAGAGGGCAAAGGTTCCTTGCTTGGATTCAAACTTTAGCGGCTGTTCCTCTTTTACGTCGCTGATCACGCCTACGCCAATTTTGCCCTCTAGCCCATGATAGTATTTCAGGAATTTTGACTTGAACATGCTGTTGTTGATGTCACGGGAAAAAATCTTGATGTCACCGTCAAGAAAGGCCAAGCCTCCGATTTCCATTCCCAAGTGTGAATGATAATCGATTCCGAAGAACAAATCCCTTGCCAAATTATCTTTAGAGATGACTCCGAACAGCCCGCCTAACATGCTCTAAACACCTTGCGTTGCGTTAACATCGCTGTTTTGTGTAAAAAGCGTTATTGATGCGAACGTGACAAAAGAATGTTTGGTGTACAAACACGAGTTGGAAGAAAATTTTTAAGAGGAAATGACTAGGCGGCGCGCGGTGAGGTTTGAGCTGTATGGATTTTCTTAAACACGTTTTGAATAGAGCGTGCGCTATTGTCAAATTTCGCTTGTTACGGATTAAGATCGCGAAAGATTGGCTCTTTCAATAAAAAAAGGTGGGTTATTTGACGTTCACGATGTTTACTGGTTTCTTTAGGAGCCGGAAGGCAACTATTACGCCTGCGATGACGACTGTGACTGCGATCAGAAATGTCAGCATACTCATTGGGAACCATTTAGCGATATTCGCAATTGGGGTGCCTTCAACGCCGATGGAAGGATCATGTTCCAGAGTGTTGCTGCCGAAGTATGGGTAGCCAATGAATAAGCGCATGTGGTTTCCCGCCGATATATAGGCTGCTGTGACGTTTACGCTTACTGTTGACCTATCTGTGGAGTTGATTATTACTGCTTGGTCTACGAAGTCGAAGAATCCTGCTAATGTTTCGCTTTCGTTTGCAAAGCGCAGTCGGTAGCGTTCACGTAGGCGGTCTTGAATGGTCATTGGTGTTTCGTCTGCGCCTGTTGCTGTCACGTTTTCGCTGATCTTGATTTTGTTGTTGCCAACGAGCATGGCTGATGCTCTTGAGTGTTCCTCTACGAGGTCGTTTGTGGACAAACTGTCTTGTTCAGCTATGGGCATATCCTCTACTTCTATTGACGCTAGGTCAGTCCATAATGCTAGGCCGCTGCGCATTTTGGGAGCGGTGACATTGAATTCTTCATGGAGAACGTCGAAGAATCTGCTTATTTTGTCCACGTTCCATTCCCAATTTTTGACTATGAGGTCCATTTTTAGCTCGCCAGCATGCACGTCGTATGTGTATAAGCCATGGACGTCTTCAGTTGCGTTTTTTCCGTAGAATCTGCAGCGGATTATTACGTTGCCTTCGGCAAAATCGAACCTTGGCGGTGCTTCAGTTAGTGTGAAGTTGAATCCTATGCATGAGACGCCGTCTGATCTTGTGATGTTCTCTGGACCTGTTAGGTTCCATTGGCAGGCGCTGAAGGGTAGGTATGCTGGGTGTAAGTCTAAGAGCCAGCCGAAGTACATGGTTTGGATGAGATTTCCTATTCGTGTTCGGTAAGGCCCCATCATAGCGTATTTTGCTTCTAGACGCTCCTTTATTGTCAATGCATTGGCCTCGTACTTTCTAAGGTAGTATGAGAAATCAAGGGTTAGATATTCGATTAGGCCCTTGTATTTGACGACGTAGACGTTGTTGGTGTCGTTGTTGTACCACCATAGGAACATGGGTTTCTTTCCTTTGGCTGGGAATAATATCGTTATCATGTCTGTTTCAATCCTCCACCATTTGCCGTCTTCGGTTTGGTCGAGGTTGACATCGGAGTCTTCGCTGTCCTCTGTGGCTGTGACCTTGGCTATCAGAGAGCCGGAGAGCATTATTGAGAACAATAGAAACGCCAGAGAAATCGTTATTATTGATTTTCCAACTTTTTTCATGTTTTTTACCTGAAAATAGGCATGCCAGACGGCTTATTAAGAGAATCGTTTCGGTAAATCTCGAACATTTGTTTTTTAAAGTTCTAGAAATCTGGAACTGCGAGTTTGTAGACTGGAATTGGTGACTTAGCACGCGCTAGTTGCCTCAACGTTTAGGTTGCTTTGCACCGTGACGTGAAGAATCAGTTGACAGACTGTTAGTGAGTGAAGAGAGTGTCTGTGCAGCTTTGTGTAAGTATTTATTTTATTGGTTCTATCTTAGCCAGCTGAGGCATAGCGAAGTTTATTTGAGTAGACGTTGGTTGTTTCTTTATGATTCGTTTGTGGTTTGACAAGGGCACTATTTTGTTAAGTGGTGAGGTGGGAACGCCTTACGGCAAGTGGGATCCCAGGGTTGGTTGTTACAGGATTAAGGCTGCACATTACAGGGATGTTTTAGACTACTTGAAAGAGAGCGAAGTTGAGTATCGAGATGAGGTTCAGAGCCTTCCGCCTCTTGAGTCTTTGAAGTGCACCGTTGAACTTCGGCCTTATCAGAAGGAGGCGCTGAGCAGGTGGCGCCGCGCACGTATGAGGGGGGTTCTGGTCTTGCCTACGGCTGCTGGAAAAACCTACATAGCTTTGAAGGCGGTTGATCTTCTGAAGACGCAGACTTTGATTGTTGTTCCAACGTTGGATTTGATAGATCAGTGGAGAAAAAGGGTTAAGGAATGGCTCAAGGTGGAGTGTGGAGCCGTTGGAGGAGGCGAAAACACTGTGCGGATGGTGACTGTTTCAACCTATGACTCAGGGTATTTGCAGGCGGAATGGCTGGGAAACAGGTTCATGTTCATAGTCTTCGACGAGGTTCATCATTTGGCTTCGCCGAGTTACATGCAGATCGCTGAATTGTACATTGCACCTTACAGGATGGGTTTAACTGCCACCTATGAAAGGAGCGACGAGAGGCATAAGCTTCTTCCAAGCCTCGTGGGAGATTTGATTTACAAAGTGAACGTTGACGAATTGGCTGGTAAACACCTTTCGCCTTACACTTACGAGAAAATACTTGTTGAGTTGGATCCTGATGAGCAGGATGCCTACGAGAATGAGATGGGGGTTTTCAGAAGTTACCTGAATGAGAAAGGAATCGTTCTGAGAAGCGCTGAAGACTTTCAGAAGTTCATAATGTTTACTGGAAGGGACCGTCGTGCACGCGAAGCGCTTCTTGCCAGGAACCGCGCGTTGAAGACGGCGCTGAACTCAAGGGCAAAGCTGAACTTTTTGGCTAAGCAGCTTGAAGCTTATCGAGATGAGAAAATTCTGATCTTCACGTTACATAATGATTTGGTTTACACGATTAGTCGCAGGTTTCTGATACCAGCGTTGACTTATCAGACGCCGAAGGAGGAGCGCCGCCAAATGCTGGAGAGTTTCAGAAGTGGCGAGTACAGGGCTATTGTTACTTCTCAAGTTCTTGATGAGGGCGTAGATGTGCCAGACGCTTCAGTGGGCTTCATACTGAGCGGGACCGGAAGCACGAGAGAATACATTCAAAGGCTTGGGAGACTGCTCAGGAAGGTGGAGGGAAAAGAGGCCAGACTTGTGGAGATCGTGTCGAAAGAAACGGTGGAAGTTGGAATAAGCCGAAGGCGACGCCTGAAAACGAGTAAGGTGTAAACGTTGCTTCCAACAGATCTGTTGGCAGTTTTTAAGAGAAAAGGCGTGATCTGGCCGCGTTACGCGAAGTTGTCTGCAGAAAACTTGGAAGTTGCAGGTAATATTGTTGAGACCTACAAGAGCCACGTAGGCGAGAAGAAGAAGGCAGTAAAGGAATTTGTGGGTGAGCTTGAGGACAGGGGGTTTGACTACCGTTTTGTCAGAGGCTTATCCTTTATGCTTGACAGGAGAAGCATTTTCAAATGTGCCGAAAGCATTAACCCCGTGGATTTGAGGAGAAAAATCTTCCAAGCAACAGAAAAGCTTGGGCTGCCGACAACGCCTGAGCAGAGAAGCCGCATAATTGCAGCCATCGCGTCGGAGCTGAAGATGCCCGCCGAAAGGGTTGAGGAATCGCTTTATGCGGACTTAGAAAGCGAGCTGGTTCTTGAGAAGTTTGATCCGCCATCCTCGGAGGAGCTGCTGAAAGAATATAACCTTTCCCTGACGCAGACGCTGCTTTTCGACTCGACAGAACTTAACTTCACGGCTTCAGGAAACTGGCAAAGAATCTTTTTCGCGATTAAGAAGCTGGGGTTGATATACGAGGCTTACCAAGATGGAAAGCTCCAAGTGAAGATAGACGGCCCTGCCAGCCTTTTCAAGCTGACCAGAAGGTACGGGACAGCCATTGCCAAGCTTCTGCCAGTCATCGTTGCCAACCCGGAATGGACTGTTGAAGCGAAGATCCTCTGGAGATACACGAACGAGATATGCCGATTCCAGATTGAAAGTTGGAAGCACGGTTCAATCCTGAAGAAGCCGCATCTGCCAGAAGCCCCCTATGACAGCCTTGTTGAGGAGGATTTTGCTGCGCGGTTTGAAGCCTTAAGGTCCTCGTGGCTTTTGAGGAGGGAGCCTGAGCCGGTTCTGGCTGGCAAACAGGTGATTATACCTGATTTTTCGCTTGAAAGAGAAGGCAGTAAAGTCTACATTGAAGTCGTAGGGTTCTGGACTTTGGAGTATCTTATGCGAAAGATAGAGAAGCTGAAGAAAACCAGCGTGGCCATGCTTGTAATCGTCAATGAAGACTTGGCCTGCGAAAAGATAGCAGGTTTGGAGGAGCACCCACGACTGAACATAATATATTACAGAGATCAGATTCCCCTGGCCCCGGTGATCCGTTATTTGGAAGAAGCTTTTCGAGGAACCCAAGTTGAACAATCAAAGTTCTTGAAGAGCCTTTCCATAGTGTTCACGGAACCTGTTATCAGCTATGAAGAGTTTGCCGCCAGAACCGGTGTATCCCTGGAAGCTGTGAAAGCAGTCTTAGCCGAGAACCCGCCGAAGGGCTACGTTTTAACAGCTAAGAGCCTAGTGAGGAAAGACAAGCTTAAGCAGGTTGAAAAGAAGATTGAGGAGCAAATAAGCCAGAAGGGTAAACTGTTCCTGCCAGAAGCAACAAAGATTGCTGAAACCGAAGGGGTGGAGGACGCAACGAGCATCTTGGAAGCACTTGGATACAAAATCGCGTGGCATGGAATCAGCCCTGAAAAAGCTGAAGTCTTCAAACCAGACAGGAAACAGATTAAATAGCTGAAAAGATGCACAAATGCACGCTTTTGTAGTTGCCGTGATACAGCGTGGGCTGGAGTTTTTGGTGGCGGGAAGGTGAGAAGAGCATGATAGAATTTGGGTTCAGACCGGAACCGTCCGCCTCTTACGGGTTAGGGAGCTTTTATGACCGTTAGGCCAGTTATTTTTTGGAAGTGTTCCACGTTTCTGGTGACGATGGTGAACCCTCTTTTGAGGGTGATTGCTCCTATTAGGGCATCTCTCAGCCCAATTGCTTGTCCTTTTGTTTCCAGTTCGGCGTAAATGCGGCCAGCTATTTCGGCGGATCTGAGTTCTAGTGGTAGGAGGATTAATCGGTTTAGCAGTTTTCTTGCTGCTAGCAGGTTTTGTTCACGTTCCCTTGATTTGTGGGCGCCGTAGTGTAGTTCAAATGCGTTTATGACTGTGGTGGATAGTAGGCTTCCTCTTTGCTCAATTTCAGTCAAGAAAGCAACAACTTTTTTCACGTTCCGTAAGAGGTCTATTAGTATATCGGTGTCGATTACAGTTCTGGTGGTTTCCATTTTTTCCAAGCCCCTTTGATTGAGGCTTTTATTTCTCTGATTTCGGCGTCGGTTACGTTCCAAGAACCGGCTAGATCGGTTATTTTCACTCCCTTTTCCCTTAGCCTTATCAAGTGTTTCATTGCTTCCTCTATGGATACGGGTCTTTTCAGTTTAATTTGTAGCTCCCCTGCAATTTCACAGAGTTTGGCGTATGTTTCTTTGCTGACTTTGATGGCTTTAACATCGGTCATACTTACACGCCTTAGTGGAAAAAGTAGGGAAAACATACTTTTAAACCCAGCGCCTCACCCAAGTCCAAATGCACCTTGCGACATAGCTGATTTCCTTCTCTTCTAAGTGTTCAGTCAGAGTCTTCAGGCTTTCATGCACACTTTCTGGTGTTGGAATTTTTGTGGGTTCGCCGTAAACTGTGGATGGGCGCGCTAATTTTGGTTTAGAATTAGTTTACTGCTGTCGGGTTGGCATTTGAGGCTTACAGTTTTCTCTTCTTTGCTGCAAAGATTCTGGAACCTGCTGTGCGCGCGCTACCCTTTTGGATTTGGGGATTAAAATTCTATGCAGAAACTAATGTAAAGGCTAGGCAATTTTTGCAAAGTTACTAGCTAGTTGGAAAGTTATGATGACAAAGAAAGAGAATTGATGCTCGCATCTTTTTTCACTCGGTTTTCACAAAGAATAGTTAATGATTATTTTGGGCTCTTGGTAGGCTTCTTTAGCATTGAGCCTATGTAGAGGCCGATGAAAGTGATAGCAAGCATAAAGACGCCTGAGAGGAAGACTTCCGAGGATATTGCCATTAATTCGATGTTGTACCAGTCGAATTCTGATGGTGTAGCTGTGGGGTTGGCTTTTAGATAGTCTGCTCTGACCATAGGAGCATATTCCACTGTAGCGTTCTCCATGAGGATTATGAGCATGACGAGAACTGTGAATATAACGGTTATTTTCGCTATTGTTCTTGTTCTGTTTTCTTCCCAGATCTGGCGAGCGAAGATGTAGCCGACGATGAGGGGGCTGAGGATGAAGGAGACAAACCCGCTGAGCTCGAATGCGTTGAACTTGCCCAGAGCCGGAGTCAAAACTAACGTTAGGGGACCGGAGATGAAGACCATGATTACGGTTAGCGATGCTATTGCAGTGACGACATCACCAAACTTCAACTCTCTCACCTCCCGCATAAACAAAAACGCAAAATCATATTTTTGGTTCTCTTCCTTCTTATAACTTGTGGAGGAGAATTTCTTAGGTTTGGGTTGGGGTTGGGGTTGGGGTGGTTGGGGTTGGGGTTTGGGTTTGGGTTTGGGTTTGGGATTAAATTTAGCTCCTTCCTTCCTTCAAACGTACTTAGAAACCTACGGCGCGCGCAAGCGCGCGTCAAAATTTAGTCCTACTTGCCTCGTTTCTTCAAAGCGTTCGAGGTCAACTGCCTTCTATTTTATCTCCTAGTCTACGATAGCCTCTATATATGCGAAATATTTAATTCTCGGATTTGTCAGAATTACGAATTCAGGATAGGTGGTTATATTGGGAAAAACTCGTTGCACCGAGTGTAATGATGAAATAAAAGATGAAGAGGTTTTTGTCCATGAGGGAAAGCCATACTGTCCAGAGTGCACGATCGATCACGTTAAAGCAAAACACGCTGAGTTGTTCAGAAC
>Ga0315310_10000090_pt1 | contig 60982 bp, 51 predicted proteins | sample TDP5_MG_FD_203630 | JGI IMG/M metagenome (GOLD analysis project Ga0315310, IMG submission 203630) | Freshwater sediment microbial communities from Lake Towuti, South Sulawesi, Indonesia - TDP5 | ecosystem: Environmental > Aquatic > Freshwater > Lake > Sediment | place: Indonesia: South Sulawesi...
AAAACTTAGCTCTATATAAAGGTATTTAAACTCCTACATTTTGGAACTGCTAGCAACGGCTAATTTCAGGACATAATAAAATTTTTCTTGGGCTAATGAAACCACTTTGAGTTAGGTTATTACGGGATTGGCGTTTAAATCAAAGGGATTTGTGCGCATTGCCAGAGAAAATAGGTATGGATATTCTTTTTTCAAGTGCCGCATATAGTCGAGCCATTCGGAAAGGGTGTAAGTATAAGCACGTTTAGTATCCGAAATTAAATGGTCATAGTCTTTGGGTGGAGTATTTTGTAGATCAGTCCTCCTTTCTAACTCCTCTGTCAGATGGAAATCGGCTCGAAGCATGTCGGTGAATGATTCATGTTCCAGTAAATTAGGATTTTCCAATAAGGCTAAAAAGAAACCCCGTTTTTGCAATAAAAAATCACGTAATTCTTCAAAATCAGTGGCTTGACACTCAATGGGATACAGATAATTCTTTAGGAATTTTTTCACTGTGTAGAAATCTTGATTGGCCCAGTTATCGGTGACAATAAGGTTCTGATTAATTTCTCCAGAGCGAGAATCGATTCGTGAGAAAAATTTCAATAGATCTAGCCCAATTTCGCTGAAAAAAGTCCCTATAACCATATTTAACTTTATTAATAATGCACTTCTTTCCTTACTTGTTAAAATTTCATCGATAATTAAATAAAAAATCAGTATATCGAGAGGGACAGAGTCAACAACGTATAACAAATACATTACTATGTCGTAGGTATCATGTAGCAATTCATATTGGATAAAAAATATGAGAATTGCCAGTCCAATTAATCCGAAACTTAGATAAACTTTCCAACTTAACTTTTTCAATGACATTTACCCCGATTTTCATTTTCGTTAATTCCCAAATTCTTTACGGCAATTTTGGCTTAAGAAAAAAATACTTAATTTTAAGGAAAAATTGGACCACTCTCTATTTTAAGAAAAATTGGACCAGTTTCTATTTTATAGCTGCCATCCGTTCTAATTATTGAATATGGTTTGATTTTAAGATGAGAAATTAATTACACGAGTAGATAAGGCGTGTACAGAAGCAAAGTAAAATCAGGATTATTGATTTTCATCATAATTTTTTCGGGTTTATTTGTAATTATGCAGAGTATAATCAACCTATATGAACCTTCTTATCAATCCATAGACAATATAGCTAAGAATCCAGGGAAATTAAGAATTTTCACTTATAATTGGAGTAAAACTTATTTAATTTCTACATTATCGACGAGATATGCGCAGATTCCAGTTGTAACAGTAGATAAGTCAGGGAATGTGCATATTGTGTGGCAGGATAATTCGCGAATTTTCCCCTCGGATTATTGGGAGGGGCCATCCTCATATTATTATGATATTTTTTATAAGAAGTGGAATGCTACAACCGGAACTTGGGAAGGTTACGTTAATTCGACAGACCTTGTCTCTGGAATTAGTTTACGGGATGCAACCTTTCCTAACGTTGTTGCGGATGAAAAAGGGAATGTCCATGTAGTCTGGCAAGATATTTCTAATCTCTATATTTCAAATAATAATCCTCATATTTTCTATAAGTATTGGAATAGCAGTACCAATAAATGGAAAGGACATCTCAGTGATTATGATTTAGTTACCCCAAATACTCATACTTCCAATTGTATGTATCCAAAAATTGCGGTAGATAAAAAAGGGAATCTACATTTCGTATGGCAAGATTTGAATGATGATTTAGGTTCAGGGTCTAATTACAATATATTCTATCGATGTTGGAATGCTACTAGGGGCGGATGGAATCCATTAGAACTTATTTCAAATAGTTCTCCGGGTATTTCCGAAACGCCATGCATTGCAGTGGATAGCAAAGGAAATGTTCACGTCGCATGGGATGATTCTACTGATTATTATGGAATCACTGGTGTTTCTGATTATGATATATTTTATAAATTTAGGAATGCAACCACAGGTGTTTGGAGTGGAAACATGAATGCTACCGATTTAGTTTCCGCGCAAAGTACCTCCGGGTCTTATAGGCCTTCGATAGCAGTAGATAAAAATCAAAATGTATATGTGGTATGGTATGATGGGTCGAATCTTTACGGGGCAGGGACTGATTATGATATTTATTGTAGATACTGGAATGCGACTACTAGGGTTTGGGGAGGGCATGTTCGTCCCACCGATATAATCTCCTACGATAGTGGGAGGCCCTCTTACAACCCGAAGATTGTTTCAGACGATTTTGGGAATTTTTATATTGTATGGCAAGAATATTGGCCTTATTACGGATCAACCCAAGACCAAATCGTTTTTAGCATGTGGAATGTTAGTAAGGGGGTATGGACTGCACCGCAAATAATCTCCACAGAAACTTCAGGTGATTGCTATGCGCCGACTATCGCAGTGGATTCAACAGGAACTGTCCATGTGGTGTGGCATCAATATCAATCTAGTAGTGTTTATAATATTTATTATAAGAAAACAATCACGACGCCCCCAGCTCCAACTAAATTGGCACCCATTTATCCAAATCCAAATCCAAATATAGAAGTTGAGCTAAGTTGGCAGGAAAGAATTGCCGCATCCCGATATTATATATACCGAAATACCTCTTACATTAGTTCAGTGACTGGTTTAACTCCCATCGCTATGGTACCCAGTACAAGCTATACAGATATAGTCAATCAGAATGGTATATTTTATTATGTTATCGTTGCTGGAAATTTTATTGGGAATAGTTTAATTTCCAATTGCCAAAGTGTTAATATGACATTGATAAAGAAGCTTCAGCGGATATATATTAATAATAACGCCAATTTTACGATATACGCATCAGTAGGCAGTGGAAGTGCAGCTAGCCCCTGGATTATTGAAGGATACTACATTAATGGTTTTAATAAAAGCTGTATTTCTATCTCTGGAACTACAGATTACTTCATACTACGAAATAACACCGTATTTGGTGGAAACCGTGGAATTATTCTAAAAAATGTTATTAATGGGAAATTGATTAACAATACCGCTCGCTTATGCAACGTCGGTATTCAGTTAACCGGTGGTCAGAGCAATCAATTAATTACGAATAGGGCATATAATAATGTAGGAACGGTCATAATGTCGGGGATTGGATTTCTTTTGAATCAGACAACTAATAATTGGCTGGATAAAAATCAGGCATTTAAAAATGTGGGAAATAAACAGTACGGCGGAATTGGATTCCTCTTATATATATCGCATAATAACAATGTAAGCGATAATATTGCTTATAATAACTTTAATTCTAATAGTTCAGTTACTGATTGTGGTATTGGTTTCTATTTAGTAAGCGCAAATAATAATAATTTGACACGCAATACGGCCTATAGTAATGGAGGTGGCAGTTACGCTTGTGGAGTGGGATTCTATATCATTAGTGGCGGGGGAAATACCGTCCAACAAAGTATCGCCTATAATCATACTTCCGGGGAGGGAGATGGCATCTATTTAAGAAATACAGGGGGATCTAATAGAATCTTAAATAATACACTATATAAGAACTCTGCTAGTGGCTTGGAAATTATAGGCGGCAATACGGAGATCGTCAAGTATAACAAGCTCTTCAGCAATGGCTATGGAACATATCTATGGGGAGGCGGATTTAGTGTTTATAAAAACATCGTATGGAATAACAGCAATGGCATCTATTTCGTAGCAGCGTATAATTATATAATTTCAAATAATACTATATACAATAATACAAATAATGGAGTCTATTGCATCAATTCCAATTATTTGAAGTTTTATAATAATTCCGTGTATAAAAATGGGAATGGAATTGACCTTTTGAATGCGTATGGATGTACTTTAATCGATAATTCGGTGCATGATAGTACTGGCAGAGGGTTTTCGGGTTACGATAATTTTACGCTATACTTTCGGAATATAGCCTATAGGAATGATATAGGGTTTTATGTAGGTTATGGGAGTGTTTCTTCCACTGCAAATACTAATCTTACACTCAATTTAATTAAGGATAATAGAGAAGGAATTCATCTCCAAAAAGCATTTAATACGACGATTAAATACAACAGAATTTATAACAACACCGCTAATGGCATTTATTTAGATAAATCTAACGTATCAACCATTATTTGGAATGAAATTCTCGATAATGGGAATCGTATTACACAGAGTGGCAGCTCAAATAATATCATACAGAATAATGCATATTTTAAAGGTACAATTCTTTATAATATTATTCCAAATCCTGTAATTGATATATTGATTAATCTAAATTGGGCAAGTCTGCCGTGGGCGAATTATTATATGATATATAGGCGATATAATGCCCCAATTAAGTTATTCTGGGAATTATCCAAATTAACCCCGATTGATAATATCACCGTAAATTATGGAGTAGACGATCAAATAACCTTACTAGGAAATTACTCGTATGTAATTGTTGCTGGAAATAGTACGGGCTGGAGCACAATATCGAATATTCAGTGGGCGAATGTAATAGGCTATCCCCATCCTGCCATCCCAAACCTTGATCCAATTGTGCCAAGTATAAATTACAATGGAAAGGTTAAGTTAACTTGGGTAAAAGCACAAAATGCAAGTTTCTATTATTTATATCGAAAAACTTCCTTTATAACAAGTCTTAGTGGTCTTAAACCCATCGCTAAAATTTTTCAATTAAGCTATACAGATAATCTATTTGTTAATGGTACTTTTTTCTATGTACTTGTAGCAGCCAATCTTGGATTTAATAGTTCATCGTTTTCCAATTGTAGCAAAGTTACGGTTGCACTTTATTCCGTTCCTAAAACCCCGATTCTAACCCCCTTACCGAGTGAGAATCATGATGGTATTATTCATCTAGACTGGAGTGATACCGCAAGTACAACCAGGTACTATGTTTTTCGAGATACTTCATATATAACTAATATTAATTCCCTCATTCCGATAGCAATTGTTAGTCAATCGGAGTATACTGATGTTATAGGGACTAATGGAACCTATTATTATTGTGTTATGGCGGGAAATCCCAGTCAAAATAGCACTTTATCAGGGTGTATTAATATCACAGTGCTGATCTTTAAACCACCTGTTCCATCAGGGGATTACACATGGATCATCATTATTATTGGCATTGGAGCCTGTGTAGCAGCCGGTACTCTTATGGTTTTCAGAATTCGAAGCAGATCACGACGATCGCAAATTCCCTCTCCATCATTGGCCTTAAAAGGCAAACTGAAAGGATTAGAATTAGGATATGGAGAGTCCGCCTCTATTGAGGACAAGATCAAAGCATTACAGAGAAGTATGGTCCCTATTGAAACCCTAACTAGATTGCCAGATGCGGAATTAAGCAATTACTTCAAGCAATCTCTCATGGTTATTCCTATACAACTGATTGAATTTCTACAACGACTTGATGCACCTTTAGAAGATAAATTAGAAATCATTGCAGAATTTAACAACCTTTCAGAGGAACAAAAACAAGAATATTTGAAGGAATTAACCGAATTATAATTTTTATTCCACTTTTTTTATTAATTCGTGAACGGAAATAGTATTAATATGAAGATTATTCCTAGTTATAAGAACTAGGTGTAATATAATCAGTTTGAAGCTCTTGGAGTTTAGATAATTTGGATGATTTAAAAAACATCCCTCAAACTGCATTAGAGATCATTGGGCTTGCTGAAGAACTGACGCGCCAGAAAAAACCATTGGATATTGAAATGCTCTATAGAGAGGCAAGAAAAAAGTTAAAATATTCAGATTTAGAAATAACCGATTCGATCTATGAGCTATTACTTAAAAAAATCATTATTCCCCAGAAAAAGTTAGTCAAAACGCAGGTTCTAGCTAATAAAAGACGCGATGCAATTTATCAATATATTATTAAAAATCCAGGAACGCATCTAAGGGAAATACGGGAAAAGCTAAACTTGCAACCTCATGTGACAAACCTGCATCTGAAAATTCTTGAAAATTTCAATTATATTTATCGGAAAAATTATTTGAAATATGTGGTTTATTTTCCTTCTGATTTTCCTTCTGAAAATGAATCGGCAATTTTAGCTCTGAAAAATGACAATGCTAAATTAATATTTTCTAATATTCTCAAAAGTAATGAACTAACGTTAGATCAACTAAAACAAAATCTTTCTGATTCGCTTTCGCCCAAAATGATTAATTATCATTTGGAGCCTTTGATTGCATCGAAATTAATTACTGATTTTGAAAAAGACCGGCAAAAGTACTTGAAAATCGACGAAAAGACTTTTCAAGTACTCGAAAAATATATAAGGCTTACTATTGAGCTTGAGAAAGAAGCGATCGAAGCACCTGTGCTTGTGAAACGGGCCTATGATTATATAGGCGGCAGTGTTCGATTCAAAGTTGTGATTGAGAATAAATCAAAAGAGAACATTCAAGATATTTCTGTAATGCTAAATCTAAAGGAACAATTTGAGGTCGAACAATCCCTTCAAAAAATTAAATTACTCGAACCTGAAGAATCGCGAGGAGTTGATTTCACTCTTGTTCCACTGACTTGTGGGAAATCACGTGTGTATGGAACAGTAACTTATTATGATGTTAGCGGTAAATTGTATTCTAGTGAAATAAATCCGCTCATTGTGCAAATAAAATGCCCCCTCGTACAACCCCGGGTTTTAAAGTTACTTGATGTCTTAAAGATGAAAGAAAAGTTTCAGGTAAGCCATGTGGAGATCCATTACAGAGAAATCACAAAACTGGATGCCTTTAGAATTGCGAGGGAGCAAATTGCATCATTGGATGTTTCGATGCTTGATGATGGAGAGGAATTTGCCTGCTTATTTTCAGGTGAAGCGAAAATTACCGGAAATCCACTTTTAGTCGATTTGCATACAGATGAGAACAATATTATTATTGATGTTTATATGGAGGATTTGAAGCAATCAACTGGCTTCTTGGCTTATATTAAAAATTTAATTAATATGTCCCTTTCATATACAGAAAAAATTTCCACTTCCGTGGAAAAAGTGCGGTCCATGATTTTCAATGGATTCGAATTCAGCACTCGCCTAACCGAATTATTTGAATTATGCACCACACAAGAGTCAGTTGAGGATATCCTCATCCTGCTCAAGGAATTGAAAATTAAAGCCCAATCATACTTTCCAAATTTAAAATTGACAGAAGACCTCAATAAATGGTTTGAATGGCTAGAAGAGTATCAAACCCAAGGAATTTGGACTAGAACTTATAAAAACTTACAGTATGATATCCAAACATGGATGGAATCAATAATTATCTTCTCAGAAACAAATGCAAAAATTTATTATGAAGCAGCTTTAGATCAGATTACCCAGGATGAAATTTCCAATGAAACAGCACGTTTAAAGCAGAGTTTATACCAATTGGCCCTTCTATATTCGAAATCTATCTTATATACTTTTATGCTTATTCATAAAAATAGTGGTTTGAGTCTCTTCACCTATGATTTTTCGGAACAAACGTTGGACCCTGATTTGATTTCAGGATTCCTTCAAGCCATTACTTCCTTCGGCGCTGAAATTTCGCATGAGGAAACGCAGATGAGGAAATTATCTTATGAACATTTTGAGATTGAAATCACCGATGGATATTATTGTATCGGAGCTCTTGTAACATCTGGCTTTCCAAATCAATATACCAGCACCGCGCTCAGTCAATTTGTACAACAATTTGAAAATAAATTTCAAAGAGAACTCGATGCGTTTATTGGAAATGTTTCACAGTTTGGTGAAGCCCGAACATTGGTTCAAGAAACCTTTTTAGGGACTTAAATTAAAGTGCCATATTATTAAAGATAAAAGCAGATATTAAATTCAATTAAATTTTTGAAAAATATTGGTGGTAAATTTAAATGGAAAAATGGACCAAACCCGCACGTGGAGAATTATCGAGAATCGAATTGGCAGATATGAAAGTACATAATACCCTTTTTACTACATTTTACGTTCAAATTGTTTCTTTAATGAAAGAAAAGTATGGAATACAAGGGGCTATTGATGCACTTCGCCAAATTGGGGAAGGCGTTGCAACAACCTTGTATAAATTTATAAGACCTGTGAAAACAAATTCCTTAACCACCCTTATTGAATTTATTGTTGGATTCAGCTTCTATTATCCCGTTGAGATAAAAAAAACCGATTTTGGCCTGATGGTTTATGATAAAAACTGCCCGATTTGTTGGGAAGGTGTCATGGAAAAAGATATTCCCTATTGTTGTATTATAGATGGATTCTTAGAGAAATATATTGCCTTAGTCCATGAAGAAAATGATGCGATCCCCTTGGTTCAATCTCGTGTGGTTAAATCTAAAGCAACTGGAGAGAAATTTTGCCAACATCAAGTTAATATTCTGTAAATAAAAAGGAAATAGCTCCAATTATCTTCAAAATATGATAATAACTGAATAAAAAATGTTTATAATTCTTTATTTTATTTTTTAAGAAACTATATTAAGATTATACCAATTAGGAATTACACAAAAAAAAGAATGTAATAGAGCATCAATTAAGAAAATTTTATTATTTAAGTTATCTTTTCCCAAAAAGAATCCCCTTTAATATATGGAGATTATTAATATGTCTAAATTAGCAGATAAGGTAAAGGATTTAGGTACGGCAAAATCACAGGATGCAATTCTTGCCCATTTAAAAAATCTATTAGTGGAAACAGATATGCCAGAGAAAATAAAGGATATTCAAAACTTACCAATTCATCATTTTCGCGACCTAACCACGCAAGAAAGTGAATTAATCAGTGAAATATTCAAGATAAAAACTATCAAAGATTTGGCCAAGATCTCCTACGAAGAAGTACTTCAAAATATGACCTTTTTGAGAAAAGAGAAAATTGCTAAGAAAAAACTAGAATTGTTGATTTCAGCAGCAAGATACATTGTGGAAGCCGCAGAGTATAAACCAAGTGAAGAAAAGAAAGTTGTTTTTGCAGGTCTGGCCAATGCAGGGAAAACAGCATTGATTAGAGTCATGAAACATGAGGCAGCTGGGATTCTTGGACACCTTGCTTCCCTGAAACCAACGCTGGGGGTTCTGCGCGATGAAGTAATTATAAAAGGTCAAAAATTTAGTGTTATTGAATTAGGCGGGCAGGAAACCTATCGCAAAGCCTATATTGAAAATCCTGGGCGTTTCTTCCTCGGTACAGACATTATTGTATATTTAATTGATATGCAAGATGAAAAAAATTATGCTGAAGCTCTGGATTACCTTTCAAATATTTTAAGAGTGGTTAGTTATTTGCAAGAATCCCCTGAGTTTATAATTCTTCTTCACAAATCCGACCCTGATCTCCTTGATACGCCCTCTTTTCTGGATAATATTGAATATATCAAGCAGCAAGTTAATCAAATATTTCAGTCCTATGAATTTCGGTTTGATATTCAAGTGAGTTCAATTATTCATAGTCTTAGCATGAGCCCGACTTTCCCGAAAATGTTACGAGGCATGTTTGATAAAGGGGTCCTAGAAGATAAGAGGAAAATTGAGGCTATAAGCGATTTAATTACATCGGTGGTTGATATGCTTTTAACTCTTGAAAAATCAACTAATGATCGACTTACTGCAATCGAACAGAATCTTAATCTAGCACAACAACAATTGTTGCCTCCTAAAGAACCTTCCGTTCATCCAGTTACGCTCATCGAACACAGCCCCAATCTAACACCTCGAGATGCTCTGATGGGTGAATTGAAGTCCTTTTTCGCTAAAAAATATCTAAATGAATAATTGATCAATTATAAAACCGAAAGAAGCAAAACAGTTGAAATTGAATTTTTCATAAAAATTTTAAGAAATCAAATTGCTCGCTTTGAGGAGATATAAAATCCTGGATCCGCGATATTTTGTCGATCAAATGTTTCTTTAATTTTCCGGAGCCAGATATGGTAATTAGAACAATAAGGGCCAAACCATTCATGCTGCTTATCACCAATAATGAAGAATGGAATGCCAAGGTGTTCTGTTAAATCTTGTTCATCACAGGCATGCGCATACTCCGCCATGCCAAATACTGATTCTTCAGAATTGCAGACATACATGGTAGGCATTTCGCAGTGTGCCATATGTCCTCTTTCAAAAGAAGCCAACCATAATCCGTCACCACGATCATCAACTATGACTTTCTTTGCAATAAATTGTCGCTTTAACGGCGCATTAAGCTGCGCTATACGAACTGCATTATCAATTGTCTCCATTCCACCATGAGTACTTTGAAAACTACCTGTTGTTAGGAATCCATGGAACCCAAACATGCATCTTAGTGCTTCTGCGTAAGAAATGCTTTGTATTTTTAGCTTTTCTGTATAATCAATTCCCTCAGTTTCTTCAATTAATCCCCGTGTGACTTTCTCTTTGTAAGCTAACTCACGATCTGATAAAGCAGAAATTAAAACTGTTAAAGGTCTCTTTAACTTTTGTAAATGTTTGCCAAGATAAGCGCCTAATTCTTCCCTTGTCTTGGATAAACCCGCGAGTGTCGCAATACTAGATAAGTGATAACACATGTAGCCTAATTCTTCTTCTTCAAATCGCCGGATTCCATTGGCTAGGGCATTCCAATTTTGATAACTAATAATGTGAAGTTTGAGATGGTTCGGAATTTCAAATTCATAATTGGGAGATTCGCCTCGAACAACCCATTTTGGGGCACATGGAAAAGGGTAAAGTTTAACGGCAGCTTTGGTAAAAATTCCCATACCACTCTTAGCCCCCACGAATCCTCGCATGATTCCCCGCAAGCTAAGGCCAGGACCATCGCCAGTGAACCAATCGGGATCATTAGTCAGTCCTATGGATCCAAGCTGGAGCAATTCGCCAGATGGCAAGACCCATTCCACTCCAAGCACACTCCGCCCTGCGAATCCTGTTTCGGCGGAAGTAAATCCCATTCCGCACATGGAAGTGGCACTCGCTAAGGGGGAAACTTGGGGTCCTGCGCCAGGCATTCCACAATTTAATCCAAATTTCATTGTTTCTGATTGCAGCTGTGCGCCGGAAACATAGGGTTCCACCACGGCATAGAGATTTTTGGCATCAATTTTCAGGATTTTATTCATTCGTCGTAAATCCACTTGAATAGTTTGTTCACTAGAAACACAATTCCAAGGTCCTAAGCCCGTAGAGAAAGCCTTAAAGCTGATTTTGTACTGATTACAGATTTTCACAATTTGCTGAACTTCATCCGCAGTACCTGGAAGAACAATAGCCGCAGGACGGATAAAAAAGCGGGATATCGGTTTCTCATTGACAGCATTTAGTGATTCAGCCCCCCATTGAAACGCATAGGTATCGAGGATGGCAGGCTCTTGGGAAATGTTCGCAGATCCGACAACCTCCTCAAATGCCGTATAGATAAGTTCTTCTAACATAATATGCCTTAGGTTTCTTTCTTAGAGGAAATATAAAATCCTGGATCCGCGACATTATGGGGATCGAAGGTTTCTTTAATCTTCCGCATCCATAAATGATAATTCATGCAATAGGGACCGAACCATTCATGTTGCTTATCGCCCTGAACGAAAAATGGAGTTCCGAGATGTTCTGTAATCGCCATTTCATCAGTTGCATTAGCATATTCTGCCATTCCAATAATAGATTCGGGGTTTGTAGCATCGTACATTGTGGGCATCTCGCAATGTGCCATTTGTCCATGTTCATAGGAAGCTGCCCAGACACCTTCCCCTGCATCATCTGCAATCACCTTTCTGGCGATATATTGCTTTTTAAGCGGCACATTTTTTTGTGCCATTGTAAGGGCCAAAGTAATTGAATCCATTGCCCCGAAAACGGACTGGAATGCGCCAGAAACTAGAAAGCCATGGAAGCCAAGCAAACATCTCAGCGCTTCTAAATAGGATACATTTCGTATCTTCAATTTTGGGGTATAATCCTTTCCACCGGTCTCTTCAATTAGGCCTTCCACTACTTTTTTCTTATAGGCAAATTCACGATCGGAGATAGCAGCGACCATTATAGTTAGCGGACGTTTCAAGCGAGTATGGATCGCATACTGACTGGCCATCTCTTCACGTGATCGAGAAAATGATGCAATGACTGCAGCTGTGGAGGCATAGTAGCACATAAACCCTACTTCTTCTTCTTCAAATCGGCGGAATGCATTTTCCAATTGCTCCCAATTAGGGTAATTAATCACCCAGAATTGTAGATAATTGGGGATTTCAAAATTGTAGTTAGGAGACTCTCCTGTGACCTTCCAATGAGGATTGCAAGGAAAAGGGTAAAGTTTAACAGCGACTTTTGTAAATATTCCAAATCCGCCCATGGCACCCATGAATCCTCGCATGATTCCACGTAGGCTAGGACCAGGACCATCACCTGAGAACCAATCAGGCTCATTTTGCATTCCTAGAGTTCCTAATGGGAGGAGTTCCCCTGTGGGTAAAATCCATTCTACCCCCAAGACATTCCTAGCAGCGTAGCCGGTCGAGGCAGATGTAAATCCAGGTCCACCCAGAGATGTCGCACTTGCCAGTGGTGAAACTTGGGGTCCAGCTCCAGGCATATGACAGTTCAGTCCGTATTTCATTACTTCCGTTTGGAGTTGAGCCCCTGAGACATAGGGTTCCACTACGGCATACTGGTTCTTCACGTCAATTTTGACTATTTTGTTCATACGACGCAGGTCAATCTGAATCGCCCGAGGAATAGTAACACAATTCCAAGGTCCCAATCCTGTAGACAGAGCTTTGAAGCTTAGCCCATATTGATTACATAGCTCAACTATCTGCTGCACTTCAGTGGTCGAGCCAGGCATCACAACGCCGGCAGGACGGATAAAATAGCGCGCCGGGGGTCTATCATTTATGACATTAAAGATTTCAGCACACCACTGAAAGGCGTATGAATCTAAAACAGCAGGTTCCCGGGATACATTTTGAGGACCTACAATAGCAGTTAATGCTTCAAATTCATTATCTTTAAGTGTACTTTCTTCGTCCATTTTAAGATTCATCCTCCAGTGCCATTAATACCAGTTCGGTTAGATCATAAAATTTCAAGGCAGTATTTTCAGCTTTAATTGCATCTTGGAGATTCATAGAACAGAAAGGACAGCAGGAGACTAGAATTTGGGCGCCGGTATCTTTGGCTTCCTCAACACGCCGTTTAGCAGTATTTACTGCAAACTCTGGGAAAGCAGCTTTAACACCGCCACCTGCTCCACAACAATATGCATATTCTTTAATCCGTTCCATTTCCACTAATTTGAGTTCAGGAATAACTTGTAAAACATTGCGGGGTGGATAATAACAACCGTTAGTCCCTTTTCTTAGAGGTTTCGGCGGTACAGGGATTTTCACGAGGGAAATTGGCTCCATGATTTGTCCGTGCCAATCTTGATAAGGTTCTGAACAGCGACCAAGGTGGCAAGGATCGTGATAGGTAACTATCAGAGGCAACGGCTTTTTGAAAGTCAATTTTCCTTCCTTAATCAACTGATCAAGTAATTCGCTTGTGTGGACAATTTCAATATCATGCTTATAATAGCGCGGATATTCTGCTTTCATAGTACTATAGCAGCCGGCACAACTTGTTACAATCTTTTGAATGCCACGAGCTTTAAATTCTTCGATATTGCGTTGAATTAGACTTTTTACTTGTTCATCAGCACCAACGCGCATAATTGGGCTGCCACAGCAAAATTCATCTTCACCAAGCAGTTGAAATTCTACACCCGCTTTATTTAAAATACGACCGGTGGCGATCGCTATTTCTTGTCGTCTAAATGAAGCAGTACAACCTACAAAATAGGCTAGAGGAGCATCTTTAGAAATAACCATATCCGAAGGAAGCCAAGCAAGGCGATTAGCTGGCTCTTCACCGTAGGGGTTATGGACTTCCTCGGTTAATTGAATATATTTTTGGTGCATAGGAAGGGGTCCTTGCCCATCCTCTACAATTTTTTTCCGGAGCGCTTCAATGACTTCGAGTGGCTCAAGGTCATTCAGGTACTTACAAGAAACAGAGCAGGCACCGCACGCAGTACAGCGATAAGCTATATTCAATACCTCAGTAGAATAGCCAATCCGTTCACTTAGAAGGGATAGGGCAACTATCATTCGCCCTCCACCCGAATATGCATGGAAATTATACTCATCAATGCTGGGGCAACCTTGGGCATATTTCCAGCTTTTGATTTGTACTTGCGGAATCCATTTACACATGCTGCACCTTATGCAGCGCTCCATGATATCTCGATAATCGGTTAGTTTCTTGAGTTCTGAGGTCATCCTTGGTCCTCCTTAAAGCAGAGTGCGCCCCGATGAAGCACATTATTCGGATCAAAAATCGATTTTACCTTTTGAAGTGCATCTACAACTTGCGGGGAAATACGTTTATACATTTCATCCGCCCAATATCCGTAGGGTCGGCTGAAAAAAGCGCCGTTTTCCATTAGGGCAATACTTGCTTTTTCAAAAAGAGTTTTTGCATTTTCTTTCTCTTGAGTATGAGTAGGATCATAATAAATATCAAATTCACAATGGCAATTACAACCCTGCACCAGAGGCTGAATATAGATTCCAATATTTTCAAAGGGATATTGCATTTCTTCGGCGATTATTTTCAAGATATTTACAAATTTCGGAGTTTTATCCAAAGTTGTGATAAAGAAGATATCTTGGCAACCCCCTAAATAACGCAATCGCCAAGGATTATTTGTATAGCCATCGAAGAGGTTAATAACATCAGAATTAGATATTTTTCCAATTTCATTCAAGAGCTCAACGCCTTGTGCTTCGGCAATCTCCGCGAGTTCAGCCTCTAAAAAGGTGATTTTATCCTGACCAAGGGTTCCTCTACCAGCAAGTCCAATTAAAAGAGTCCAAGGAAGTAGTTCAGACCGCATTGTCCGAATGGTTTCAGGATCGGTATTTAGAAGGGTCGCCAAATTTAAGGCATTCACAATGAAGAGTTCATCCCCAAATCGGCGTTTCAGAAGTATGTAGGTAAAATCAAAGAGTTCTTCTAAATTTTCGGACTGAAGATAAAGGGGTTTCCGAATATTGGGTAATAATTCACATTTTAATGTAATCCAAGTGACAACACCAATACTACCTTGGGCGCCTTGGATTAATCGGAAGGGATCAAATTGCGTTGGTCCCAACGGATTCTTTTGGGCCTGCCCCGAGGCACGCTGCTCTTCAATAGTTCCTGGTCCTGCCGCAGCCCCGGTCCGAAACAAATCGCCAGTACCAAAAACCACTTCCGTACAAAGAAGGGGATCGGAAGCATCCCAATGAAATCTTGGGATAATAATGGGCTCCCGTTCCAAGGCACAGGCAAGCACCGATTTCCCAGCCGCGGGCAGTAAAGGTGTCAGAAGACGAAGCCCAGCTTCTTTGACAATAGGAAATAATTGTTCAAAGGTAACACCTGGCTCAATCATACACATCCGATTCTTAGTATCTACAGTAAGAACTTTGTTCATTTTAGATAAATCAATTATAACCGAGTTATCGATATAAGGGGCACAGGCTGCATCTTCTTTTAAATTAGAACTAACAGGAACAATAGGAATATTGGACTCATTTGCCAATTTAAGAATTTTTTGAATTTCATCACTATTAGTTGGATATATAATGCACTCCGGCATTTTCGGAAATTTTATTAAAAAATTTTTTGAATATTTTGAATAATATGATTCAAGAATTTCTGAATCTTTTGAAACGTTTGATTCACTAACAATTTCAACTAATTTAGTATAAAAATCATCCATCTATAATTCCTCAATATAAAATTATATCAATTTACATTACCGACCAAATCATATTATTCTTTTTAATATATCTTGTTGGTGGACCAGAGCTAAAAAAAGAGGAAATATAATTAAGGAGTTTTTAGAATTTCAAATTCTAATATAATGGAAATTATTCAAAAAAATGATAGAAAAAGGATTTTCTTTGTTTTTAAGATTAAAGCCATTTATTCCATTCTGCAATGCAGTCGTCTGCTTTAACTTTATATTTCCCTTCAATCTTTTTCCAGTCCATATGCACTAAGATACCATTATTGAATAAATTATTCAGAATCTGTGCAATCTCCTTAATATATTGCTCTTCATTGCAATAGATATTGACCTGGAAAGCGTGATTTGAGGGATCGACAATAAAAAAGCCTGAAGCCTTGTCTATTACCTCCATATATATTTGTTTTGCTTGACTCAAAAAATAATAAGTTCTATTTCTTCCACCACCTGATCTACCCTGAAGAAAAGAGGAATCCTGAAAATGGATATAATCACGAATTGAAACAATGATATCTGGTGTAGATATGCCGCCAAAGGTCTGATGAATTCTCCTTGGGCGAGCATAAAGCGTCGTTAATCTCAATTTATTCAATCCTAATTGCTTAGCTACTTTCACCACAATCGAACCCATATTTTCACCAATTTATAAGTAAATAATATTCCTTAATGGATTTTGAAATAATTACAAATAATATTTTACGACTGGAGCAATATTATCAATTAAAAAGAATTGGATTTTCAAGAGAAGAGAGAAAAATTAAATTTATTTAATTTTTGCTTCTTTTAAACATGTTGAACCTTAATTTTTATTATATCTTGTGAAAATTAAGAAAATTCTTTATTTGGATAAGAAAATTAAAATGTCTTATAATGAAGGGATTGTATTTAACGCGATAGAAAGACATTTTTATTAAGATATTATGGTATTACAGAGTTATAAAAAATACAAAGGATTCGTACTTCATGGGCATTTTAGGAATTATCATTCAAACGGAGTTCGGTCTGCCCTTATTCATGGAAATGTTCGATCCAAAGTTGGCTAAATTCCAACAGATGGATAGTACATTGACTTCAGGATTTATGACTGCTATAAATATGTTCGCTAAACAGTATGAGGTAGATTTAGGCTACATAAAATTGCTTAAAGAGACAGACATTTACGGAATTAACTTAATTGCTATTAAAATGGGTGAATATTTAATCCTTTGTTTTGTGGAACCTTATTTGTTTCATGAGGTTGTGAGAGAGAAAATCGGCTGGATTTATGAGCGTATTCTTCAAAAATATGAGCCCGATATTAAAGCGGGAAAAATTCCTCATATAACCGATGAAGAGAAAGTGTATATTGCGGATATTTTGCAGGATCTCTATATTAAAGCATTAGTTGCGGCAAATAAAGAAGAAATTGATCAAATTTTAGGGAAATTCTTCTTAAAACATATGGATCTTTATGGTATTTCAATAAATTCATTTGATAACTCAATTCTATATTTTTCTGGAATTTCAGAAGAATCCTTTAAACTTTATTTGAATAATATGGGTCGACGCTCTTCTATAATCCAGGATTATGAAATGATTGATAGCTATATTTCGATTCCAGAATATCAACCAGCCCGAGTTTACGCAATAAATCCGGGCGTTAAGTTTCAAGTTCAAAATATTATGACAAATCTTCCGGAAAAAACAGTATCTTTGTATTATTATATAATTGGGAATCCGAATTTGGACATAAAACCCGTCATTTCAGAGCTGACGGAATTACTTAACCCGTTCTTTCCCACTTAAATCGGAAAATTCGGATCCTAAGCAGTTAAACTGCTTGGATTAACAGGATTAAAGATGTCTCGATATCGCAAGTTGTAAACAGTAGCAATAATTTCTAATTTTGCTTGGGGCGCTCCTGCTTGTCCCATAGAAATGACCATCGGTAAGAAAAAGTAGTTCGTTGCCTGCGATTTCATAATAGTATCGGCAATTTTAATGATAGATTCCTCAAGAGAAGTCAGCTTTTCTGAGGGCGCTGGCTTGCGTAATTGGTGAGGCCAGACAAGAGAAATTTCCAGTTTTTTCGAGATAAATTGATCGCTTGTTTTGAAAGGAGTGGCATCACCTCGCCAATCTATTAAATATGCGCGATAATTTGCCTCATATTCGCCAACAAGTGATTGAGCCAATTTCCGAAATTCGTCGGAAGGAGTTTCTTCAACTACTAGTGCTAAACGTATTAGGGTACCTTCAAATAAAAGAATTTTATAATCTTGATAGTTTAATTCAAATCCCCCGCTTTTAGATCCTTTTTGTGTAAGTTTCTCGGGTTTCAATTCAGTTTGGAATGAAGAAATGGCATAGAGAAATCCAGAGATCAAATCCCCATCAAGTTTTCCAATAAAAGATTGCTGAAATATACAAGTTCCAGAATCTTTATGGATGATTAGGATTTGGCGAAGATTTGCAACATCTTGGAACTTATTTGCAATTTTCTGATATCGTTGTGTCTTATGTTTCCTTTTTGGAACAAGATACAATTGGCGGACTGCAATAGCTGATGCTATGAAGACAGCTGCTACTATTCCAATCCAAATTCCGATATCAGCATATGTAATAATTGATATTATTTCAGATTTCACGATACCACTATTTATATTCAATAATCCATCAAATTCTGCCTCAATTTGAAAATTTTGGCCCGGGACTGATATTTCTATTTCGGCAATTCCATTATTATCTGTTAATGCAATTCGTTCTGAAATAACTCCTCCAAATGAAAATCGAATAGTTGCATTAGGAATTCCAGAATGAGATGTTTCATTTTGCAACAATACTTTGATATGCATAATTTGACCTTGAATAAAGGGCCCATTATCTGTGAAAATTATAAGATTAACTCTAGTTTTATTTAAAACAAAGAGATTTATGATTTTAGATTTAGGATCACAATTGACTGCTATTGCCGTAATATTAATTTGATAGGGAATAGCATGCCCACTTATATTGGTAAGCCAAATTTTCTCTGGTTTATTATTGGTCAATGTTCCACTTAATTTTGTGCCAATTATATTATAAGTTATAAGGCCCGAATCAATATCACGTCCATGAAAGAGATCTTTGTATGAACAGGATAAAGTAATTTGTTCATTTTCATATTGCATGATATTTTCAGCATTAGTCACTAGTGAAGTGGAATAAGGCAAAATTGTGATAGTTTTTGGAGATGCTACTGCTCCGCCAATATTATAAGTTTCATCATATTGAGCTTGAACTACAAAGGATTGATCAGGAATTGGAACTTCTGTTTCTGCAATTCCACTTCCATTAGTCAACGCAATTCGATCTGAAATTACTCCCCCAAATGTAAATCTTATTGTAGCATTTGAAATTCCTTGATGTGAAGATGTATTTGTCAATATGGCTTTAATAGGCATGCTTTGTCCTAAAATCAGAGGACGTGGCGTGATTATGAGGGTAAGATTAGTTCTGGTTTTATTTAAAATGAAAAGGTCGATAATTGTGTATTTGGGGGCGCAATTGAAAGCCGTTGCTGTAACATTAATTTGATAAGGAGTAGCTTGCCCGATAAGATTTTGAAGCCATACATTGCTTGCAACATAGATACTTTCATTTGGCATAATATTAATTAAACTCCCATTAATATTCGTGCCTATAATATTATATTTAATCAGAGCCCAATCAATACCTATGCCATGAAATATATCTTTATAAGAACAAGAAAAACTAATGAACTGATTCTGATATTGTGTTATATTTTTGACATTAACATTTAATGAAGTAGGAACAGGAAGTACTAGGACTTTTTGAGGAATAATAGTAACATTTTCATATCCTTCTTTAAAAGCCCAAGCATTTAGGGTATAATTTTGATTGGCATTCAGACCTGTGGTGTTGAGTTTTATTCTATATAACCCTTTATCGGGGATTTTTAGAGATTTGCTATAAAGATCTTCCCATTCAAGGGAAATTCCATTTAGTCTTGCGAAAACTGTTGCACCTGTAATATTCACGCCGCGTGAATCATAATAACGTATCAAGACAGTTTTAGTAGTGTCACTTACATATGGTGAAGGTGGCGCGGATAGTAAGGTGAGGCTTGCAGGAATAGGAATAAATAAAAAGTATTGTCGATTATATCCCACTTCGGTCCCATTTGACCAATGAACTATAAAAGTGTAATTGCCTCCGGTCGCATCAGTATCATTTTCTGGATACCACAACAAAAATATATTTTCAGATTTTATTGCTGTATGATTTATAAAACTGGAATGCCTATCTGGATATAGAATTGTTAGATAGCAATTGCCATTATTTTGCTTTCGAATTGTTATATTTACTCTAATACGATCGTAGACAGTTGCATTTGCTGCGGATTGAAATTGGGTTCCAACAAATTTTTGAATAGTAAAAGTAAGAGAATAAATGGGCGAGTTGCAGAAAATAGCCCATTGCCCATTCGATGCGTTGACAATAGAGAGAACCTTCCTATTTGTAAGCCTATATAGTGACCAATTACCAGTGCCATGATTTCTCCCATTCCTTGTTACATTATAAACTGTCCAATCAAGTGGGATGGTAAGATTTATAACTTTCCCTAATTTTGTTGATACAAACGAGAGACTCAGGGAAATTTCCCACCAAATGATGTTTTCAGAGAAGTATGCGATGTAATAGGGGGATGAAAAGAGATTGTTTTCCAATTCAACCTTATAGGTAACATTAAACGCTGTATAGCCCAGCCAACGCGTTAGAAGATGAAAATGCACATTCCCGAGGTTATCTGGTAGGAAATGTGCATAAGAAATCCAATTTTTACTAATATTGAAAAATTCCTTTCCAGGTTGATAATAAATTATAGTTGCAAAATCATACGTAAGATTTTGATATCGAAATCCGATAGTATAAGTGGTATTTAAGGCAGTTGCATTGTTCCCACATGAATCACTTGCGCCATATAATGTGAGATTTCCTTTGCCTTCGACTATTAATACCCACCAATATTTCCCCGGCGGTAAGTTTGGCAAATCGCTCATTGTAAAATTTATCCAGCCTTTGGTCCGATAATGTAAATAAACGGTTACGTTCAGGTCAAGGAGATGGTTGGCGTCCCAATTAGGTTTTGATTTGTTATCGGAAAAGATCGCTAATGTTGACGTTCCATTAAAATTATAACCTCTTGCATACAAACCTATTTTGGAAAGAGTTCCATAATCGCTTAAAGTAAAATTCTGAGCAAGGATTCGAACTCCTCCTGAATAATTATAGGCAGCATCTACTGGAACTGAATTATTCGCTTCTATAGTCATTGTAGTGGGTGCGGGACGGCTTGGATTCATGATTGCCAAGCTAACCGCAGAAGGAGAAGGTTTTGGAGAGAGAGGTGCCAAATCAATTTTTATACAAAAATCGATAGGTACATATGCAAAAGAAATATCCTGAATTCCTTCATAGGCATACCCAGCATCAACATATTCAGTATCATTTGCGTAATATAAAAAGGCATAATTTGATCTACTTACATTAAATAAAGGCAAAATTATAACGAAGAAGTAGTATGCAAATCCTTTAGAATCTATAAAAGTTTTAGAGACATTTAATTGTGGATTTGTAGGGAACGTGAAGTTCTGCCAATGCGCGGCCATATTAATTGTGGGGTTTGTGGCGGTTTGTACCGTCACAATTCCAGTAAATTTATCAGGATTTAATGCTAAATTTTCACTTAGAATCCGAGTGGCATTATAAACATAGATAATCCAATTGTCATTAATATCCATTTCTTGTACAAAGAGTCTTGCTTGCTTTAATTTACATGGTGAGGGAACCTTAAAGCTCATTGCGGCGAATATAAGCTTTCCAGTAGGGCCAACATTATGCCGGAAATTCTCGGGATTATCCTCGAGAACTATTGAAGCATCTTTGGCACTAAAACCCGAAAAGCTTAGGTTAGTTTTAGTAATATTTTGAGAATTAGTATTTATTGCTAAATCATAATATTTATAACCTGGAATTTCTAAATAGGGACTCTTTAATGAAATTTTATCAGTTATATTAGTATATAAATTAATAGGAATCGCATTACCTACATCACCGAGATTATCCTTAGTAACCAATTTTGTAATAAGATCTGATTTTTCTAAGGGCGAAGGAGTCCTAGAATTTAAAGAAATTGGATTACTATTCCAACTTATATAATTTAACATCATGCTTACCAGAAAAACTCCAATAATTAAAAAGATAAATAATTTTTTAGGGGGCATTTTGATTCACACCTTACAAAATAATGAGTTTTAAGGGAGGGACATCCTTCAATTTTTTTATAATAAAAGAACAATAATATATTTGTTTTGTTTAACCATATAATGTGTGAATAAAAATATATATTTTTATAAAGATCTTACTCAATAAGATGCCAAAAAATTAAAATGAATTACAAATAAGAAAGTATCAAATGATTAACAAAAATAAATGATCTTATTCAATAAGATGCCAAAAAATTAAAATGAATGTGCATAAATATCCGTAGTTTCATTCTAGGAACTCATTATTTACTTCATTTTTTAAAGAAGGAATTAAATCAGTTCGAATCTTCGCCGACAATGAGAAACATCAATGGTGTGATGCTGAAAATCTAGCTTAATGTTATATTTCTGTAGGACATCTGCCCCGATAATTACTTCTCGACTGAGATGATCGACAACCCATGCAATCCATCCAATTCCACATTCCTCTAAGTCTGCCGTTAATGCGCATAATCCAGTCGGCATTACTACTGTTTCGCCATCTCCGAGTGTAAATTCCGCAGGGCGGCGCGGCGTAGTAATATCGGAAAGGCATTCAGCACAATCTCGCCGAATAAAGGAATCTTCTGCCCCTGAATCAAAGAGAACTTCCACAACTTTTGATCCTTTACTTCCCTCAATCTCCAATTGTTTCGTAATACATCCCATTTTTATTTTCACCGAATATTTTAAGCATCGTTTCTATTTAAAATTATTTAAATATACTGTATATATTTACTTAAAAATATAGAATAATGGTGAGAAAATGCCGGATTATCGAAAAACACTGAAGCATATTGAATCAAATAAACGAGAGATCAGGATTCCAGAAGAAGATAAGAAACTTCTGGAAGAATATTCAGACATAGACGAGATATCACTATCAATAGAACAGCGCACAGTTCTGGATATATTGACTAAAAGAAAAACTATATCCATGATTACCAGAGAATATAATTTAGCGTTAAAGCCTTTGGGAAGCGAACTTATAACAAAAGAAAACATCTTAGGAATTTTGAAAATTTTAGAGAGTATGAATCTCGTGAAATCTGTCATTGGAGCAGATAATGAGGAATACTGGGTTGATATGAATTATTACCGTGAAAAATTGCTTGGGACAGATAAGTTATAGATTATTTGAATATAATAAAAAGGGCAGATTATAAATGGAATATGCTCCAGACTGGAAATCGCTTCGGAAGCATCAGGTCCCTGCATGGTTCCATGATGCGAAATTCGGAATTTTTATTCAATGGAGTCTTTCCTCAGTGCCAGCTTTTGCTGTAGTAGGCAAAGGCGATATGACGGAAGTCCTGAGAAAGGAAGGGTATAGAGGGCATTTTAAGAATAACCCCTATGCGGAATGGTATCTAAATATGCTTCGAATTGAAGGAAGTCCTACACAACAATATCATAAGGAAACTTATGGACAGAACTTTTCTTATTATGATTTTGTTCCTCTATTCAATGAGGCAATTCAAAATTGGGATCCCAATGAGTGGGCGGATTTATTTCAGAATGTTGGAGCTCGCTACGTCATTTTAGTCACAAAACATCACGACGGATTTTTGCTTTGGCCTAGTGCATACAAGAATCCGCATCGGGAAAATTATTTTGCAGCAAGAGATATTGTTGGTGAATTGACTGCGGCTGTTAAAGAAAGGGATATGAAAATGGGATTCTATTATTCAGGAGCGCTTGACTGGACTTTCAACGAGTCACCAATAAAGGATTTTATTTCCTATGTGACAAATGGACCGTTGGATCCTGAATATGCTGATTATGTTAAGAATCATTGGCATGAGTTAATTAATCTTTATGCGCCTTCTATTCTTTGGAACGATATCGGGTATCCCCCTGCGGGAGATGAAAGAGATTTATTCGCTTTCTTTTATAATAAGACGCCTGAGGGAGTCATCAATGATCGATGGATGAAACTATCCAAAAACATAAGACGCGCACTTAAATTTTGGCCCCTTGGGTCTTTAGTGAGTTGGCTTGCAAAACGAGCCCTCATCAAAGGCGGGACCTCTCCCAAGCTGCCCCATTGCGATTTTATAACTCCAGAATATGCATATTTCAAAAAAAGTAAGAAACAAAAGTGGGAATCGGTTCGAGGCATCGGAAACTCCTTTGGATATAATAAAATGGAGCCAGAAGGTAATTATTTAACACTTGAAAAATTAGTCCATATGTTTATTGATATCGTGAGTAAAAATGGTAATTTACTATTGGATGTTGGACCCATGGCAGATGGCATAATTCCTGAAATCCAAAAAAATCTTCTTCTACAGTTCGGGAAATGGCTTGAGACGAATGGGGAAGGGCTTTTTGAGACGCGTCCCTGGATACGCCCAGAAACCCAAACTTTGGATACCTCAGAAATACGATTTACTCAAAAGGGAAACATACTTTATGCATTCTTACTTGGAAAACCTTCGAATAAGAGCATAACGATTAAATCATTGATAGTAGATAAAAATGCAAATATAATTCTGCTAGGTCATATTGATAATCTTAAATGGGAACAAAATGGAGAAAATTTGACAGTATTCCTTCCAGATATGCCAGATGCCCCAGCATATGGATTCAAAATAGCGCCCAAACCGAAAAAATGAATAAAAAAATTTTCTTCTTAATACTCGAGTTCTATTTCTTCGCCAATTACTTCAAAAATGGCTTCTAATAAATCATTTCCGGTGAGTAATTTGCTCCGAGAGTCGCATTGAGAGCCACCCACAAATACGCTGAATTTCCCAGGCTCTAATACACATCGTCCATCATCGGTAATTAGAGCCATCTGTCGCGGAGTAATTGTGAAGGAAACGGTCATTCGTTCGCTAGGGGCTAAGGTAATGCGGCGAAATCCTTGGAGTTGGTGATGGGGGATTTTGACCGAAGCCTCTAAGTCTTTCAGGTAGAGTTGAATAACTTCATCACCAGTTTGAGCCCCCACATTTTCAACCTCTATGCTCACTTCTAGATTTTCCCCTGCTCTTATCTCATCTGCGCTTAATAGTAAATTATTATAGTCAAACTTTGTATAACTCAGTCCATAGCCAAAGGGGTAGAGCGGTTCGATTTCAATGTAGCGATAGGTTCGTCCTTTCATATTATAATCTCTAATGGGTGGCAGATCCGCCGTTGATTTGTAGAAGGTCACCGGAAGTCGACCTGCAGGCGAGTAATCTCCAAAGATGACATCAGCAATGGCATTACCCCCTTCCTCACCGGGATACCACGCTTCCAGAATGGCTGGAATATGTTCATCAGCCCAAGGAATTGCCATAGAACTCCCATTGAGCAGCACTAATATTATCGGCTTACCAAGGGCATAAATAGTTTCCAATAATTTTTGTTGGGGCTTGGCGAATTCGAGGTACTGGCGATCTGGATGCCAAATCCAAGGCAAATCTTCACATTCCATCGATTGATCAATCCCGAGGCACATAATAACCACCTCTGCTTTTTTAGCTGTTTCTATTGCTTTTGCAACACCCCGACATGAGTTTCTTTTAATATTACAGCCTTTGGCATAAAGCACGGTCGTATCTGATGCAACTTTATTCCTGATGCCCTCTAAAGGCGTATAGGATTTTGAGGGCGTTCCATGGTAGTTTCCTAATAGCACCTCTTTATTATTGGCATTGGGTCCGATAACTGCGATAATTTTCAAATTTTTATCCAATGGAAGGATATTATCTTTATTTTTCAAAAGCACAATAGATTCTCTGGCAGTTCGTAGTGCCATCTTCCTATGCTTTGCACAATCATTGATCTCATAGGGAATATTAGCATATGGCACCAGCTCGGGAGGATCAAACATCCCCAGTTGGAACCGGGCTTTGAAAAGCCTTATAACCGCTTGATCAATCTGATCTTCAGAAATCAGCCCTTTCTTGACAGCTTTAGGCAATTGTTTATAGGTCCCGCCGCAAGCTAAATCGCAGCCGTTCTTTACCGCACAAGCGGCTGCTTGCGCACGGGATTTAACATATTTATGAGTAAACCAGATGTAAAAGATAGCGAAACAGTCAGAAACAACATAACCATCGAAACCCCACTCCTCACGCAATAAAGTGGTTAGTAATAACTTGTTTGAACAGCAAGGCACCCCATTCACTTTATTGTATGCACCCATAATGGACATGGCTTTCCCTCTTTTAACACATTCCTTGAAGGCGATTAAATAGGTTTCCCGCAGATCCTTTACACTAACTTTCGCGTCAAAGGAAAATCTTCCCTTTTCCGGCCCGCTATAACATGCATAATGTTTTGGCGTCGCCACTACTTTCAGATATTTCTCATCATTCCCTTGTAATCCTGTTACAAATGCGATGCCCATCTGCGATGTTAGATAAGGGTCTTCACCGTAGGTTTCTTGACCTCTACCAAATCTCGGATCTCTGAATATATTAATATTGGGGCTCCAAAAAGTTAATCCTTGATAAAGACCCCTTCCAAATAATATAAAAGTTTCAAACTTAAACCTTAATTTTCGATTTCTCTGTCTTTCATGGTGAATTGCCCGCGCCTCATCGGAAATTATGGTTGCCACCTCAAAAAGAAGATCTCTGTTAAAAGTAGCTGCCATACCAATCGCTTGAGGAAATACGGTAGCATAACCTGCCCTTGCAACCCCATGCAGACATTCACTCCACCAATTATATCCTGGAATTCCTAATCGAGGAATTGCTTTGGCGTTATTCACCATTTGTGACGCCTTTTCTTTTAAGGTCATTCGGGAAACTAAGTCCCTTGCGCGCTCTTCGAAAGAGGCTTCAAGATTTTTGTAGATTGGTTGTTCCTCGTTTCGTCCATTTTTTTTCATCATATTCACCTATTAATTCTTCACCTTATAATCAATAGTAGCAAGATTTACGATTATAATAACAATAATAATCAAAACTACGCCCAAAATATGAAAGATATTAAAAATTTCACCTCTTATAAAAATTCTGATAAAGATAGCAATAATGATTTCAAGAAGTAGAATAAAAGCAGATTTAGTGGCGGAGATGGATTTTAATCCAAAATAATAAAGAGTATAGGCAATTGTTGTCGTTAAGAGCCCCAAATAGATTAATTCTAACCAGGATAGGATGATAATTGATGAAAACAGGGCGAAAGAAGAAATAAATAGTGGTACGAAGGGTAATAAAAATAGAAAGGAAAGAATTGTGGTAACGAGTGATAAATAAATAACCATTTTGATAGTCGAATACCCTTTGCGAACTTGCTCTTGGGCAGGCTGGGTTGCAATACTTTCTGATAGGGTGAGTAAGATCGTTCTCTTCGAGGGGAGTTCCCCCTTAGGCCTAATGAATATTTTAAAGGCGTGCCAATCCCCTAAAATATGGGTTTAAACTTTTTAATTAGAGGCAAAGTAGCAATAAATTGATTACTACTTAGCATAATTAAGTGAAGTTTAATCGAGAAAAAATAATCTTTAAATCCCATTCAGCTAATAATTTTTTCCTTTCTATCTATCTTTTTTTTCTATAGAGAGATAGTTTTTTATAGATCATCTTTGCTAAATTTTTTCACACACTATGTGTATTAAAAAAATATGAGGGAACAATTGATATGACTGAAATTTCGAAAGGTTTTAAGATTTTAATGATTGTAGCAGGTGCAATCGCGCTCTTTTATGGGATCTGGTGGACTTTTCTTACCAGTACCTATTATGACATGGTTGGCTGGGTGTATAGTGATCCGAGCTCGGTGCGGGGACAAGGTGCCACGTTAATCCTCTTAGGTATCTTTAATTGCCTTGCGGCATGGCGAATGGAATGGGAAAAAGTGAAATTTTACGTTCAATTCGCATTCGGTTGGTTAATAGCAATGTTAATCTTGAATATTGTCAATCCATTTCTTCCATTGTTTCCACCTGCAGGTCTTATTGTTGCTTTGACAAATATCGCCTTTTTAGCGGCTATTATTGTCCTTCTCATCTATTTCTATACCCAACAAGAAAAAAAATCTTAAATTAATATCTTCTTCTTTTTTTCTTAGAAAGTAAGGGAATTACATAAACAATTTGTTTATCTATCCGAAGTTAAAAGAAATATAGAAAAAGGTTAAAAATTTCCGCTGACCAAACCCGGCTTCTCACCCACTTCGAGCTATCATTTCCATGACTTCTTCGTATTTCACATGTCCGACAATGCCCTATTTTTCCATGACTTCTTCGTATTTCACACGTCTCAGAAATAGATAGCTAATAAATAACAAAATGCCCATAATAATAATCATCAGACCATAGGCAAAATCACTGCCAGTTGTGGTTCCGAGCCAAAAGCCCCCAATATTGTAGTTTATTGTGGAAAGGAGTACCCCTGCAAGTTCTGAGGCAAACGGAAAAGGAATCACTGTAATAAAAAAACAGATTGCCGTATAGGTTGCTTCTTTCCCCCTAGGAGTAATATCCATTAAAATTGCATTTTGTAAGCCTAAGATAACTACTACTATAAATAAAACAACCACAATCACCATATATAATTGAATTATAAGAGAGATCGAATTCCCTTGGTTTGTCAGAAATATCATAAATGGGAAAGTAAGAAACCCAATCATTAGAGCCCACTTGTAAAATCTTCGTTTTCCCCATCTTTTCGAGGCATAGTTACAGAAATAAAAGATAATCAATGCAATAGGCAATAAACTTACGATAATAATCATAAAATTGACTGGTATAACAGGAACCCGAGGGAATCTAGGGGATTCCGGTGTCCCCAGACTAGAATTTGTTTTCCAATCAATGAAGGGTTTAATAATAAACATTGCCATTGCATAGGTAAATGATGCGAAAAGCGCCGAGAGTGAATAATTTTTAAAATTTTTATCTTGAAAAGTGAGTTTAATAGAACGTAAAATACTGATGTACTCTTGTTTCTGAGTTCGGTTGAGATTTTCTTTTGGTCCAAAGAAAAAGGCAAATAGTACAGTAGCAATATAAGCAAGTCCACAAATTAGTGTTATAGTAAAATAATCCGCTTGAATTTTTGGGTCAAAAAGCGGCAAAATTATTGCCCCAGCCACACCAACAAGACCGAAAATACCAAAAGTAACAGTTGTTTTTACCCGATCCTCTGGTTTTGTTAAATCCTGATACATAGCAAAATAAGCAGTATACATTATCCGATATGTAATTGCATAGGTTGTCGCTAAACATGAAAGTATAATAAATGACATCGCAACTGGTAATGATGCAAAATTTAATCCTAATAGAATAAGAACAATGCCCCCAGGAATGGCACATAATAGATAGGGTCTTCTTCCGAAACGATTATAGGTCCGATCTGAAAGCCAACCCGCAAACAAGTAAGATAATGCGCCTGCAGCAAATGCGATGGTAATTACAGTATAGGCATAAAGCCAGGCAAGATTCGGATTACTAGAAAAAGCCGTTTTTTGAAAATAATCTTGTAAATTCATAGTAAGAAGATTATAGCTCAAGACCATACCGATTTGTCCAATGGACAGTCGGATTAATTCGGATCTATTCATTTCAATACCTATCTATATCTTTTTCAAATTTTTTCTTGATATTGGGGGGTTCTGGTGAGGAGGGTTCAGGATGGTAGATTAATGCAGCAAGATAAGTCCCATTTATTGCCCCAAGTCCTCCAAGCAATCCACCAAGCATGACAGTAATAAGAATGAAAAGGAAGGAGCATCCTTCAAAGATACCAAGGATTGAGGCAATGAGGTCGGTAAATGCAAATAGCGGCCCGATAATCATGAAGTAAATGAAAAAGCAGAACCATGCAATTGCAATACCTGCAAATCCGATCAAGAAGCTTATCAAAGCATGCTTTTTCATTAGAAACCCTGCAAATCCCCCCGCTAAAAGCATAAGGTACCACCAGCCCTCCCATTCCAAAAGTATTCCAAGAATTAAGGCGAAAAGGAAACCCGTAATATAATGATGCTTGTATCTTAAAAGGAAGAGAAGTTTTTCGCCAAACCACTTCAAGAATTCCAGTGTTTTTTCGCCAAATTTTTTCAGCAAATTCTGAGATTTTTCTACCCAAGTCATGGCTTGAACACCACCGTTGCTATTATATAATCCGAAGGAAATTGGGAAAGAGACTGTGGAAATAGGATTCCATGGTATTGGTATTGTTTCCACAATTCGAAGTTGTCTCGATAATGAGGAGAGAGGGGATTTCCTGACTGCCCTCCTGGATAGGCAAGATATCCAATATATATATCGTTTTTTGCTAGATGGCTGAAATCAATCACCATCCGCATACTCGGTCCCTCTGTAACATTATACCCACCTGCTACATTGATAGTCCAACGGTCTCCATCTGCAGGATATCTCGGAATATTGAACTGGGGAATTATACCCATAAGATATTCGATGTCCATTTGATGGATATTCCCCCATTTCCAGTTGGCAATGTTAGTACCTAATAGAGGATTTGCCCGCAATACTTTGATAGTGCGATTCAACGCTCTTAACATGATGATGGACGCATTTTCAATCTGCACCGTAAATTGATCATCAAACCAATGCGATTTAGGATTAAACCGGGTCAGATTTTCTAGGGCAGTCACCTGGGGCATCATATAGCTCGGTAATCCGGCCTTAGAATATTCATCATAGAAAGTTTCATTTAAATAGAGATCAATGAATTGGTTCCAAATGGTGGGTGCAATATCGGTACGATCCGCATAAGTCCCTGTTAGGTTCCAAGCTTTGAGAATTTCCACCGTTTGCTTGAGCTGCGGATCGGTGATACCTGTTGAGTAATAAGTATTAACTGCCTTGAGTAGAAGGGGAACCAACACACTGGCAGCTACATCAAAACAATCCGCCTGGAGTCGTTGCATATCCTCGACTGTAATGCTATGTGGTGCTGCGTTCTTGAGATATCTATTGATAGCCCGCGATCTGTAGCCTTCATCGTACGTGTAACCAAGATAATATTTAGTGTATTTAGAGGTATTTACCGTACGCTGATTTGCAGAAGCGAGATACATTTGATTTGGATTGATTTTTTGGGGAATCCAATCAAAAGGAATATATCCTGTCCATTCATCCTGTCCATTGGAGCCATTTAACATAAGCATTCCTTTAAATAAACCATCTTCATCTTTTATACTTCCGGTAACATTGCGAAGAGGGTATCTAGCTGTTGGGAACATGCCAATATCTCCTTGAATACTTCCAAAAACGAAGTTCTGCCCTGGACAGGTAAAGCCTCGAAGTGCATTTTGAAATTGAATTATATTTCGTGCGTGAGTCATTTTATAAAAAGTCAAGAGAATTCCAGGATCCGGGTCAAATCCTGTCCATTTGCAGGAAACTGCAGCATGGTTGTATGTAGTGTATATAGGACACTGAAAATTATCACCAGTATAATTATGTCGGGTGAAATCTATCTGCATTACATAATCAGGTTCACCTTTAATTTTAATAACTTCGGTGCGGTGTTCAATGGGACGCCATGAATGATTGTTGAATAGGTAATTTTTACCATCTTCGCTTAATTTTTCGATATAAAAGTCTACGCAATCACATGCTGTGATTGTTGCGCTCCAGGCTATCATATTATTTGCGCCGATTTCACAAAGGGGCGTTCCAGGGAATGCCACGCCATATAATGATTCTCCCGTCTTTGTATTGACATATTGAAATTCCCACCAAATTGATGGAAGCATTAACGGGAGATGGGGATCCCCGCAGAGGATAGGATATCCTGTGGTTGTTAAAGAGCCATTAACTACCCAATTATTGCTGCAGCCGCCACATATTTCTGCCCAAGATTTAAGATATTGCAGATGTTTAAGTGTTTGCTTTGCTAAGGTCGCCGCAAACTCTAATGAAATAGAGGATTGAGATTGGGAATATCCCTTTGGTAGGGGTGTTCCAGTATCGGCTGGCATTGAGAAATCAGGAATAACAGGAGTTTCAAAGGAATAGGTCGCAACTGGCATCAGTTCTTGGAAAGCATTTTTCCCAAGTTTATCGGCAATAATCGTAGAATTTAGATCATAAGGCAGAAAGGAAAGCATATATGCCATGTATTTTGCTTGGGCACAAATATCTTGAGGTGACCAGTATTCAGGTTTAATTCCCAGATAAAGAAATTCCATAGGTAGATTATTCGGAGTGATGTCCTGAATATACCGGTTTATTCCATCACAATATCGCTGCATAGATTTCTTTATCGCGATGGCATCAGGATCCGAGAGGGGTTGGAGGGCGTTATACATTTGAACCCCTAATCGGCCAAACCCTATAAGGCGCGATTCTTTATCCATTTCAACCAACTCTGGGGAATATATCAATTCCGAAATACGTCCATAAATAAGCCTCTTCTCCATTTCCATCGAAAAGAGACGATCCTGAGCCTGAAGATATCCAATTGCAAAAGCGAAATCTTCTTCGGATTCAGCAAAGATATGGGGTATCCCCATTTTATCGCGGTAGACCGTTACTGGTCCTGTTAATGATGGATCTTTTACTTCCATATATTTTGGATAATATGCTTGATTCGAACTATTCCAAATGCCTCCAATTGGAGAGAGTAAATTCCCTAAATTTGTTAGCAATAAAGAGAGTAATATTACGACAGTTAATCCGGCACTGATGCCAGCTTTTATATAAGTCTTCACTTGAAATTTCTCCTTTTTTAATTCTTAATGAAGAGAAAATTTTGTAATTATTGCTCTAATTTTGACTATAAGAGATTTTTGATAATAATGCATAATCGTTTTTCAAAAGGCAAAACTTGAATTTCAAATTAGTCTTCAATCGCCTTTAATGTAAATTTAACAGAAAAAATTTAATAAAAGATTCGGGAGGAAAAAGTTAAGATTAAAACGAATTAATTATTGAAATGTAAATAGATTGAGCAAAAAATAAGAAAGATTAAATCTATTAGGAGGTTTTCCTATTCCATTATTATGTCAAAATGAAGAAAAACAAAAAGCATTATTTTTACAGTTGAATAGATGCGGCGGATGCCATTTATGCATTTTAGTTTGCCCAAAAGAAGTATTAGAGAAATCCGATGAATTAAATCTGAAGGTGCAGTATCCCCCCAAATTAAGAGAAGGCGCAGAATGTTCTTTTTGCCAATCATGCGAAATGGTATGTCCGGACTTTGCAATCTATGTATTACAAAATGAAGGTTATCAGGAATTACTCGCAATTGCAAATAGATAAAGTGATTGAATGGCAGAAAATAGCTATGAATATGATATGCCCTCTAAATCGTATGTTTGGATGGGTAATGAGGCAATGGTCGAAGGAGCCTTAGCGGCTGGCTGCCGCTTTTTCGCAGGATATCCAATCACCCCGCAGAATGAAGTCCCCGAACGAATGAGTGTGCGGTTGCCCCAATTAGGGGGCGTGTTTATTCAAATGGAGGATGAGATGGCATCCATCTCAGCCGTTGTCGGGGCATCATTTGCTGGCTTAAAAGCGATGACTTCAACGTCTGGACCAGGGTTTAGTTTGATGCAAGAAGTGATGTCCTGGGCGAGTTCTATCGAAGTACCCATGGTTGTTGCAGATGTTCAGCGCACAGGTCCGGGGGCCGGGATTGTCAATCTTCCCCATCATAGTGACATTATTCAAGCGCACTACGGAGGAAATGGCGAATATCCAGTCATAGCTTATGCGCCCTCCTCCTGCCAAGAATTATTTGATTTTACTATTGATGCCTTTAATGATGCCGAAACGTGGCGGACTCCGGTCGTAATTTTCTCTGATTCATTGCTCGGACACATCCATGAAAAAGTAGTGGTTCCGCCCAAAAAAAAGTTAGACCAGCATGTGATCCCCCGAAAATTGGCAACCTATGAGGAAGATGGCATCACCCCACTTCCCCGGAATAAGTATTACACATTCACGAATTACGATAAGAAGGCAAATATCTATAAGATAAGTATTCCGCCTAATATTGCGACGGATTACTTCCCAGAATGGTTGCCTGCTGTTACACATTCACCTCAGTCAATTGCAAGTGAGTATCAAGAAGCAGCGGAATTAGAAGTATATACCCTTAATAGTAAATTTGGGGAAAGCGTCATTAAAACCCAGGAATATTTCATCGAGGATGCAGACATCGCTCTAGTGTGTTATGGGTTACCTTTTCGATCTGCCTTACGAGCGGTTAAACTTGCTCGAGAGGAAGGAATAAAAGCGGGGCTATTTAGGTTGGTGACAGTATGGCCCTTTGCGCGTAAGGCAGTCCAAGAATTGAGCCAGAAAGTGAAGAAATTGCTTGTGCCAGAGATTAATATCGGGCAGATTCTCATTTGGATTGAAGCAGCTGTCGAAGATGGTACAATAGTGGAGGGCATTCCGTCAATATCACGGTTGCATACGCCCAAAGAATTATTAGACAAAATAAAGGAGGTCGCTCCATAGTGCAGTCGCTCCCTCCTCTTCCAGAAAGGCCGCTCCATCCTTATGAGCTGGTCTCTTATACGGGGCGCAAATTTGCCCAGACTTTCCACATTTTCTGTCGGGGATGTGGTTATGGAGCAATTGGTCAGCTTCTCTGCCGCGTTTTCAAAGATCAAAATCTGGACGAAACTTTGTATCCTTTTGTAGTTGGCGTTGGATGTTACTCTGCGATTCCATTAGTCCTCCCAGGTCGTGCATTAATGACGCCCCACGGTCGAACCTTGGCTGTTGCCACAGGAATAAAATTAGCGAACCCGAAACTTACGCCTATTTGTATCGCAGGCGATGGTGATAATTTAGCCATTGGAACAAATCATTTCATGCAGGCCTGCCGCCGTAATATAGGTATAGCGCTCATCATGCTACATAACAATATTTATGGCATGACCGGTGGTCAAGTTTCTCCTACAACTCCCATAGGAATGCATGCAAGCACTGCTACCTATGGTTATTTGGAAGATGAATTTGATCCAGTCGCACTGGCGCTGACTGCGGGTGCCTCATATGTAGCACGATGGACGACCGCACATGCAAGGCAATTCATAAAATCGGTGAAAAAAGCGCTGCAATGGAAGGGGTTTAGTTTTATAGATATGATCTCACAATGTCCTACCTACTTTGGTCGTCATAATGACATGGCAGAACCCGTCGATGTGTTCAATTGGATTAAGAGCAATTCAATTACCCTAGAGAAAGCAAAAGACCTATCTGAGGATGAATTAAAGGGGAAATTCGTAATTGGAGAATTCAGGGAAACCCTACGAAAAGAACTAAGTGACAAATATATTGAATTGATAAAAGAAGTTCGGAGCAGATCGAAATGACCAGGACCGAAATAAAGATTGCAGGCTATGGCGGTCAAGGGGTAATTACCTTAGGTAAGATGATTGCAGCGGCAGCTATTCTCCATCAAGAAGGTACAACTGCGACGCAAACAGAAGCCTATGGGGCACAATCCCGCGGAGGCAGTTGCTGGAGCGCCGTGGTTATCTCAGATGAAGACATAGATTACCCCGAGGCAATCATTCCGGTGGATATCCTGATTGTCCTTTCTGAGGAAGCGGCAAAGAATTTTAAAAATGATGTAAAACCAGATGGCATTGCAATTTTTGATCCTTTCACAGTAAAAGCGAAGAAATTTAAGGTGAAAGCGAAGACTTATGAAGTCCCTGCAAACCAAATTGCCACGGAAGAACTCAAAATGCCTGTAACTCAAAATGCAGTTATGTTTGGAGCCTTTGTGGGAATTACGGAATCAATTACAGAGGAAGCGGGAAGAACCTGTGTGCAAGATTTCGTGCCAGAAAAGTTTATCGAGATTAATCTTCGGGCTTATGATCGGGGTTTGGAAATTGGTAAGAAATTGAAAGAGGAATTGGCCTAGCTAGCATCTTTGCCCTAAATTCTTTGCATTCATTTTTATTTAGATTGAGACCTAAGGTTTTTCTATTGGAAAAATCATAACTTTTTTAGATATAATTTCAAATAAGAGAGTGGTTTAGAAAGGTGCTATACTCTGTCAAATAAATTCGTTTTTGGACCCATATTAAGCCGACGGCTCGGCTGGTCGCTAGGCGTGGATGTATTACCAAAGTTGAAAACATGCGATTTCAATTGCGTGTATTGTGAAGTAGGGAAAACGACTCTTAAGGGTCTAATGAGCGTAAATTCGCGCTGTGAGGGACCTTCGAATTTTGAACAGGAGTTTAAAGTAGAATTAGAAAATAAGCTCATAGAAAACAACTATATTAAATCGATTACTTTTGGATACAATGGAGAACCTACGCTCAATAAGGATCTTGGTAAATTTGTGGAGATTGCACGGAAAGTTCGTTATGATATCGGACTAGAACGAGTCCCAATTACCCTTTTAACCAATTCTTCGGTGATAGATCACTCAGAAGTTCAAGAAGCAGTCCTAAAATTTGATTTAATAATTGCGAAAATTGATGCGGGTTCGCAAGACCTGTTCAATGCGGTGAATCGCCCACATTATTCAGTACCACCCTTGAGTTATCTCATAAAAAATCTTCAGATCTTGAAATATAAAATGAAAAAAGAAGCAAAATTGATTATTCAGACCCTCCTCTTTAAAACACGCCCGGAAAGCTCGCACACAGGCAATGCGACACGAGAAAATGTCGTTGCTATTGCGAATTTGGCAATTAATGAAATTGTGCCCGATCAGGTCCATGTATATTCCATTTCCCGAGAGCCCGCAGAGCCGGACGTCATTTCGGTTCCAAAGCTGGAACTCGTTGAATTGAGCGATCTGATGGCAAGCCTTGTTACTCCTGAAACAAATGTGCTATATTTTTATTGAAATTATTCTTAGAATTATGACTTACTTGATTATGTAAATAGAAAATTATATATTTATCTATTTTATAAATTTACTTATGTCTCAGAAAACAATATCTTTACCAAAAGAAGTTTATGAGAAATTAAAAGCGGAAAAACGTGAAGACGAATCATTTCCACAATTAATCTTACGCTTACTCGAGAGGGGAAAAAATGATAGCTCTATAGATCCCTTAAAAGGCATTTTCGAAGAAGAATCTGATGAGTGGGAGAAAATTAAAGAAATGTTATATGAAGATAGATTGAAACCGAGCAAAGGGGCTATTGAAGGCAATGAGGATTAAGATATGGCTATATTAGATACAGATATTTTAATAGATTACCTTCGAAAAGAACCAAAAGCCATTGAAACAATTAATACTCTAAGAAAAACAGGTGAATTTTTGAAAACAACAGTCTTTAACGTTGGTGAACTATATAAAGGCGCATATCTTTCTTCTAATGTTGCAAAAAGTATGAGAGGCATCCAAACACTCTTTAAGAAATTGGAAATAATTTATTTTGAATTCGAAGATGCTCAAACTTATGGGCAAATTTCCGCAGAATTACGAAAGGCTGGAGAGCCTAGCGGAGATATTGATGAATTAATTGCTAGCATAGTTGTTACAAGAAATGAAACATTAATAACAAGAAAAATTAGACATTATGAGAAAATTCCTCGAATTTTATTGCAAAATTAGGATGATGTAACCATCGAAACTCAATAAAATTGGAAATGATTTGAAAAAATTATTTTTTTCCAATTAATACCCTTCTAATTAATTATCCAGGGCTTGTGTGCTTTTATATGGCATTAGGCTTAGAAGAACTGAAAATGATAATTTACACTAGATTAATTCGAAGTAAAATATATTTACAGGAATATATCAAACAATTACCAGGACTTTTAATTTCATTACGACATAAATTCGAACATCCGCTTAGCGAGATACATATTCTTATCCAACAATTAGCGCCCTATTTTAAATTCGAGGATAATTTGTATCCAATCCCAAATAAGACAGAAATTTCACAGGATCTGAATTATTTCGATCTTACCTTAAATGAAATCAAAACCATCTTAAAGTATTTAGAGAAGACGCGAAATATCCAGATTTTTCAGGAAATTTGGAATGAGGACCTTGAGGAAAAAATAAAGCAGATTATTCAAGTGTTAGAAAATATCAAAAACAATGTTTATTAATTGTATATTTATTTAATTTTCAAATAATCTTTTTATAATTGGAATTCAACTTTAACAAAAAGAACTTATATGGTAATCTCTTATTTTCGTCGGGGCGCTTCTTCTTTATTTTAAAGGGACATCCAAAAAGTTACGACGAAATCTATTGTTTGAATTGTAATACGCTCTCTTGTTTCTTTTTAAAGGGATTATTATATTATGATTATAATACTTTGAAAGAGTTGAATTCTATGGCTACGAGTTTTGAAACCTATATCCCTAAATTTTTTTGTAGGAAATGTGGGGCTCATATTACGATATTTGAATGGCGAATGGGCGAACTTTGCAAGAAGTGTCGCGGGATAAGGATTAGAATATCTTTGTAAGTGGATGATTTTCTGCCACGGGAATCTTGAATTCGCGTCGATTATTATAGGTTATACAGGAGTCAACCAAAGCCATTGCTGGAAATATGATTGGAGCATTAGCAATCGATCCGTATAAAATGAAATCTGCGCCAAGGGTGCGAATCATTGCACTGGTAGCAATAATTGAGATTTTAATGGCCTCAAACTCCTTTCCTCTTGACCAAGTATATATTGCATTACATGGGGCAGTCCCTACAGGATAACCCAATTCTTCTTTCACAAGGTAGATGGCTCGAGCAGAAATCCCGATAGAAGGGGCATCTAATACGGCGGTATCGATTAGAATTTTATCTACTCCTGCATCTTCTGCTTTTTCAAGGAGATTCTTGTTTTCCATTTGCCCTGCGATCAATTTTAATTTATCTTTTGGCCAAACTGCACGAGGACCATATGCTAAAAGCACTGCTTGTTTTATTCCTGCCGATTTAATTGCTGCAAGTTCATTAGCATCGGAATAGAAATCAATTGAATTATAGATTACTGGCTCTATTATCCCACTTTCTTTCAGATAGTGGCAAACTGGACTTCGCACTGCCGCTGTAACCCCATCCATTAAAAATGGAGTATCTGTCACAGAAGTAACGAATTCAATATATCGAATTAAAGCTTCTGGATACTCTCCTACTACATCTAAGAGAGCAGGCATTCCTGTTTTATCAGCCCATTCATCCTGAGTATTTATTAATTGTTCAGCAGCAGCCTTATCAAAAATTCCATTTCGTTCATTTTCTAAAATTTTATGCGATTTGAAGAAAATTGAGCCGATTAATACAGTAGGGTTTTGTCCAGGCTGTCCACCGATATTAATCTTTCCAATCTTGAATATTTGTTGTGCTTTTGAAAAAATAAACAATTCCTTTCACCAGATTTATTTTAATTTGCTAATTTTTAAGAATATTCATTTTTTGAATCAAAATAAAAGTTTATTAACTAGGTTTAAGAAAATTAACATAAAATTTATTTAAATTATTTTTACAAAAACCTAAAATTATCGAGAGAAAAAATTATGAGTCAAGAAGAACCAAAAGTTCCTGATAGCGTAAAAGTCACCAGCTATCCGAAAGTTATTTTCTTATGGCCCACTTGGGTGCTTTCTTTTATTTTATGGCTGTTAGGAATGATCTCTGGTACCTCAAATCCAACTCTAAACTGGGTATGGATGTTCGTTTTAGTCTTCAACCTCTTCGTTGTCTCCTTTGACTTTTCGGCAGGTAAATTTTTATTAGTTGTGGCTCTTCTCTTTGTCTTAGCAATCGTATTTTTAACGGGAATAATACCTAATCTCCATTTATGGGACATATATATGGATCAATGGTTCTATCTAACTGTCACAATCGTTTTCACATTAATCTACGCGCTACTATTACTTTCACGGCAATTCAATTACCTAGAAGTTACCTCACAACAAATTATTTACCATGTTGGTATTTTCGCTGATGAACGCAGATATCCTGCCCCCTCTGTCTCCTTTGAGAAAAAAACAGAAGATGTTTTTGAGCGAATTATGCCGCCCTTTTGTGCAAAGCTAATATTAAAAACAGAACGTGGTGAATACGCAGAAATTTTCGAAACGGTCCCTTTGATCAATTCTCGCTTAAATACAATCAGAAAGATCCTCGAACATCTAAAAGTAAAACCAATACCAGTTGCACCGCCAGAACCTCAGAAGAAAAAATAATAGAAAGAATTTCCCTTTCCTATTCTTTTTTTAAATTTTTATTAATATATAATTGCTTATTTTATAATCTTGTCTTCATAATTAAGCGTAATAGGCACAAGATCCTCCTTTTGTTGCCAACTAATCCATTATATTGATTCACCAAATAACCAAGCGAATATAAGTTATTGAAAAGATTTAAGGACATATTTAATCGAATATTATTTAATCAATATCAATTATAACAATTTTGAAAACCTAAAGACCGATCTTAAATAAAAATTAATTATTAGTCAGGAGATATCAAAATTGCTAAAAAAGGAATTAGAAATTCCAGGTTCAGTGCGAAGTTATCAAGAGTATCCAGATTTAATTGAATTAGAAGGCTGTCCACGCTGTAATAGCTTGGATTTAAATCCCAAACTAGTGAATTTTAAAGAGAATGATATTAAATTTCAAGTTACTTGCTATAATTGCGGACTTTTATATGAAGCATATGAAAAAATAGATGAGAATACCGCTCGAAAAACAATCGTTATGGAATGGGAACTCTAAAGAAATATTTTATAATTCAGTAGAAGGAGTGAGGAAGAATTGAATGTTCTTGAAAATATGCGAAAGATTGTCGGATCAGAGTTTGTTTCTAATGCGGATTTTATATTGCAAAGCTATGGCAAAGGAATTTGTGGTGGTTTGGTCGAAAAACGTCCTGATTACGTTGTACGTCCGAAGTCACCTGAAGAAATTGCGGAAATTTTAACGATGGCAAATGCTGAGAGGATTCCTGTGATTCCTCGAGGGGGTGGAGCAGGTCTATTGGAATGTACATTGCCTCTTAAACCTGGTGGAATCGTTCTCGATACCACTCGGATGGACAAAATTCTCGATTTCAATGAGAATAATCTCACAGTCACTGTCCAATGTGGAATAACATGGGCTCAATTAAATAGTTTTTTGAATGAGAGGGGTTATTATACCGGCACTTTAGGACCTGGCTCAGGGATGAGCGCGGCCGTAGGTGGTGGGTTAAGCCATCATAGTGTCGGTGGTGGGGGAGCGGCGAAATATGGCGCTGTGACAAAGCATTGTGTAGGATTAAAAGTTGTGCTTGCGAATGGTGACATTGTTACTACAGGCTCAGGCGCCTCAAAATATGTCAAAGAACCCTTCAGCCGATGGCTTTTGGGCCCAGATTTAACCAGCATTTTTTTCGGGGATCAAGGAATCATGGGCGTAAAGGTGGAGGCAACACTATTAATTTACCCAAAACCTAAGTATCGATCTTACAGAACTTTTATAGTAAAACGAAAACCTGCTGAAGTTATATCAAAGATTTTCATGGATATTCGTAAAAGTGGAGATTTGGGAGTTTATGATGCTTTTTGGCTCCCGGAATTAAGTGTTTCAGCAGGCCTAGGATTATTATTTGTTAAAGATATCATCGTTTTTAAGCTTTGGAAAGATACTAATCCAAAAGGTGAGGATATTTTTTTCTATACATGTGAAGCAGGGTCGGAATCTGAACTCGAATCTAGAGTTAATAAATTGAATGAAATGGTGCTCCAAAATAAGGGAGTGGAGGCATTAGGCCCTGAAATAGCAGATGGTAATATTGCGAAATGGTATTATGAGCAAAATGGTCATTGGCAAATTTATCATGGATTTTGGGGTGCTTCGGGACCAGGGGCAATTCCCCAGACCGCAGAGCATCATCTACCTATACATCAAATCCCCCGAATGATGGATGCATTCACCAAGTGGGAGAGTGAAAATCAAGATTTATTAACGCAAGCGGGACCTGCGATTCATGGATTGGGTTCTGCCCTCTTATGCGACCATACGACAGTAGAAATGGATTCAGGATTAGTAGTATGGAATAAACCAGAATTTCGGGAAGTTAATGATGCATTATGGAAAAGTTGCTTAGAAATGGTTATAAAAAATGGGGGTTTACCCTATATGGCTGGAATGCGCTATTCTCGTGCATTGATTGATGCAGAAGCTCTTTTAGATCCTTTCTACAATTTTATGAAAATGGTAAAACAGGCATTAGATCCGAATGGGATAATCTCACCGGGGAAATATTATCTGGGAGGCGAACAATAGTGACAGAATCTGAAAAATTGAAATATATTAAAAAATTAAAAGATATGATCATTAGTTGTTCTGGGATCGGAGATTGTCGAATCGGATATCGCCCTGCAGTCGGTTGTTTTGGGGTCTGTCCTGTATATGAACACTCACCTGGGTTTGAACCTTATCAGGCACGTGGAAAACTAAGGGTGCTCTATGGACTCCTCGAAGGTACTCTCGAACCGAGTGAGGAGTTAGCCCGAGTGTGGTATCAATGCACTTCATGTGGGGGTTGCCATGCTATCTGCCATCAATCCTTTAATGAAAATATAAACTTGTTTGTTTGCAATTATATCAACCAGAACGAAGTCTGGGAGGCATTCCGAGCCGATCTTGTTGATGCAGGATTAGCTATCCCACGCCACCAAGAATTGATCCAATCAATCATTGATGAGCACAATCCATATTTTGAATCCCACGCAGACAGAGTTAAATGGCTTGAAGGAAGAGAATTTCCAGAGAAGGCAGAGACAGTTTATTTTATGGGATGCACGGAACCCTATCGATTACCAGAATATGCACAGAAAATGGTGAAAATCCTGGATACTGCAGGAATTGATTATACAATCATGCATCCTAATGAATGGTGCTGTGGCTCAATTGCTTTTCGGACCGGATTTTTAGAGCTTGCAAAAGAATTGGCGGAACATAATATTACAGCGATTCAGGAAACGGGTGCTAAAAATGTGGTGATTCATTGTGCAGGTTGCTACAAAACTTTTGTGGAAGATTACCCCAAAATCCTCGGTAATGAGTTACCTTTTAAAGTCTATCATGCCACTGAATTCTTCTTAGACCTAGTTAATCAAGGAAAACTGAATTTCAATAAGGCAATTGAAAAAAAGGTAACGTATCATGATCCATGCCATCTCGGGCGTGCAACAAAGATATATGATGCGCCTCGTGAACTTCTTAAAAAGATACCAGGTATTGAATTAGTTGAGATGAAGCGAATTAGAGAGAACGCATGGTGCTGCGGAGCAGGTGGAGGCGTTAAATCCGCATTTCCCGATTTAGCAGTTGAAATAGCCAAGGATCGAATATTGGAAGCCGAGAGTATTAGTATAAAAACTATTGTCACCGCTTGTCCATTCTGTGTGAATAATTTGAGGGATGGAGCTAAAGCCTTAGGGAAAGAAGATTTTGAAATAAAAGATATTTTAGATTTCATTACCGAAGCTCTTGAATAAGAAAAAAATCTATTTTTAAAGCCCACACTTTTTTATTTAAGATTTGGAAGAAAAGATAATTGAATTTACTTATTGGCAAGATCCAAGAATCTTCAACTATTGATTATCCAGGAGAATTTGTTTCTGTTATTTTTTTTTGTCAATGCATATTTCGTTGCCCTTTTTGTCAGAATTGGAGTTTGGTACTTGCTGAAGATTGTGTGAATAGAAGTATAAAAGATATAATTACGCAGCTAGAGGGATATAGGAAATATATTACGGGCATTTGCATTACAGGAGGTGAGCCCACAATTCAGTTCGCAGGATTAGTCGAGTTATTAAAAAATATTCAACAAATGGGGTTGCTAAGTAAGTTGGATACAAATGGATTTTACTCTGATCGCATCAAGCGGCTCATAGATTCAAAATTGCTAAACTATATTGCACTAGATATAAAAGCGCCACTAGTACCCAACCAATATGGAAATATAATTGGTAAGCCAGATCTTGGTGAAGAAGCGGTTAGAAAAATCATTTTAACATTGAAGACTTTACAGAAATCTGCTATTCCTTTCGAAACTCGAACTACAATTATACCTAATTGTAATGATTCAGAAGAGGATATAGTGCAAATTGTAAAGAAGCTTAGAGAATTTAATATCTCTAAATATATTCTGCAACAATTCCGCACCCTAGGAGGAACTTTAGAGAAGAATTTTTCAGAATTACCTATAACTCCGTATAATAATCTTGTTAGACTCGCGAAAATTGCTCGAAAGTATATTCCAGATGTAAGAATTCGCACTATTGAGGCGGGAGAAGAAAAAATTTAAATAATTAAAGCCAATTAATTGATGCCATATTTTATATCATTCTATAGCTTCTTAAAGAGCAATAATTAAAGGTTTAAAGAAGCTCACTGAATTCAATATCAAGTGCTTTGATTTCCGCTTTACACTTTGCGCAGCGGCCTTCCTTTAAAAATTCTTCTTTATGCCCCATTGCACCGCATGCGTGCGGACAGAGAATAACAGAGAGATCATCTAGGCTTACTTCTTCCCCACAAAAGACACATTTGTAAGTTTTATCAGGTGAACTGGGAGTCTCTTGTTCTGGTACAGACTCTTTTTCCTTTAATTCAGAAGGAATTATTAGTTCACTTATAGTTTTGGTTGATATGGAATGTGGTTTGGGTCCCTTAATTATTTTATGTTCTAGTTTTGAAACGGATGGTGATGGTTTTGGCGCAGGTTTAATTTCAAGTTGGATTTCGGGTTTCAATAATTCGGAAGATTTATCGGATTCTTCTTTTTCTTTTAGCTTTTCTACAATTTCTTCTTCCATTTCTATTTTCCCTATAGCTCCTTCTTCTGACTTTTCTGTAGCTTCTTCTTCGCTCTCTTTAACAGTTTCCCGCTTTTTCTTTTTGCGAGCTTCTAACTCCTTTCTTTTTGCTTCGCGTATGCTTTTTGCCTCTTCTTTCTCTTTCTCAGAGAGTTCCTCTACGGAAGATTTAAAGAAAGAGATAATATTAACTGCTTCCTCCTCTTCGGAACTAGGGGGTTCCTTAATCGTTTCCGGGGTCACTTCTTCAGTTTTTGGGAGCAATTTCGAAGAGGTGGGTTCAATAGAAATATCAATAGCTTCGGCTTCAATAGGTTCTGGCAAAATTTCGAAGGTCTCAGGAGGTGATTCCAAAATATCTAAATTCAATTCAGCAGGTTCCAGAGAAAGATCAATAGGTTGAGGACCTTCAGAAATGGGAATAGGCTCTGGACCTTCTTTCTTTGAAACGGCTTTTGAAATAGGAGATGGCTTGGAAGAGGTTGTTGTAAACGACGTTTTCGCTAGTTCTGGCTCGGTTGGTGGCAATCCTTCCGCAAAAATGATTGTTTCAGTTGGAAGATCGATTTTGGCTTGCAATTTTCCACTAAAAATTAAGTTTTCTGCAGCCTCTTCAACTTTATTTTTGGGAACCTTTAGTCGATTGGTTATGAAATCGAAAGTTAATCGTGTAAAAGCCTTTTTTCTCGCGGCTTCTATTAAGAATTGTTCTATAGATGGAATACGGATTGTTTCAGTGAATTCTTTATTTATTTCGGATTTTAAACTATCACCAAACATCTCAATTTGAGATTTCGCATCTATAATTGCGTTTTCCCACTCGGAGATGATTCTTTCGTTAGTAGAATCAAAGGAAAGCTTTAATTTCGTATTTAATATTTCAATTACACTTTTCTTTCGTTTTTCGATTTCTAATACAGCATTTGCAATTTTGCCCTCGAGATATCGTAATGCATCTTCGAAATTATTCGTTTCTTCTAGTTCTTGAACGCCAGCTTTAATTTCATTTTTGCATTTAATTAACAGATCATTCAATCCATCAACATTTCGCTGAAAAGTTTCCCGAACGCCTGACATCTAACAAATTACCCTCATTTGGTTATTTTTTTGATCATTCTTTAGTGGGAATCCTATTAGTTAATTATCTCCATTATAACATATCCATTAATATTTAAAATACTCTGACTTATTAAAATATTTAAATCAAATTCAGGTCAAATTGAACTTTAATTATGCGTTATTCCATTCATTAATTATTTGAATAATTTCCATATGATTTGAAATTTCCGCATCAGGTACCACATTTTTGGGATCACTCATTGAAGTGATTTTAAAGTTCTTTTTCATATAAATTGTTTTTATACCTAATTGTTGGGCGCCTAAAATATCATTCTTCAGATCGTCTCCGATCATAATTGTGTGTTCAGGAGTGCTCTTCAACTTATTGAGGACATATTCGAAACAACGTCTATCGGGCTTGCAATACCCGATTTGAGCAGAAGTGGCAATTATTTTAAAGTATTGCGATAAATTATTGGTTTCTAAGATATAGAGAATCCCATCATGAAAGGGGGCATTAGAGAGCACCGCTAACTTGAACTTCTTGGCAAAGAGATGTTTTAACAGGGGTTCTACATCGGGTCTAACTTTCCAAAAAGCCCCTTCTGTGGAATGGTATATTAAAATGGCTTTATGGGCTATCTCAGGGTCGATCTCTGGTAACTTCAATGATTCCAAGGTTTGATTTAAGATAAATTCAGTTGGAGTTTCTATATTATTTATTAAAGATTGCTCGAAATTCTGATTCCGAATTTTTTTGAATTGAGCTTTGAAATCATCTGATTCCGAGTCTTTTAGAATTCCCTTTTCCAATAAATATAAAATACTCGATTCTAAGCCATGATCGAGTGCCTTTAAATAATTTTGAATTGTAAAATTGTCAAAGGTAATAAGAGTGAATCCCAAATCAAAAATGACGGTGTTATATTTCATAAACACCACAATATTTCTTGCGATTTTTCTTCTATGGGAATCTATTGAGAAAGAGAATCTCTTTTTGAACATCAAAATGTATTTTAATAAATGTATCTCTAAAATTAGACTAAATGAAAAAGTATTTTGAAAATATTAATCAATATAAATTAAGATTATGAAAATGGTTTTCCGAGGAAATTGATATGGAACAACCAAGAGTAAGTAAAATTTTACATGAGTCTGGACAGGTATCCGATGAAATTGATTGGAATCTCGCTAAATTTCTAACTGCTGAACGAGGGGCTGGATATGTCCCTTGTTGTGCGTCATTAGTTGAACTTGAAGACGGAACTCAAGCTATTAGATTACAAATAGATTTCACCGCATTAGAAGAAGATGGGGTATATGGTTATGGATTTGTAGGTGAAATATATGCGGATTTGGAAGGAAATGTCATTTGGTGTTCACCCTTAGAAGAAATGGAGCAAAAACGAGATGAACTGGTAGCGACGGTCCAGCCAGAAAAAAGACCACATCACTATTAAATTTCCTATTTTTTAAAAAAACTACAAATTTGAGTTGTCTTTAATTCTTTTTTTAGGCCTCATTTTTAATGAGGAGATACCTTTAACACAAAAAAAAAAGAAAAAAAAGTTTTCTTAAACGCCTTTAATGACTAAAGAGATGTCGTCTTTTGTGATTTTCTTTCGTTTGGCATGGCGGGCGAAAGTTAAAGCTCTTACGGTCATATCAACTGCTTTTGTCTCTAAATGGTCAATAAGGAAGCTGACTGCGTCCCGTGCAACGATTTTGGCGCCTACCGTTGCCATTAGAGCTCTTAAGGGACTCCATGCGAAATATCTTCTTTTAACCATATTTTTTCCCTCAATTCTTATTTTTGGAAATAATTTTTTTTAGAGGAACTAATTTCCTCATAAATATTCTGCTTATAAAAGCAATATATAAATATTTTGCTTAGAGGTGGTTAGTGGATGCAAATTCATCTCAAGGTATCGATGAGGGCTGTCCCTTGAATCCGACATAATTCTTCCTCTTATGAATGTAATTATATTAGTCCGACGTAAAAAAATTTTTTCAGATAAAGAACAATGTAAAATTTTATCTAATTTTTATTGAAAAAAAAGTGGATAATAAATTTCTAGGCCTATAATTTTTTTTATATTTAAAAGTGAGTTTTACCCAATAAAAAACAAAAATAAAGAATAATTTAGTAATTAAGAAAAAGTTTAATTTGATTTTTTCCAGAACTCATCCCAAATTAAATCTCTAACTGCAATTCTAATTGCTTCGCTCCTTGAACTATACATTCCTAATTTAACCAGTTCTTCTAAATCTTCTAGATATGATTTTGGGATATTTACTGTAATTAACTTCATATTACTCGACTCCATTTATATTTTATTAATATAATTTTCTTAATATCATTTCTTTAAGCTTCTTTCGAACTTTTATAAAGAATAAATTTCAGAAGTTTAAAATTTTTAAAAATTTGAAGAAAAAACTTATTTTTTATAGGAAAAATCGAGTTATTTCCCCTTTTTTAAAAAAGCTGAATTTTTATTAAAGCCAAAATATATCCTTTCTCAAAATAGTTCAGGATGGTTTTTTCAATATTTCAGTGGATAGGAGTATTTTGAGAGCCAATTCAATCATCTATCAAATATAATCTTTTCCATTTTGAAATATTTTAGATTATCTTTCTTCTCTATAATCTTTGACTATGACTCTAAAAAAAAATAGGAAATTGAAGGATTTAGCCCCATAATTTAAGAAATTTACTTTTAAAAGATGGTCCTATCAGTTTAAGAAGATATATTTACGGTTGATCATTAACTAAGATTTTTAATGGGATTTTAATGGCAAAGAGTTCAGGAAAAACTATCAAGAAAAAGGCCTTGGACGAGTTTGAAGGAAATTTTGACGAGCCAAATGGATATTTAGAAGATACAATGGAAACTTTTAATGATACAGAGATTATCGAAGAGCATTCTTCTTCTGGTGCTGAAGAGGTAGATTTAAAAGAGCTTGATGGGGTTGGTCCATCCATTTCGGAAAAATTGCGTGAAGGAGGTTATAAGACCTTTGAAGCAATTTCAGTGGCTTCTCCAAAAGAGCTTTCGGCGGCCACGGGTATCGGTGAAGCGACTGCCCAGAAAATAATTCTTTCAGCACGTAGCAAGTTAAATATTGGATTTACAACCGCGGAGAAAGTCTTAAATGACCGGAAAAATGTAAGACGCGCAACTACAGGTTCTGAAAAGTTAGATGCTATTGTTGGAGGAGGTCTTGAAACTCGCGCAATAATAGAATTATTTGGGGAATTCAGGACCGGTAAAACTCAGATTGCACACCAATTATGCGTTACAGTTCAATTACCTTGCGAGAAAGGGGGTTTGGAAGGTGGGGCACTCTATGTTGACTCTGAGGGAACCTTTCGACCTGAGCGACTTCTCCAAATTGCAGACCGTTACGAATTAAAGGGCGAGGATGTACTTAAACGAATCCTTTATGCACGGGCATACAATTCTGACCATCAAATTTTAATTATTGACAGCGCAACAAAACTGATTCAAGAGAAGAATATTAAACTGATTGTAGTAGATTCAGTAATGAGCCATTTTCGTGCAGAATATGTAGGGCGTGGAACATTAAATGAGCGCCAACAGAAATTGAATAAGTTCGTTCATAAGCTGCTGCAAATAGCTGAGGCATACAATATCATCGTATTAATAACCAATCAAGTTATGGATTCTCCAGGAATCTTCTTTGGCGACCCAACGCGCCCAATTGGGGGACATGTGCTGGCTCATACAAGCACCTATAGATTGTATTTACGAAAATCAAAGGGAAATAAGCGGGTTGCACGCCTGATAGATAGCCCTTGCTTACCAGAAGCCGAATGCCTATTTGAAATCACAGAGCGCGGTGTTGAAGATCCTTAATTTTTGTATCTTTTTTATTTAATTTTTTTTGTAACTTTTTTTTATTTAACGTAATGAATTTTTAAAAACTACTTTCTTAGTTAGTATAATTAAAAATTAATTAACTTGTTATTGGTTATTTGAGGGACTATTTCATGCCAGGACAGACCCTTTCTGACCTAAAAGGTTCATTAAATAAAGTATTGGAATTAGTTTTATTGATAGAGAAGGATATAAGTGGTGTTAGGCTGCGGAGTGCAGATATTCTGAAACAAGAACAACTGAAATCACAAGTAGATTTAGTAATAAAAACAATTGAGGAAGATGTGAAGAAAGTGGAGCAGGGAATTAACCCATTAAAGAACTATTTTCAGCTTCGTAATAATGCGCTCACTAATATTAGTAATTTAATCTCAAGCCTTAAAGACACCATTGAAAGTGAAACATTAACGCCAGAGGCGATAAAAGAGAGTGTCAGCCTCTTTTCAAAAGCAGCCCAAGAAGATTTTATTTTAACCATCAATCAATTGGAAAAATTATGGAATCAAGAAATTATGGAAATCATGGAGAGTATGAAAAAAGTTATTAGCATAATGCAAATAACTCACGAAAAAATTATTCGATATAAGCGAGAATGCAATATTCAGGAAGATTTGAGCTCGGATCTAGGAGTATTGTTAGATTATATTCTGCAAGAAAATAAGGAAGCTTTCAGAAGGGCAGAGAAATCGCTCCGTATGCGACTTCTTCCTGAAGAATGATGCAACTCTAAAATTACGAGGAAATAGACATCAGAATTTCGCGGATTTTTCCGGGAATCAACCGAATCTGTCCAAATTCAAATTGATCTAATTTTTTCTGGATCTCCGTTTTGTCATGAATTTTGGGGAAAAACAGATCTACCTGATAAATAACCGTCAGATTATCAATTTTAGCGAGATAATAGAGAAAGACGGTTGTTCCTAAGGGCTCATTTGAATCGGAAAATTCATAAAAAACTTCATTTCCAATACGTCGATCAAGAAATGCAACGAAATCATCCACTTTTTCAACTTTGATTATAATCATGCTTTATCGCCTATATACAAGAGATTTTAATGTCACAATCAGAGAGTTAATATTCTATATTGGATAGCTCTACATAATTTTAATATTTTTTAAGAGACTATTGAATTAAGAATTAAAGAAATTTGTTAATAGGTTAATGATATGCAAATAGAAATAATTGATAATGTAGATTATGAGAAAGCCGCTAAAATTTTATATGAGAGTTATATACCACAATGGGGAATTGCAGGTTCGCCGGAATGGAGCGCCGAATATATAGAGTACCTAGATAAAACCTATATAAAGCCTAGAGCGGGGCCTTATATTGGTGCATATGAGGGAGAAGACCTTGTTGCATTTGCTATAAATCTTGCGGTAGCCCATCATGAAGAAAAGGCTTATGATAAGGCAGGCTTTAATAATGATCGCTCAAAACGACCTCTCTATGTTAAAGCGATAGGAAATGAGTTCAAAGAATGGCTTCTAAAGAGTTGGAAATATAAGACCTACTATATCTCTTATCTACGCTAAGTTAAATTCATCTTCCCTTTTCTATTACCTTCTATTTTTTATTCGCTTTTTAAGAGAGCAGTTGATATTTTAATTTTTTCATTTATGAAGAAAAGCTAATTAGTTAAAATAAAATATTTCTAATTAACTATAATCTTTAACTGACAATGAAGTGATAATATGAGTGAAGAGAAACTTTGGTATAAATATTGGCCGGAAAATATTCCAAAGACTATCGAGATTCCAGAGGATATTTCCGTCGATGATATGTTAAAAGAACAAGCCACCAAGAATCCGCAATTCCCTGCGATGGCTTTTCATGGGAAGAAATGGACCTATGGCTGGCTAAATGACGCGGTGAATCGTTTCGCCAAGGGCTTGCAAGATTTAGGCTTAGAAAAGGGTGATAGAGTCTGTTTGAATATGCCAAATATACCACAATACGTCATAGCCTTTTTTGGTGTTATGAGAGCAGGCGGTGTAGCCTCTCCAATTGTGCCTTTACAGAAGGCGGCTGAGATACAACATCAACTCAATGATTCTGGCGCGAAAATGCTGATCATTATGGATGCATTCTATGAAGAAGAAGTGGCGAAGCTGAATGAAGCGAATAAGATCCCCGATGTCCAAAGAATAATACTTACAGGCGCTGGTGAGTACCTGGGAGCCTTTATTCGGATCTTAGGTAATTTGCTAGGGAAAATTCCACGAATGAAGAAGTGGCCGATCGGCGAGAAATTCGTCAAATTTCAGGATCTACTGAAGAGTCCTCCTACGCCCAAAGAGGTGAAATTTGATACAAAAAATGATTTAGCAGTGCTTATGTATACTGGCGGCACAACAGGCTTACCTAAGGGTGCTATGCTCTCGCAATATAATATTGTGGCAAATTGCTATCAATGTGCTGCTTGGATGCCAAAAATAGATTGGGGCAAGGAGGCAACGGTATGTGCTTTACCCCTATCGCATATCTTCGGGCTTACGGTAAGCTTCGCAGTTGCCATAAAATTCGCTGCAAAAATGATTTTAATCACCAACCCTCGTGATATTCCAGAAGTAATGAAAAATTTGGCAAAAGAAAAGGGAACCCTTTTTGCAGGCGTAAACAATTTATTTAATCGGATCAATAACGATCCCAAGGTGAAAAGCTTCGATTTAAGCTCTGTGAAATATGCACTCTCGGGCGCAGGTCCCTTAGCGCAAGAGGTACAAGAAAAATTTGAATCTCTAACCGGTGCAAAAATTGTGGAAGGTTATGGATTAACGGAGGCATCTCCTGTTACCCACGTTAATCCGCTTGAGGGACGGCGCAAAATTGGGACGGTCGGATTCGCATTTCCAAATACAGACTGTAAAATTATGGATCCAGAAAGTTTTGAAGAGATTCCGCAACCAGGAGTAGATGACGACATATCAACCCATGGGGAAATTTGTATAGCAGGTCCTCAAGTCATGTTGGGCTATTATAACCGGGAGAAAGCCACTAGTGAAACCATCGTGGATGGCTGGCTACGAACGGGCGATCTCGGCTACATTGACGATGAAGGCTATTTGCACATAAAAGATCGCTTAAAGGATATGATTAAATATAAGGGACATAGTGTATATCCCCGGGAAATCGAAGATTTGCTCTATATGTATGAGCCAATCAACGAAGTAGGCGTAATCGGCTTTAAAGATCCAGAGACAGGTGAAGAGAACATCAAAGCAGTCGTCTCTTTAAAACCCCAATTTAAAGGAAAAACAACTGTTGAAGACATCAAGAAATGGGCAGAAGCGAATATTGCCGGTTACAAATGGCCACGAATCGTCGAAATTAAGGAAGAGATTCCCACCACAATGGTTGGGAAAGTTCTTCGCCGTAAATTGCGTGAAGCTGAAGAATAAATTTCTTCTTTTTTTCTATTATTTTTTAATTTTGCCATATCTGATACTTTAACATATCTAATATTTTATTTTGCCACATTTTAAAAACCTATTAATAAGTCGATTCTTTGTTGGAAAAATCATCGATCCGGAAAGAAAAGAAATTAAGAAAGAATTTTTTCTTAAGTTGCTTATAATAGCAAGCGCAAGGTAAAAATTTCAATGCTAGAATTTGGAATTGGAGAAACCATTGGACTAATTATAATATTGTTAGTGATTTTCATTTTGCCATTTCTTGTGAAAAAAATAGAAGAAGAACTCGAAATATTTCTGTTTATAATGGGCATTTTAGCCGTAACAATTACACAACAATGGAGTTAAAGTTTAATCATTGAAGCATGTATAGAACCAGTAATAATCACCATAGCCGTATTTATTGCAGGCCTTTTCTTCAAGTTCTTGCAAGAGCCGTTGGCAAAGAACATAAATAGAATTGTTGATAAAGTTGGGCTGAAATCTTTTATGTTCTTTATCATTGTAGCTCTTGGCCTGCTTTCAAGTGTAATAACTGCGATAATTGCCGCTTTAGTACTTGTTTTAATGGTAAATGCTTTAAATTTAGATAGGAAAAATCGAATTAAACTTGTAGTGCTGGCATGTTTTTCAATTGGATTGGGGGCGGTACTTACACCAGTAGGAGAGCCGCTTTCCACTATTGTAATTTCGAAATTAAAAGGTGAACCATATCACGCCGGGTTCTGGTTTCTTTTTAATAATCTATGGCTTTATATCCTACCTTGTATCATTTTCATAGGGATTTTGTCAATTAAATATGTAGGCGAAACTCAAGTGGAAAATTTCAAGATTAAAGAAAAAATTAGGGAGAATATCAAAGATATAGTGCGAAGAACGGGAAAAATCTATCTTTTTATAATGGCTTTGGTCTTTTTAGGTATGGGGTTTAAGCCAATGATTGAAACCTATATCTCAAATATTCCATATTATTCCCTATATTGGATGAATACAATGTCTGCAGTTCTTGATAATGCTACCTTAGCTGCCGCTGAAATAGGACCGACAATGATGCTTATCCAAATTGAAGCCGCGCTACTTGGAATGGTAATTGCGGGAGGGATGTTGATTCTGGGCAATATCCCAAATATTATTGCGGCCAACAAATTAAAGATAAAAAGCACGGAATGGGCCAAAATCGGAGTCCCGATTTGCTTGCCTATAATGATATTTTATTTTTTAATAATATTATTGAAAAACACCCTCTAGTTATAGAAAAGAAGTTCCGTTCTGCTAAGTAGATAAAAGTAGTATCATTTCGGTACTTTTAGGTACTTGGTTTAGCCCTCGAATGACGGTTTCTTTGAGTTCACGGAATTCTCCGTCCGTCATCGTCATCTGGACTCCTTCCGCGGGAACGGAGCTCGCTACATCTTGAGGGATCTGCTGTAAATCCTGCAAAAAATAAGATTTTCAAATAGAAATTGAAGAGAAAATTTTAAATACCACCTTTTTGAAGGCACATGGTGGCAATCTGCTCAAAAGCCGTATGCACATTTTCGCCTGATTTTGCAGAGGTCAAATAGATTGGGTAACCCAATGTATTAGAGATTTCCTCGCATTGTTGATCAGTGACAACCCGTTGTTTTATCATATCGATTTTATTACATAGAATTATACAAGGAATAGGTTCACCAACACCTTCTTTGAAAGGAATGGTCCATTTATTTATGAGATTGTCATAAGTTTCAGAGCGAGTGCAGTCAAAAACCATAATACCAGCGTTAGCGCCGTAATAGTAGAAACTTCGAATTTCATCGAACTCTTTCTGACCACCGATGTCCCAAATTGTCAGAATGGCTTGAATCTTCTCAAATTCTACGACTTTTAAGGTGAAATCTGCACCAATAGAAGGTAAATAACTCTTTTCAAACTTGTTATCTGCGAATCTTCGAATTAACGAAGTTTTTCCAACCGCAGGATCGCCAAGCACCACCACTTTAAAGCCATATTTCACTTTCTCACTCTCTTCTTCCATTTCTCTACATCTCTTTTCTAAAATCAATTGCATTTATTTATTTTTAGGTAAGTCCGCGAACATCGTCCCGGTCTTAATTGAATATAATTTTTAATTTATCTTGTTGTAATTTTATCATAGGTTTAAAAATAGCTTCTGATTTTTAAGAACTATAATTTATATCGATTAAAAATAACATCGAGTCCATCGGTGCGTCGAGTTTCAGTACGCTTTTTTTGTGCAGCTTTAGACTTCACAATTTCTGATACAAGCAATTTAAAAGCATAACTCACATTTTCTGAGGTTTTTGCGCTGGTTTGAATAAAATGGAGACCTGAACTTGAAATGTACTGGGAGATTTTTTTAATATTAGCTTTAACTGGGAGGTCACTTTTATTTCCAAGTACTACAATAGGAATTTCTGCATTAATATCACGGATTGATTTCAGCCAAGTATCAAGATAGGTTTTCACCGGTTTTGCTGAATTAGTATCAAAGACCAGCAAAATCCCATCATTATCTTTTACGAAATAAGACATGGCTTCAGACCAACTTTCTTCTTTTAAATCTTGGATATCCAAACGAACTGGCGCCCCAAAAAGGTTTAAATTCGTAGTTATATAATCGCCTTCAATTGTTTTCGTTTTAGCAGTTATATCAAAAATATTATGAGTAAATCGTAGAATAAGCGAAGTTTTACCGACGCCATCCTCTCCTGCAAGAAGAATTTTAAATCTTAATCCACTCTGTTTTCCTATATTTTGAAGATCCATTTACCTATCACTTATTTATCACTTTTAGAATCTTATACCTTCTAATAATGCCACCATAATTGATGCAGCAGTCAGATCTGCAGTTGTACCTGGGTTTATTTTGTCGGGAGTTCTTAATCGTTGATCAAATTTCCATAATAGCTCTTTCGAACTATTCGAAAGTAAACCCCCTTGCTCTAAAATATCTTTTGCCTCATTACTAACACGTTCCGCCAAGGCGGTGCCATATTTTCGAGAGATCAAGGTGTCAGGGTAATCCCCTAAAATTTTCAGATAAGTATGTACAATTGCCACGTTAATATCGCGTGTTTTTAAAAGATTTTTAAAATATGGATAACCCACTTCAAAGGTAATTTGAAATTCTGTAATCCATTCTTTAGCAATACTATCGTGATCAGCACTCATCCGAAAAATCTTATATAAATTAATATTTGCCTTTATGAGGTCCTCGGCGGATGTTGTAGTGACATCAAACTTTTCAACTTGCCCTAGTCCGCCTGGATTAGCGTGTTGAATGGCTTCAAATAATTTAACAGTATCCTCGCTTATAGAATTTTTAATAAGTAATCCAATTTTAGAACGGAGAAGTGGTATAGAAGGTGAGGGATGAGTAATTAAGGTGCCGGCAGCACAAGCTAAGGGGATTAACAGGAGAATTATACCTAAATTTGTATTTCCACCCTTCTGCCAGTGTAAAGTAGTCTTTACGCCTTCTAGAATATGAGATCCTAAATTAAGATCGCTTGAATCGAGCTTATTTTGCTGAAAACAATGCCCTCTATAGGCTATATTTCTTAAAATTGGAAAGAGAACCACTTCACTTACTAAGAAATGCTCATAACGGGTTTCTCTAAAATTCTCTGTGCGATGTACATTTCCAGGTTTTGGATACCCACTTACTTCTAATAATGCAGCAATAGTCCCACAAGTGGCAATAGTATCCTCGTTATTTGCCCAATTCAAAGTAATCGCCCAGCGAATTTTAATATTCAAACACAATTCAATATGCAATATAATTTTTATTATTTTTACAAACAGTTATTTATTATCTTCTTTTCAATGTTAAATAAATGAGAAAATTCATCATAGGAGCAGATGAAGATTGCCAGCGTTAGGAGAACCTTTTGGAATTTTGTTAGAAATTGCAGAAAATAAGATCACATCATTAATTGATGGTGTATTTAAAAAAACAATACAAATTACAGAGGATTTCACCTCAATTCGGCGAGTTAAATTTTCCAATGAAATTTTTACTTCCAGTGCAATGGACATTCATGATCCGCTGCTTTCATCGAATCTTTTAGTGCCTATAGGAACAGGAATCCAGAAAAAGATTTTTTCGCAGAATCTTGAAGTGGGCATTCGTAAAATCGAAGTAATTCAAGGCTTAGAATTGGGGCAAGCTATTATGAGATTCAGTTTCAATTTAGAGAAAGGCATAACTTGGCGGATTCATTTCGCTTATGAAAAACATCTTGAAGTGGAAAATGCGATACGACTCCACCAGAATATAGAAATTATTATTCAAACAGATCTCCAAATGAAATATGAAGAGGAAACATTAGGTTTTAATCTTCCTGAGGGATTTTCACAAATAATTTTTTATATTAAAAGTGAAATTCCTTATGAAACTATTAGAAAAAATCTCCTTTTAGTCACCTTAGGTGATAATTCCAAACAGGATATTATTTCGATGGGACAAAATGAAAAATTTTACCCTATTGTAACTTTTGTGTATCTTCAAGACTTTAAAAATAAAACTACTCGATATAATGATCTTTATCAAATAGGAACGATTCTGGCACTCAGGCAACAATATGGAGAGGCAATTACGCATTTGAGAAAAGCATTGGAGCTCGTTCGGGCAATGGGCGATCAAAAGATGGAAGCCGAAATTTTATTGAGTTTGGCAACTGTCGAAAGTAATTTAGAAGATTATAAACAAGCGATTCATGATTATAATTATGCTTTGAAAATAATTGAAGAACTTCAACTTGATTCGCTCAGATCAGGGTGTCTTCTTTCACTCAGTAAAAATCTTAAAAAATTAAAAAGTTTTCAGGATGCTCTAAATTATCAATCGGTCATATTAGAAGAGAGTCGAACCAATCAAGATCAGCTTGGCGAAGTAGAAATTTTAATCGATATGAGTGAATCTCTAATGGGGTTGGGACGAATAGAGGAAGCAATTGAATATCAGCAGGCAGCAATTACCCTCAGGCGTAAAATGCATGATCAAATAGGCGAATCAAATAATCTTATGGGGTTTGGTGAGTTATTAATGAGTGCAGGGCGGTTTGGTGAAGCCATGGGCTGTTATGAACAAACATTACGAATAAAAAAGAATTTAGGGGATGAGAGGGGAACTGCAGAATGCCTTAAAAATATAGGAGTGGCATTCTACAATCGAGGCAAATATGATAAGGCAAAAGAATATTATGAAAAAGCAAAGGAGTCTTTTCAAAATTTAGCGCTCATATTAGAAGTGCAACAAATTGACCAAATGATTGAAAAAATAAAAGAACGTCCATATCCGCAATGTGAAATTTGTAAGCATCGTTGCACTCCGGATATCATTGGAATGGTGCAATTAGATGCCACAGATACCTCCTTTTCAGATACCTTTAAACAAACACTTCGTGAATCACTAGGAATGAAAAAGATGGATAAAATAACAGATTTACTCCTTGAAATTGCCTCTCAGAATCCAGATCTTGAGTCAAAAGCTATTTCCAAAGAGTCCTATGCGTTTTGTTTAATGGTGCAAGCTACAAATTTGTATTTAACTCAATTGACTGAAGACCAAAAAAACCAAATTCTAAATATGGTCCAAGGTACGCTTCGGTTGCAAAAATATAAATAATTACAACACAATTCTCTTGAGCTCAATCCATTTTTTCTTTTGATAGTCCCGAATTACCTCATCGACTTTTAGTCGGTTATAACCCGTTTTCGCACAAATATCTTCAAGTCCATTAGTTCCATCACAAAATTGGAGAATTTGGGCATCCTCTAGAGGAAACTTCTCCTTCCCAGTCAACTTTCTCATTAAAAAAGGTACTGTTTTCAGGCCAGCTTTTGTGGCAGAAGCAACAGCCCCTGTTGAATTGAGAGTTTTGCTAACTGTACTTCTTATATCCGCTGAGACACTAGGACCCAAAGGACTGTAAATATGGGGCTCCTGAATAGGAGTAGGAATCTCTATCAGACCGCCTATCAATTGATCAATTCTGGCTTGAAATTCGGGCATCCTTGCCTTAAAAGAAAGCAATTGCCCAGTTACTCCCCTAACTGTATAAAGGATGACCATTGATTTTGAAGACATTTTGAAAAAGGCTAAATTCACACCGCCTAATGGGAGTGAGTGGTCGCCTATTTGCAGTAAATGAAAGTTATCATTCACGAAACTTTGAATAAATTTCGCATAAATTTCTAATGGTGCATCAGTATATTGGATTGTGCCCTTGGCATCTGTGATTGCAATATAAGGACGTGTGGCTAGTAATTTTCCAATATTTGCTAGTATATCTTTAGCTATCGCTTCATAAGTATCCGGTTTCGCACTCTCCAAGAAAAACCCTCATGAATAATAGGATATTACCCTTATTTATTATCGATGCTACCTAAGTAGCCTATTTTCTTATTTATACGGTTCAGTTAAATATCCTTATTGTAACTTCTTTTTATAATAAATATTATTATGGAATGTCCTTAAATAAAAATGTTTGAAAATCCTATTTTGTCATCTGTGAATTCCCTTAATCGGGATAATTAAAGCTCTTTAAAAACAGATTAATATGCAACAACTATATGGAGCTCAATCCATTTTTTCTTTTGATAGTCCCGAATTACTTCATTGACTTTTAATCGGGTATAACCTGTCTTTGTACAAATTTCTTCGAGCGTATTGGTTCCATCGCAAAACTGGAGAATTCGAGCATCTTCAAGTGGGAATCTCTCCTTCCCGGTCATCTTCTTCATTAGAAAAGGAACTTTTCTTGTAGGCGCGGGAGCTCCTACTGCCTCGGGAGTTGGCACAGTTGCCCTTGCTGGGGCTGTTGCGGCTTTAGGAACTGCAGCACGGGGTTTTGCTTGAACTTGAGATGCTGGCGTAGGAGGAGAAGGGGGCGCAGGAGAAGGGGCTTGCGCGGATATAGGAGCTGATACTGGCATAGGAGCTGATACTGGCATTCCGCTGATTAATTGGTCAACTCTCGCTTGAAACTCGGGCATTCTTGCTTTAAAACTAAGCAGTTGCCCTGTGATGCCCTTAACAGTGTAAAGGATAACGATAGCTTTAGCGGATATTTTGAAAAAGGCGAGGTTAACGCTACTTAATGGAAAGCTGTGATCGCCTATATTTAAGCGATTAAAACTATTAGAAATGAAATTTTGAATAAATTTGGCATAGAGTTCCAGTGCTGGATCGATGTACTGAATGGAGCCATTGAAATCGGTGATTGCAATATAGGGACGTGTGGCTAGCAATTTTCCCATATTTGCCACAATATCTTGGGCTATATTTTTGAAATTATCCGGCTTTACACTAGACAAGAGAATCCCCACATTGGGAGTTAAAAACCCAATTTCATTATTTACTCTATTTATTCAATTGAATATATTTAATTATTTTGAAAATATTTTTAATTATATGGGGAATATGCCTAAATAAAAATGTTTAAAAATGCTATTTATTATAATAAAACTGCCCAAAAAATACATTTTAAAATAACTTTAAAGGTAAAATTTCCCAAAATCCTACTTTAAATTTTACAAATTTGTAAAGAATGCGATTAGTAAGTGGCAAGCGGTTTTCACTTATGGAATTACTCAATGAAAGTCTAAATTTAGAAATTCTTGAGTTAGTGTGTAATGGAGAGGGCATATCCTTTAATATTTCCCAATTATCAGATAAATTGAGGCGACATCGAAGTACTATTAAAAAGAGAATAGATAATTTGTTGCAATATAAGATAGTGAGTGAGCCCATTTGCCCCTTCACGTATATTTATCAGGAATATCCACTTTTTTTGGTAGTTTATTCGGATTTT
>Ga0315310_10000091_pt1 | contig 60761 bp, 93 predicted proteins | sample TDP5_MG_FD_203630 | JGI IMG/M metagenome (GOLD analysis project Ga0315310, IMG submission 203630) | Freshwater sediment microbial communities from Lake Towuti, South Sulawesi, Indonesia - TDP5 | ecosystem: Environmental > Aquatic > Freshwater > Lake > Sediment | place: Indonesia: South Sulawesi...
CGTTTTCTCCAATCATTTTTCTTGCTTTCTCGATAGAGTTGTGTGAACCCCAGTAAATCCAAAATCGCTTCTCTCGAGGAGCAGATGGACTTCTAATGTCAATGTCGAAGATGTATTTTTGTGGTGTTTTAGTTCTGTCTGGGATCCATCCTTTCTCTGTGTCAAATATTTCCTTAGCATACTTAACCAATTTTACACCCCAAAAAAAAGGGATTAACCCCCTGAGTCTTCTTTGTTGTTTATGCAGCAACAGAAGCTGGTAAAGCTAAGTCTTTGCCGCCCTCAGGAACGAAGTGTATGACAGTGAAGGTCCCGAACCAGCCCTTATGTTGTGGACGGTAATCCAGCAGTCCCATTCGTGTGCCTGCATCGTCCAAGATTTCTTTCAATGTAGCTTCGATCCCTTCTGGTAGTCGTCTGCCGTCGTATATTATCTGGAATTTTGCGCTCCACTTTGGTAACTTGGCCCTGCCTTTGAGAACTCTCTGGTTCTGGATGACAACTGCTCGTTCGTCAACCACGTATTTGTCTGTGCCCAAAGGAACTTTTTCAGGTTCAACCCGCATTGTCCCAGCTAGTAGACTTGATAAGCTCATTCTTCGGACTCTGTATTGCCTTGCCGTGTTGATGATCATGCTATACAGTGCTTCCTGAGGAATGTATAGCTGCTTTTTGCCATGTATGACCGCCATGTAGGCGCTCTTAGCTGCGTCTTCTTGAGTGCTGTAGCTTTCCATTCTCATTCTACTCTTCGTCTTTAAGCTCTCGGGGTTCAAACGGTTCATTAAGAGAGGCGTCAACCCTTTGATTTCCACGTTTATTTTTTTGTAGATGTTTTCACTCATGGGTTTTTTCACCCCCTTACCAGACTTAATGCATACCCAACCTTACCCTGCAAAACTGGACCCCGCCTAACTTGACTTAACAGGACTCTACCAAACCTTGATGAAACCAAGGCGAGCCTCGCCATGCATCGCCCAGCTTCACCGGGCCATACCAAACCTAAATGGCGCCTAACCAGGGCTTGCCCAGCAGCACACAGCCGTGCAAAACCAGACCCTTCCGTTCCATGCCTTATTGAAACCATGGAGTGCCAAACAGCACCATTCCGAACCTCTCTTTGCCCCGCACCGCCCTGCCAAAATAACGCCTCAGCAAGCATTACCTTGCCTGCCCAATCAATACCCCGCAGAGCATCGCCACGCCGTGTAATGCCTAACCCTGCCACAGAGTGCTTCGCTGGACCAAACTTCGCTACACCGTGCAGTGCCTCAATGAAGGAATACCTTACCACGCAGTGCCGTTCACCGCTGAACCCCACCACACCAATCAGGACCTCGCCAAACCACGATAATACCTTACCCTGCCAGACAAAGCCCCGCTCCGCCGTTCCCCGCGCAGCGCAACAGGACCTCACAATACCACGATAATGCCGAACCCTACCAAACTCCACTTGACCCAACCGGACCGGACCCCGCACCGCCATATGAAGCCGCACCTTGCTACGCCTAACAGGACAGGACTGAACCGTGCTATACAATGCCAGACCTCGCAATACCTTGATGAGACCACGCCTTACATCACTATGCCTAACAGGGCAGGACCTCACAATGCTATACAATACAGAGCCTCTCCATGAAAGATCTCGCCGAACCCTACCGTGCCAAACTTCGCCATGCCGTGCCCGTCCACGGAGGACTCTGCCTCGCCAAGCCAAAAGATACCTTGCCTTACCGGAGAGGACAGAGCCGAACCCCGCAAATCTCCACCAAGCCACCGCTGACCATGCATTGCCTTAATGGAACCATACCTTGCCAAAGAGGACCGGGCAACGCTGCGCCTTTCCCCACCATACATGACCTTAAGCATTAGAGAGCACTTTCCCCAGAGCCAAATGACAACGAACAACCAACGCCATCATTTCAGGGTTTCCGATTGAAACTTGACCACGCTCCGCCCACTTACTGCACAGTTTCAAGGAACTCTTCAGCTGCATAAGTTTAATTATATCGTTCTGGTCTGGTTCAACAGTTTCTGGGTTCTGGAAATGTGAGACTGTTCTGCCACTTGGTGTCGTTATTGTTACAATCGGAGCTTTAAACTCCTTGCGAATCTCAGCTGGTGGAAAATGAACAAGTGACTGTATCTCCTCGATGTCGAAGTTATAGTGTTGGAGCCGCTTGATATTTGCTTTCAACTCCTTCTCGGTGAAGCCTTTCCCGTGGCTACTGTTAAGTCGCACGGCTTCAGCGAACAGGTCAGCCTCAGTTTCAAAGGAAAGTATCTGAGCGTCGATGACTTCCATGAGGAATCGTTGTCTTGCGGCGACCCGATGAAAACCATCAACCACAATTTTCTTGCCCTGATAAAGACCTACTCTTATCGGTGGAAAAGCAGCTCCAGCTTCAAGAGCGCGGGCGTAATTCTCAACAGTGGCTTGGTCAACTTCTTTTCGTGGATAAAATGTCCAGTCAAAAACTAAGTCTCTGATTTTCTCTGAACTCACAGGTGCATGGTCCCAGTCTTTCACAGGTATCTTTCGGTGTCTGATCATTTCTTGCACTTCTGTTTTCCCAGTTTTCATGTTCTCACCCCAATAGAAAAAGATAAGGGTTTCATAGATTCAACATCCATAATTGTATATTTTTCTTAACTATGGAGTCGAAGTTCAGAAGGTCGATTGACTTGACGCCTCTTTCTAGGGCAGCCTTCGTATCCATTTCTAACGCGATTAGCAGCATTTGCCTGAAAGCCCAAGGGTCGATGTCGCCCTGAACAGCCCAAAGACGTAGATCTCTCAGTTTGAGTAGACATGCTTTATAATGTTGCTTGTTAACTGTTTTAGCCATTATTTTGCTCCCTCACAAAGTTGAGTGTGTCTGATTTAACATGAAGTCTTATATTGTTGCTTTTACAGAAGTCTGTTAAGATGTTGATGTTGTCTTCGTATTCTTTCCGCGCTTCTTCAGTTCTGGCTCTGCGGTCATAGTTCCACTTGCCGAAGACAATGAGATCCATGAATTTGAGTTCTTCGAGTAAGTCCTCGATACGTTGTTTGTGGATGGCTGAGGGTGGATATGGTTCCATACTTAGCCAAGTGAAATCATTGAACTTTGACTTGTATCGTTTAAGAGATGAGATTCTTATGAGGGGCGGGATGGTGTCAGGTTCATACTGTCGCCAAAAGTCATGGTCTATAGAAACAACAGTCGTGCCTCTTCTTATGTTTACGTTGTGAAACATTGGTGAACTGAGTTTGCTCAAGGTGGCTACTCTGATTTTGTATCCGATGGTCAAAAGGTAGATGAGCCTTTCAGATTCAATTTGGAGTTGTTGAAGAAACGGATCCGTGAGGAAGCAGAGGAAGACACCTAATTGTTGGGCGCCTAGTTGTAGTGTAAAATGAAACTGTCGTTGTCTTTTAAGTTGATGGTTCACTAAGTCGACGGGCGGTTTCTTTGGCAGCCTAATACCGCAAACAGGTGTCCATCTGCGCGTGAATATGGGCACGTAGCAGTAGCGGCAGTTGTTGGAGCAGCCGTAGGCCATATTGCACGCATACGTTTGTGTTTCCTCGGTTTCCAGAACAGCCATTGCAGTTTCTAGTGCTAGACCTCGAGGTCGATATAGTTCACCTAGCATCATGGGTCACCTTTCTTTTCTTTGAGTTTCTTCATGAATTCGTCGAAGGCTGTGCGTTGTGCATCTCCGAGTTCGTTGGCTAGGTCTTTGTCGGCTTGGCTCATGTAGACGATCAGGTGTTTGAGTGCTTTGTAGGAGTTGTGACCTGTTTCTTTGAAGTGGTCTTCTTGGTCTGAGAATTTATCGAGTTTGGCTGTTTTTGGGTATATGACTTCGGCTAGGTAGGCGCCGCATTTTTCACACTGGAGCACGAGTATGATTAGGCTGCGGTCAACGAGTTCTTTAAACAGTTGTCTGGTGTCGAGCATCTACTTGGACTCCTGTCTTTTGGCTGATTCGTAAGCACGTTTATAGTCTTCACCAGATAGGTTGTGTTTTCCAGTTAGGTGGCTTCTGAAGCTTCTCTCGACGTCCTCTTTTGTTCTTAGGTCGCCCCAGCTTTGGTAAACCTTTCCGCAGCCGGGGATCGGGCATGTTATCCAGAATGTCATTTTAATGTTCACCCCAAAGAAAAAATGGGTTATCTACCTTCGGCTTGTTTACAGTTTGAACAGTCCATTCTGGGTTTATGGTTGTTTAACGCATCGAAGGAGAGGGAGCATTTTTGTCCTGTGAGGCGACAGTATTTGATCCAGATACGGAATTTTCGCCTAGATGGTTTCATGTGTGTTTCGTTCCTTCTGGATGGTTCCGCGGATTTTGATTCCAAATGGTTTGACTTGAGTATGTTTTGTCCATTTTATCTCGAACACTTGGTCGAGTGCAAGTTTGACTGAGAAGACAGGGTGGTGCGATCCTAACAGTTCAATCTCCACTCCGTTTGCTCTTGATTTCTTAGGAGTTCTGTTGTTCTTGAAACCTTGCACCCTTGAGATTAATCCGAATGGTTTGGACATTTCTCGACTACGACCTTGGGTTTTATCGGGCCTAGGTGGCACCAGGGACAATGTGCTGGAACTTCTCGGGCACCGCTGGCAGATTTTTTAGGGTTTATCTCATGTCCACAGTTCATGCAGACAAGGATGGTTTTAGTCTTGGGAGCCTCCATTTAATCACCCCAAAAGAGAAAAAAGTATTAGGTTCGCCATAGACTTCTCATGCTGTCTATGCGTTGTCTCCATTGTTCTTCAATTTTTTTGTTTTGTTCAGCTAGGGATTTTAGTTCGTTGTAGGCTTCTTCGGAGTATTCGTAGAGGTCCATAGAACTTATCGGTTTTAATTTTCCGTCGTAAACGCCGAAGCATTTGTCTCCACGTTGCACGACTTGGATGAGTTCTGGCGGGGCGATTCGGTAGCGTTCAACGTGGATTACTTTGTCTAGTTTCACTTCAAGTAACACATTGATCTGTTTTTCTAGGATTTGCTGTGATTTGGCTCGAAGTATCTCGTCTTTAACACAGGCGAGGAACTCTTTCTTCATGTAGTCGTAGTGTATTTTATAGCCTCGGAATTTGCCTATCTTGATAGTTTCCTTCTTAATGTCTTCCCAACTCAAAGAGTTCACCTCATAGGAAAAGAGGATTAGGTTTTGTCGATGAACCATACTGCTATATATTGGCTTGCGGCTAAGAGTTCTTCAGGTGTCATGCTGAAATGTTCGTCAGCTACTTGAATGGTTAGCACTGGGTCCTTTTCTTCTTTCATCTTTTCTAAAGCTCTTTTCAAACGTAGTTTGTCTTTACTCCGCATGTATTTTCACCACATAGAAAAAGATGAGGTCAGGCTTTGTTGCTGTTCCATTCTATGTTGAAGTCGGTTTCATGGTTTTGAAACCATTCATCGAAGGCTTTCCGGAGGACTTTGGTCTTCATTCCTGCTGGGATGCGTCCTAGTTTTCTGCCTACGTTGACGATGTATTTGTTGAGTTTTTCTGTTTGTTCTGGTGTCAGGGTTATGTTGAGTCTGTCTCTTTTCACTGTGTTCTTTGCCATGTTCTCACCATGATGTGTATACACATTTGTATATGCTTGCTTTTATGGTTTACGTAGATGTGTATTTTCTTGAGCAGAGACGTCGGATAGCTTAAAGCGTGGTTCAGGTTTTTCGGCAGCCATCATTTTGTCTATGGCTTCTAACACTTTCTTCTCCATGGTTGCTTTGGTTTTGCCTTCGGGCACGTAGTAGGAGATTTTGGTGCGGTGGTTGCTCGTTAAGTAGATTTTGTCTTCAACGTCGAAGCCCCATTTTATGCCTTTCCACCATGAACCTTCATTGTAGCTGATGTGCTTTGTATAGAACCGTATCGTGAATTCGTTGGTTTCAACAGTGTCGAATTTCCCATTGGATTTTGTGGTGATTCGCATGTTGCCCTTCGGGTTTGTCACCGCCTTTATCGCGATGTCGTGTGCTATCTTTTGTAGAACAGCTTCAAACTGCTCAAAGCTGAATAGACTTCTTGTGGTTGGTATTTTCTTCACCCCAAAGGTAGAAAAAGAGGGTTGGAGTATCCTTATTATGGTGAGGCAAAGTAAATCATGGAACAGGTGAATGAAGATGGCTTCTATCCAAAGTCCGCCTAACCAAAGGCGAAGGTCAAGTAGCCCGGAGACGAAACACCAGACGATTGTTGGAATTTTTAGGTGAAGTAGAGCCCAAATGAAATGTAGGTAGATGGTGGCTTGTTTTCCAAGGAAGTAGAGGGGAAGTAACCTGAAAAGGGCATCTTCCAATGGGACGCCTATCAGTATATCCTTGAATCCGTGAACCTTTACTTTTCCTTTTCTGGCAAGATAGAAGAAGGGTGAAGCAACTAGGAAAGCGGTGAAACAGTAGAGAATGTAGAGTCCAATCAAGGAGGTAAGGGATATTGATGTTATCGGGTTGAATGTAAAAATGTTTTCAAATAGCCAATCCATTATTCTAATGAATCCAAGCACTCTTTCACCCCAAAAGGAGAAAAAAGACGGTTTTATCCTTGCCAAACTTTTGTTGTTGTTCGGAAGCTTGAAAGGTTGTGTTCAGCATGTTTAGCGATGAACTGTCGTCTTTCTCGTTTGTCTAAAGCCTTGTTTCCACGGCGAATCCAGACTGCACCACAGGAGCACTCTACACGAATCAGGTGTCTAGCGCCTTTTAATTCCGATACTTTCAGTTTTCCACCCCAAAAAAAGGTTAGGTTTGCTGGTTTATGAATGCTTGGAGTGAGAAGCGCGTGCGACTAATCGGAGGCGGGGGATTCTTTATGCGCCATTTTATTTCAAAGTCGGCTTGGTCGATGCAGGCGAATTTTCCATCTGGCTGTTTATGTGTTCCGTGGCGTATCGCTGAGTGCATAATACCTACAGCCATTCTGTGAATCATGTCTTCTGGTATAACGCCAGAGTCCCGCAGCTTCTTTTCTATATAATTAACCAGCCAGTCTCGACCATCTGTCTTAGTTGAGAATCTCTGTGTTGTGAAGGTAGCTAACTCACAGATTGGTCGCTTACATTTGTCACAGAACCCTACCTGCTTAGGAGCAACATACGAGAATGTTTCCGTAGGTGGTTCCTGTTCAGACATTCCTACACCCCCCGAGAGAAAAATTAGGAGGATCTCTTCTTGAATTTTCTATGCCAATCAATCACAGGCTTTTTGGAGGAGGCTGTGAGTAATCCATTGTTTACGTATCTGATATATCGGTCTTTCAATTCCACTGTGGTTGCATCTCCAACATTCCTTAGTTTGTTCTGGACTTCAGGTGGAAGTCTCTCAAGTAAAATTCGACCCATGTAGGACCAACCGCTTATCCACCAAGGATTCATCATTCTTGTTATTTCTAATACACCCCCATAGAGAAAGAAAGAGGGAGGTTATTGTTTTGTTTGGCGTGTTTTCATGTAGGTTGCAAATGGGAACAGTTGTTGTTCTATTGCTTGAACTATGGTTCTGGCATCGGACATTCTTGGTGGTATCCAGTCCAGGACTCTTTTTCCGAATTCGTTTTGCTTGAAGAATTTTTTCAGGTGTTCTATGGTTGGGTATTTGTGGATCCAGCCGTGGATGTTGTAGTGTGTCATGCTGCCGCATTGGAGATGTAGAAAATTGTAGAAGTAGCGGGATAGGATGGGTGGTTTGCTTTGGTCTTCCGCGTTGTATAGTGTGCCATGTTTCATTATATGTTCGAGGTTGTTCAGTATTCGTGCTCTGCTCCAGACTGTGCTGCCGTTGATGAGTATGGATGCCCTCAGTTGGTGTTGGTCGATCAGGTCTTGTATTATCAGCCTAGCTTCGGATTCTTTCATTCTTTCGAGGTCCTTATGTTGCTTCAGGATGGCTATGGCTTCGGAGATGTCTTTTTCATTGCCGAAGTATGTTATTTTGTTCATTTTGGGGAGCTCCGCATCGGGCGCAGACTATACTAACTATTCTTTCAGATTCGATGTCTCTGTTAGCTATGGGGTCTTTGCCGTTTCTGGAAACACTTGAGACTCTCTGTTCAAGCACAAGGTCGAAGGTATGTGAGTGGCAGGATGCACATTGTAGGATTCCCTTTTTATCATAGACCAATGTCAAGGTATTTTCACCCCAAACAGAAAAAAAGTTTAGGTCTATTGGAACCCTTGTCTCCGTCTCTTTTTCGTAACGAGACGCATCTCGAAAAGGGCTGACATTCAGTGCAAGTGTATTGAGGACCTCCCAGAATCTTATGTAAGGTGCGATGCTCACATTGTTCTTCGTTCATATACTTGTTCTCTCCTCTTGTTTTATTTTAGTGAAATCCTTCAATGAGAACTTATCTGCGGTTATTGGTGGCGGCTTACAGTAGAACGTGGACATGTCGGGAGGATCCCAGCGGTTGCCTAGGTCCCATAGAATACTTGTTGGTCCGGTGTATCTCGGGTCGAGCATTAAAGCGTCGGCGCATATTATGCTGTAGGGATGATTGGAGAACATGGCCATGTTGACTAGGCAGGATCTGTAGAGTGATGGGTTTATCTCGATGCCGAATAGGACGAGGTTTGCTTTTGGCATCATTTGACTTGCCACAATGAGAAATCTACCGCTACCCACACATGGGTCGAGTTGTGTGTGCATTGGTAGTTCCACCGGTTTCAAGTGTGTTGGTGGAAAATGACGCTCCATGTAGTGCCAGAGCCGATAGTTAAGGTAGGATTCGTAGCAGAAAAATTCAGCGTCACCGTCCAGTTTGTTTGTGCCGTGGACCATTTGCGTCATGAACTCCACAATGCAGCGGGGAGTCATGTTTTGTCCTGGACCGACAAGTTCCAGTTCGGTGAAAACCTCACCGATATGATCCCAAGGGTTTGCTTTGGCTGCCGTGTAGTAGTGTCGGAAGTAGTCTAAGTTGTCCAAGTATTCGTAGAGAGGGTCTTTCTTTAGGTTGAGTCCTGCGAATTTAGCCGTGGGTGTGCAGGGTATGCCGGTCTTGTTGTTGAGCACAAGCCATTTGGCTAGGTATTCCACCATTATTTCCCAAGAGCGAGAGCTGTAATGTCCAGTTTTCATCTTGATCTCTTCGATGGTGGTTAGAAGCACGCCTTTTGGGTCGCTTTTAGAGTATTTGCTGACTCTTGTTAGATGTATTAATTCTAAGAGTTCTTTGCTCAAATCTACACCCCGAAAAAGAGGAGGTTAGACCCTTGTCTTCTGATGAACTTCTTTTATGAGTCTTACTAACACCTGTGTTAGAACGATCCGTTCTGATAGGGTTGTATTTTCCCAGTCACCTAGTTTACGGTAGAGAAACATCGCCAAGGGCTCATCGATTAAGCCTTGAGAAAATGCTAGGGATTTGCAGGTCTGATATGCGCTCATTTCTTTCCAATCTATGTCGAGAGTTCTATAGAGTTGAGCCATCTGGTCTTTCGACTTGGTGGGAATAACTTGGTCATACTTTTCTATGGATGCGTGCACTATTTCCATGGTTAGCACACGTTCACCCCAAAAAAAGGATTAGAATTTACTGAGTTTCACATCACTGAAGGGTATGTTGAATGGGATTTCAGGCAGCCTCACGAACTTTAAGCCATTGTTCCACTCGATATTTTTATAGATTTGTTGTAGTTCATAGTTGTCGAAGGCGTGGCTGGTCTCCTTGACTTGGAAGATGTTCACCAATGCTGGATCATAGTGTTTAGACAGTATCCAGCTCCATCTGTCTCTTACTTCACTTCCTTGGTAGAGTTTTAGTCCATAGTGCTTGATTCGTTCTGTGTTATGAATGAAGAATGTGCACTGCTTCATGTCAACGCACATGGGTAGAACCGGAGAGATTTTGTAGAGTTCATTGAAGAGTGGTATGATGGTTTCAGGTGGTGTAAGGTTTGCTATGAGGTTTATTCCGAGGGTGAATCCATGTTTGACTATTAGGCGTAGTGCTTCCAGTTGTTTATACCAGAATGGAGAGTTAGCTGTTGTTATGTCTTGGAAGAGTTGTGGGGTTGAACCCTTTAACCCCACATAGATGTAGATTTTGTGCTTGTATGGTTTAATGGAGGACAAGAAGTCTTCGGTTAAGAGAAGTGCGTTAGTGTCGAGAACATAGTCATAGTTGTCGGATATGGCGTGTCTAATGACTCGTAGAAGATGGGTTTCGTTGATTAATGGTTCACAGCCGGAGACGCGTATCCTATTTAACCTGTGAATTTCGGCTAGATTTTTTAGTAAGGCGTAAGTTTCATCTGGAGACTGGAACGGAAATATTTGAGGTTGGCATCCGGGGAGGCCTATCTTTTTTTCATCCACTACCCAGCAGTAGGCACAGCGTAGGTTGCATCCCAACATGTGCGGGAATCAAGTTCTCTCCGCTATTGGCGTGCCACCATAACGGGCGATCCTATCCGCTGTAGGAACCCCGCTGTAACCTATTCTTGGGATTGAGAGATGGCCTGTCGTCAAAAAACTGGATAAAGACTCTGATGTCGGGGCAGATTGCCGTCCTTGTGTAGATGTCTCATTTTCTCCCCATACCCTCAACTTACAGTATCGTCGCCGTGCTCCTTGGTTCACGATTTCAGCGACTTGTCGAGCAAAGTCTATGGGATTTATAGGGTTCACCCCAATGGTTGCGAGGGCCCGATTTGAACGGGCGACCACAAGGTTTCTCAAGAGATGAACGGCGAGATTTGAACCCGCATGGAGGCCATCCCACTCATCCTGGCGACATTCATCCCTTATGAGCCTTGCTGGCTACCTGGCTGCCAAACCTCGCATCACCCCAAAAAGATGGGATTTAACGTAAATAGTTTGTGTGTTAGTTCAGTTTTGAAATGCACTCGTTACATAGGGCTAACCAGACTTTTCCAGTCCATTGTGTGTTGGGTTCTCTGAAAAGAAGCATTATAAACTCCTGTAAAGAGGGGATTTCTCGGCCACATTCGCTGCAGCGGAAGATCAGTCCATATCTTGCTCTTTTAACTTTGTATAGTTGGCGACCGGGATACTTGTCAGCGTATCGCCAATATTTTTTGGGAACACGTTTGGAGGGTTGTATTGTGTGTTTGGTTCCAAGCGGTATGGCATTGCCATGTTCATCTGTTTCAACAGGATAGCTCACAAACTCACCCCAGATAAAAAGAAGGTTGTTATAGTTTGATTTTTACTTTCCAACCCATTTTCTCAGCTATTGACAAGTAAGCGAGGAGTTGCCCCATTCCGTTCTCTGTTAAATCTCCTCGTTTCTTCAATGTTTTAAGGTCTTGGATTTGCTTTCTGACGAAGGGTTCGAGGGACTCCAGTTCTTCCATGGCTTTTTTTCACCCCGATAGAAAAAAGGTTATTCTTGCATTTGTTGAGTCCATAGTTTCAATGAGAATTTCTTGCCACTTATTATTGGTATCGGCTCGTTGGCTATTTCACGTGGAAGATATTGAAGGTTCATGCAGGCTTTGATTAGGTGGAGGAGTCTCACGGTTGATGGTTTATCGAGTTCTTCCCTGATTTTGTGTATGCTTACTTGGTCTGGGCCTATTCCGGCCATTACTCCGAGGTCGGCTATCATGTTGAACATCCACATAGATGTGCCCATGATTTCGATGGGTGAGGCGCATTCGCGCCATGACTGGTTCTGGAGTTTGTCATACCAGGCGCCGATGGCTTCTCTGTTCTTTTCAAGCCAGTTCGAGAAGGCCTCGAGGAGTTGATTTCTGAACATTCTAATGATGTCTTCCCATTGATTTTGCATTCTGAATGTATTCCTCCAGGGAGAAGCGGTGGTGAAAGGGTTCTCCGACTTCAGTGGACTTGGTTTCTCCAGCCATTTGGCAAGATAGGTAGTAGGAGAGGAAGTGTTCCCTTATGTATTGTTCTTGCAGTTCAGCCATGCGCTGCATCTCGAACACATCGAGTGTTCGGGTAAGCATCTTAACAAGGGAGCGAAGGTGCTTCTTGTTTTCCCAAAAGGTCAGGGAGTTGTCGATTTCTTGATAGTCGAGTCCATATTTGTCACAATAACGCTTGAGAGTGGCCAATTCGAGGTTATTCATTTACACCCCCCCTGAGAAAAAAAAGGAAAAAAGACAGAGTGAGTTTAGCCTATTTTACTCACTCCCTTTTCCCCACATTCCTCCAAAGGTAATCCCTAACGACAGCTGGAGTTACGAAGAGGAATAGGAAAACTGTTGCTCGGACAATTGGTGTAATGGTGTCCTTGTATGAGTTCATCATGGGTGCGACTCCAATGACTTCTTGACTACGTGTCAATGAAACGACAATGTCCATTGCATTGAACATCAGGAGAACGTAGCCCACTGGTGCAAGCACTAGCAGTATGATAATCCCAACGAACTTCAGCAAGTCGGTGTTTATGCTGGAAAGTGCTGACCGCCCATAACCCATAATCCTGGCTGCCGCACGCCCCATGCGCCAAAGACCACGTTTATCAGCGTCAGTATCACTAATGGTAGCATCGGAAGAATCGTTCTTCCTGCTTTGTGCAGTATTCCTTTCCAATTTATTGGGTGCTCGTCTTCCACGTTTACGTCGAATCTTGCTAACCAACCTTGGTAGGGTTCCAATAGTTTTCACCTCCATTTAACTTTCACCCCTGATAAAAAGAACATTCATTAGCATTATAGTTGTTTATTCTTTAAATGGCTTATGAAAGATTGGTCTAGAATTAAAATTCATTCACCCGAGAAGAAAAAAGGTTAGAGGTTGTGTATTTTGTCGAACTCTCGATGTTCAGGGCAGCCCACTATCATGTAGTCGGAGGCATAAGCCACGATCTCGAGGGGCTTTTCACATCTTGGACACTTCGTTCGATACCATTTACCATCTTTCCATTCGATTAATCCCAGTTCCTCTGCTTCGCTGAAGCTCCATTTTCCCCATCTGTATTCTTTTTTATCTCCATAGATGACACGAGATTTTAATCTTAGTTTTTCGCCTATTTCATCGGGTGTCATTGGTTGTTCTTTTAGAGCCTCTAGGACTCTCTCACTTATGTTTTTCAAAGGTCTTTCACCCCGAGAAAAAGGTTAGTGTTGGGCTTCTAGGAAGTGTTTGAATGGGAACAGGTGAGCCTCTATCGCTTCCACTATGGCTTTAGCGTCGGTTTTCCAGCCTGGAATTGAGTCTAGAACTCTTTTACCGTATTCGTTTTTCTGGAAGAACTCTCGGAGGTCATCTACGGTTGGATAATGTGTAACCCAGCCTTGCTTGTTGTAGTGGGCTATGCTGCCGCAATCGCCGCTGAGAAAGCGGTAGAAATAATCTGATAGGATGCAGTCTCCAACAACTGGCATTCGTAGTAGGCTGCCGATTGGTATGTATGCGGGTTTCTTTTTGTTGTAGAGGGTCCCATGCTGTAGGATTTGCTCAAGGTTTCGGAGTATACGGTTCTTGCTCCAAACCGTGTTTCCGTCAAACAGTATGTGCGCGTTTAAACCCTGTTCATCGATTAGTCGTTGGATTTCTAGTCGTGCTTTGGGCTCAGGAAGGGATTCCAAGTCCTGGATTGTTTTTAAGGTTGCTTCAGCTTTTTCCACATCTTTTTTGCTTCCTATGATGCGGATTTGGGCGTGTTTCCGAAACATCGCTGGACCACCGACTAGAGTTTTCTCCAAAAATTTTCACCCCGAGAGAAAAAAAGGGAGGGAACGTCTCATTGAGACAATCTAATCTTTCTTCTTTGGTTTTGTCGTCAATATCACGGCTTGAACTGGTGGCAGAGTTTGAAGTGTTGGAGCTTCACGAATCGGAACCTTAGGCGCCACAGGTGGGTCCAGCAAGTGGTTGTAAGCGAGTTTTTGCTCAGTGAACTTCATCAGCCAGACGTATTTGCCTTCTCTGAACATGGGGACTAGGAAGACGTAGTATTGTTTGAAGCCGCTGAAGGAGAATGTGGTTATGCCTATTTGGTCTGCTTTTAGGCGTTTTTCAGCTTCCTCGAAGAGGCGTATTTGCACTGCTTTGTCTTCACTCCAGATTTCGTAGACGTTGGTTATGAGGAAGCCCTCTATGCTGGTTGATGGAGCCCAGTTTTCGTCTGGAATCTCAATGACTTGTGTTCGTGGGTAGGGACTGCATTCTTGTTCGGAGCCGTCTGGCTGCACAGCAAAGTAGCGGATATCCTCCTTTTCATGCACGGAGCCGTCTTCAGCCAAGTATTTGTATGTATAGTTATCGAGGATCTCGAGGGCTTCGGAGAGCGGGACCAAGTTTTGTGTGTCTGGGTCAATTAGTTTGATGTCTGTTGCCAAGTTCTTGCCATGCCACTGAAACCTGTTCTTAGCTACCACTCGCACATTCTCAACAGACTTACCGTCCAGAGTTCGCATCCGTATCTGGGGTTCAGGGATCAAAAGCTCGTTTCCCGATGGTTTGTATTTGACTTCAACTTCCCATTGGGATGTTTTGAATTTCAAGATAGCACCCCAGAAGAAAAAAGAAGAAACTAAGTTTTTAGTAGGTTCAGCATTTCTTCAAAGTATATTCGCACCGTCGGTGGCAGCTCATTCCAACCTTCAGCGTCGAAGGGAACCATGAAGGCGTAGAGTCCATTGATTTCCTCCACGCCTGAATGATAGAGATGATACCATTTGTAGCCGTTTTTCTCGAGGGCCTTCTCCAGCCACTCGATAGCTTTCTGCTTCTCATTTAGTGTGGCTATTACGTTTTGTGTGTAGTCGCGGAAGGCAAAAAGAAACATTTCTTGTGTTGGGCGGTCTCTGGCTACGCCGAATCCCATCTGAAACTTTCCGCTTGTCTCCTCGACGCCCATTAGACATCTGGCGATGATTGCAGGGTTTCCTTCCTTGTCAAGCGCGAATCTCGCTTCAACAACCTTCAATAGTTTTACACCCCTAGAAAAAAGGTTAAATCCAGTCTGTTAACCCTTTTTTGCGACGTAGCATGTTTTCGATGGTTCTTGCTTTCGCATGGACGATGCTGTTTACAGCTGGGTCGTTCTCTGCGTAGTTCCAATGTCTGATGTAGCAATACTCGAAAAGGTCGTGGATTAGCGCGGTTTCGATGTCATATTTGGGACAAGGTATTACTGTTTCTCGTTCCAAATGCCACTTAATCCTTTTCAAGTTCACATAAACCTTCCTTTCAGCAACGCGCCGCATTGCATCCCAGCCGTCTTCTGTTTCCACAATCTCTAGGCTGGGTTCGTTGATGTATGGTGTAAAGTCGGGGATATTCGCCTTGATCCATTCTTTGGCTTTTTCAAAGGCATCTTGTATTAGTTCTTTATCCACCTAAACACCCCAGAAAAAAGAGTTAGAATGGGCCCTTCCAGCCCATCTTTCGCATGATGGTTCTCAGGTTGTTGCGTGCATCTTGGACTAAGTGTATTATTGTTTCATGTGTTGTTTCAGGTTGAAGAGCATGGCTGAGATTTCGTTCTACTGTGTTGTAGAGAGAGCACAGGTCCGTTGCCCTTTCCAGCAGAACTGCCTTTCTTTCAACCCATGATTTTATTGCTGTTAGCAGACACCAAGTTCCCGCAGATATGGCAAAAACAGGTCCCCATGGAAAACCGTAAGGATGAGTCACGATGCCACCGACTATCCCCATCACTAGCAACAGAAAACCAGCAAATATTAACGGCCGAACGGTCATTTTCTCCATTGTGCTTCACCCCGCAAAAAAGAAAGGTGTGTTACGGTATAATCCTTACGAATACTGGAAATCGCATGACGTTGTTGTCGGTGTGTTTGTAGTATTTGACTTCGACTTTTAGTTGGATGTCAAGGGCGGTGTAGGGTTCTCCGATGTCGAAGGGTGGCGCCGTTTTTCTTGCGTCGGTGAATAGGTCTTTTAGTTGGCGGAGTTCCCAGTCGTTTGGTCCGGATCCTGCGCAGCCTATGAAGTTGCCGTTTTTGGCTAGGACGAGGCTGCCGAAGAATGGCGCCCTTGCGTTGGTTCCTGGCGTGTAGCCTACGACATCGGCGGTTTGGAATTTCCAGTTTTTGAGTTTGAGCCATTTGTAGGAGCGATCGTATTCGTAGGGAGAATTAATGTCTTTGAGGATGAGGCCCTCAGATCCGCGCTGAACTACGTCTGCCCATGCCTTCGCTAATTCAAAAGTGTAGGAGACGTATTGAACCTCTGGAGGGGCTCCTTCCAGCAATTCAAAGAGTAGCTTTTTTCTTGCAAGATAGGGTTGCTTGGTGACGTCGAGTCCGTAGAGTTCCATGACATCGAAGGCTTTAGCGGTAATCGGATATTGCCTCTGAAGAGCGTATTGTTTAGCCCAGTCCTGAGTGGCGCAGCGCCTCTTGCCCCCTATTAGGGACCTAATAGAGCTTGGCAGGGTGTGAACTCCACTTCTTTCGTGACCGTGTTGATAAAAACCGCCTCAGTATCTATGGTGAAGTCACCTTTGATTGCTTTGGCTGCGTCGACTATCTCTGTGAGTCTATGAGTGTAGTCGATTCCATGTCTGTTGATTAGCGTAACTACGCCGTCCTTCTTGACGATTTTGACTCTTGTGCCGTCGTATTTGGAGGATACTTGGGCGGCGCGTATCTCTGGCTTTCTTTTGGGTGATGCGTCGCAGTCTTTTCCAGAGACCCCTGTCCGTCCCCAAAATATCGTTCTCCTCGGCGGCGAGTCCAGTGCGTTTGAGGTCTTGCAGTGTTCCATCGTGACAGAGCATAACTATTGGTTTCTCAGTCAATTTTACACCCCAAAAAAAGAGTTTAAAGTTTTAGTAAGAATTCCTCGAATTCATCTTTGAGCCTATGCACAACGAATCCAAATTGACCGCTAAGCCCTAGCACTAGTCCAAGTCTGAAAATTGGAACATCGAGCCAATTTCCCATTGCTTCAACTTTTTGCATTTCTTCCCGAGGGAGTTTAGGCGCCAACCAATCAATCAGTTCTCGTCTTGAACACTCCAAAATGAGGTCTTTATTCTTCGTTCCTACGCGAATGTAGATTCCACTTCCCATGATTTTCACCCCATATAAAAAGAAGGAGTTTAATGGTTTTGTGCAGCTTGAAGGTCGTGTTGAAGGTTATGTATCGCATAGGCATAAATTGTTTGTAGCAACTGATCCAGAGTGTGTTGTCTTAGGTGTATCTTCAGGTCGTTGGCAGCCACAATCTCCATTTTTGGCGCCTTCTCCGAAATTGGAATGTAGAAAAGGCAATCGTCCACTGGACATCGTAGATTGTGCACTTTACTCATTTTAACACCCCAAAAAAGGTTTAGGGTCCCTTATATGGGCAATATTCGGGCGCTTGTCCAGAACGCTGCCATTGAACGTATCTTGGACCTTCGGCGTCGCATCTTACTGTGAACCAGTAATCTTCGGGTGTCATTATATCGCCCTTGACATTCTTTGCCCCTTCGGAAATCTGGACCGCATGCTCACAGCCGCGACATTCCTTTACGTCCCACTTATTGGAGACAAACTCTCGCATCCAAACTTCACCCCAAAAAAGTGGTAGGGATTAGTCGGATTCTTCTGGTTTTTTGTCTGGTTTCCACGTTTTTCTTTCGAGGCTTGGTCTTGGCTTGAAGAATTTGCTCGAGGGCTTGGGTGAATACCGTTGGTTTTCCATGACTCTCCTCAGCATAGCGTCTTCTGAGGGCGGTATCTTGGGCCGATGCATCGACTTGAAAACATGGACTGAGTGCTGGGAAAGTTGCTGAGGTTCAGGCGTTCCCTTCGTTCTGCAAAGTTTCTGTTTCAGCCACAAGAGGAGTTTATTTAGTTTGTTCACCTTTTTTCCTCTTCTCCTCATCAATTTTTCTTTTCATTAGCAAGGAGACTGCAAGTAAGTCCAAAAATGGAGAAATCGTTATTAATGGCGCTTTCGGTTGAGCATCAGGTCGTTGGCTACGTTTACTGGATTCTTTACTCCAAACTCGGGCGGCTTCTCGCTCTAATTTTTGCTGTGGCCACTGCGGGTTTGGTAGAAACTTAAATCGCCTTTTAACGATGACTTTAGCGTTGCATCCAGGATGTGGACACAAACGGTAGTTTCGGTTCTGATGTTTCTTAGGGTTCACTGGAAACGGATGTCCATTCGGGCACACAACACGGAGTGTCAAGTTAGTTCACCTCTATACTCTACGCCGAACCTTTTAGCGATTTCCTCAGCGAGCAGTCGTCGATGACAGTGTGCAACATCTTTCTCGAAGCAGACTAGAAGGATGTTACCCAGTTTAGCCTCGTCAGCTCGCTTCTCCATCCATTCGTGAGCCTCATGTGTCGCGAGCACTTCACTGTAACGTTTCTCGTAGTAAGCCCACGCCCAGTCCTTAGCCGCATCTATCAGGTCTTTGCTCATAGGTGCGACTTCATTGTTGCCTCTGTTTCTCATCACGTAGTAGACGAAGCATGAGCCTAGTTCCATGGCTACTTTGTTGGCGCCACCGTGCTTGTTCAGGAAGCCTAGGTAGGTTGTGTAAATCGGCAATCAGTTTCACCCCGAAAAAAAGAGGTTAGCCCATGCCTTCATCAATTGACTGTAATGAGGTCTGTATCTCACTTTCGGTGGGCTCTCTCCCAAGTTCATCACGTAATTGCTCAACTACCCTCTCGCGAAGAACCCTCGGTGGCTTTTCTATGACTATCTCCACATCCGCTATGCTTAACTTCGCTACGAAGTATGGGAAGTTGGATCCAAAGTTCTCGTAGAAGTCAGGGTCTATTTCCCAGTCTGACGCTGTTTTCGTTAAGAGAGTCTTCTTTATGTTCTCAATGTTCAAGTCTGGCACTTCCACGATGTAGGGAACCGCGATTTGGACGGGCAGCAATACTCTAACCTTCATTTTACACCCCAAAAATGGTAGAAAAAAGAAAGTGTGGTTAAGCGACATACTGGCCAGAGTTTGAGTTTTGAGTTTTGTTTGGTGGGTTTGCTGGTTGCTTTCCCCAGGGCTCAACTGGTCCATATTGCTTTTCATAGTCCTTCATTTCTTGGTCGAGTAGCTCTATGAGGGTTTTGGTTCCGTTTGGCCCTATTGCCACGTGGACTTCGTCGATGATATTGCCTTCTGGACCCTGGAATTTGAGGATTAAGAGGAATGCTTCTTTGCCGTGTCCAACCTCGATGTTGTTACAATATGAGGCTTTTCCCATTTTGACACCCCGAGAAAAAAGGATGGGATGTTAGAGGATCGGGTAGATTATCTCTGCTTTGATTCCGCTTATGTTCAGGGCTTGGAGAGCGTGGATTATGTCGAGTCCTTCGGTATTCAAAAAGCGGTTAAGCGCGTAACTATATTTTAGAACAACGCTATGACTACATGAAACCGTGTAGTCTGTTGGTTGTCGAAATTGTCTCAGCACTCTTTGTGCTTCTTCCTTCACTTGGACTGTGCCGCGTCCATCGCAGGTTTTGCACACTTTGAGGCTGCCACGTATTTCAAGGGAGCCCTCTCCGTCACAGTCTCTGCAGGGTATTCTGTCGTTTCCGTTCTTGAGCAAGATACCAAACAGTTTGATTCACCCCAGAGGGTGGCGTGAGAGCCCTCCTACTGTGCAAGGAGTTGTTCAGAGATGAGAGATTCAGCCCTCACGTCACCCCGATTTGGGTGAGTAGACCCTGCGATAGCAACACCGATTTGAGAAAGGAGTTTCAGAAATCAGTTGTCGCAGGTTTCCGCTCACCCCTAGAAAAAAGAGGGGATGGGTTTAAAACGGTAGCGACTCTTCTCTGGGTGGTAGCCCGTTCAGGTCCCAGGCGTTCAGGTGTTTGTAGAATTGGGTAGCCGAGACTAACTGTTTTCTTATTATTTTTTCAGCCCAGTCGACTCTGGCGAAGATGAACTGAAGAGTTTCCTTAGAATCTGTGTTTCTATCCCAGTATGAGCCTATCTTGTAGTCTTGGACTCGTGGGCAGTTGGTGAATTCGGGATCGTCCTCTTCTATGTAGTATGGACGGCAGCCGTCATTAATGTCGTTGATTAGGTCTAGGAACCATGGCAAGCCTCTACCACCGTAGCGCTCTACGCTGAGACAGGCCTCGAATTGGCATTCTCTACATGAGCGCAAATGCTGAATAAGTCTGATCTCACCGGCGGATTCTTTAATGTATTCAAGAGTGGCAGCAAGAGTTTCCTTTTTCCATGCCCGCGCTTCCATGCGTCCTAACAGAGCTGACAGGTATGGGCTTGGCTCGGGGCTTGGTTCTTTATATCTTGGCTGTGGCTTCCGTGTCCTCTTCAATAAAGATAGCAACTCAGAACTCAGATTAATTCACCCCACCTACCCTCCTCCGTCAAGGTCGGCATACTCTCAGCGCCCTGAGAGGCTGGGGTTCCGCTGCGACAGGCGTGTCGCTTTCGCCGCCTACTATACGGAGGATAAGTCATTGATTTATTCGAGGGCTTCTGGTGGGCTGAGTTTTCTAGCCTACGCTTCACAGTTGGCAACTCAGCGTAGTTTCCCGCCATCCTGCTCTTTCAAAAAGAAAGAACGGTGATGTAACCAGCCTTCTACTTTTCAGCGGGTATCTTACCATCTCTGCCTTGACTGGGGTGTTTCCATCAGCCTTTAAGCTGACTTGTTATATACAAGGTCAAGTTGCTACGTCATCGAAGCCCTCTTGTGAGTAGGTTTCAATGTTATGGGCTTCTGTTCCAGCCCGTAAAATGAGGGTGAGTGTTCCGACGTGGGTTTGCTGGAAGGAACACCCGACGTGGGGCTCAGGGTTGGTATTAAGCCAGAGAGGTAACATTGCCTCTCCCTTATCGAGAGAGGACGCTTGTCTGAACCCCTGTTGCACAATAGAACTTTGACTCTACAAATGTCGGGCACGGGGATGGTTTGCTAAAGCACAACCGTTTCCAGCCTCTCACGTTCTCGGACTCACCCACAGATTAACTGAAGTGAGGGAAGATATAACATCTTTCCTCAATGCTACCGCTAACCAAACGGTTAGGGAAGCCAAAAAAATAATGGGCTATTCTCCAGCCGAGAGGATGCCCTCACGTCTAAAACCTAAACTCTAAAGTAATTGCTGGAGTTTCACAACCCCAATTTAGAGTAGGTTAGTCGGCTAATGGAGAAGCCCATACATAGGTAAGCCTTTATTCTGCCCGAAACCTTTAAGGCTCGAACAGGGTAGCCTTTCCATGCTGGGCGATAGCCCTAACAAGGCTACGACCATAAAAAAAGGGGAAAGGTTTAGGAAAAGCGGTAGGTTTCGCTTACTCCTTCTTCTTCTTTTTCTGTGAAGCGAGTGCGGTGTCTATCCAACTGCTCAAGGAGAAGCGTGGCTGAACGGGTGTTCCGAGTTCCTTTAGGGCGTCGGGTATGGCTACGTTGTCTAAGTAGCGTTGAGCCTTTGCGAGAGGGGCTATCTTCTCTCGGAATGGTTTAGACGCTGTGTTTAGGGTTTCTCGTGCTGTTTTCATTTCGGAGAGTTTGCCTTCAAAGAATTTTATGTCGCCTTTTGCGATGATTTTCTTGAGGTTGTCGCCTGTGATTTCCTTGCGGACTTCGGCGACTGCCTTTCTCTCCGATTCAGTTTTCTGTGTCATCTCTTGCTGTTTCATTCGCCGACCTAAAAAGTAGCCCATCCTCTCGCCTACTAGATCTCGGAAACCAAGTAGCAAGGTGGCTAACTTCTGGTCAACCCGTTGACCGCCTTCCGTAACGATGACTACCGCTTGACTCTGAGCAGTGGCTTGTGTGGGTTTCTTCGACAAGTTGTTTCCCTTTTTTGGAGTGTGGAGTCTAACCCTGTCGGTCTCTAGTTTCAGTATGCAGAAAGGCTTATTCTCCCGCTAACCTATCCAGAAAAACGAGGGAATTTAAGGCGTAACGTCGCCCAGAAAGCCGATAGTTTGCTCAATCGCTGAATCATGTTGTAATCGAGATTTGAGATAATGACAACTGTCCAGAGTTCAGGCTCATGAGAGCCATGACTCGCCCTGTCATGTTCTTCTTTGCACAGGTCTATGATGAAGCGTGTCCTCGCTGATTCTATATGTCCGCATCTCTGACAACGAGCAACGAAAGGCATAACTAACCCTCATAAGCGGGGCTGGGGTTAGCGGATTGAGAAGCCTATATCTGCACATTAGCAACCAAATTTTAAAGGCTTTATTCTACTTCAACCGTGTTTTACCAGCCTTTCCCATGCCACGTCTTACCGACGCTGAACCGTGTCGCTGGGTTGCTCATGCACGGTTCACCGACCTAAGCACGGTTTCCCTCTTAGGTCGGTTGCGCCACATAACCGCACAACTGCGTAAGGGTGTCAATATATTAGCACACCCTTACGGGTTGTGTTGTTGCGTAGCGCACAAATACACCCAAACACAAACGCACATAAAAACCTTTCGCAACTTTTTTTCTTTGAAAAATACGTTTTTTCACAAATGTTTAAAGTTATAACAAACTTATAGCGGAAAATATATTAACATAATAAATATACATATGTTTGATACGTATGAAAGAGATGTCTGCCCTTGCCAGACAATTCTATGATTACCTCAAGTATTCTAAGAGCGCCTTAACAGCCTACAACTACTCTAGGAACGTAGATTCTTTTCTTGGGTTCGTGAAAAAACCTCTTGAGAAGATAGGTCCACTTGACATAACGAACTGGTATAGTAGTCTGGAGCGGCAGGGCTCTTCCGCTAGGACCATCTGGCGTTACGGCTGGGCTTTAAAAAGTTTCTTCGAGTTAATGAACCTTCAAGAGCTCAGTAAGAGAACACCTATTGTAGCTTATCAGGTTCCAGAACCGAAATGGTTGGAGAAACCATCAACCTTTAAGGTGATCGGAAGAGTGCCGCCTCTTTGCGTTGGTTATGACTTGGCTTTGAGAGTTGGTGAATTAAAGTTCCTCAGAAGGAGCAAGTTCAACGCGGAAACCGGCGACATCCTGGTTACTCGATTGAAGCACAAGGGACACACTAACACCTATACTCTCAAACTAGATAGATGGTGTCTTGAGATCTTGAACAGATATCTGATGTTGAAGGTAAGGGAAGATATGTTTCCAATGGATGAGGAGGTTTACCAAGACTCGTTCACTGATCGAGCAACTTCCTCAGGGTTCAAGGATTATACATTTCAATGTCTCAGACACAGTCGCATAACGCATATAGCTATCCAGGAGCTTGAACAGAAGGGTTTTGTCGATGAGCTTAGTCTGGCTAAGTTTGCGGGACACTTAAGGGTCGAAACAACCAGAATGTATGTTCACTTGGCCACAAAATATCTGGCTTTTGGGAGAAAGGAAAGGCATAGCTCTGATAGAAGGTTCTTGAAAGATGAGTGAAGCTGTTAAACTGATGCGCTGCCCCATAGACACGAACTGTGCAGATTGTAGAGATAAGCTGGCCTTTGGAGTTTGGGTCTATTATGAGTCACAGACCGGGAATGCTCTGTGCATTGAGTGTGCAGTGAAAAGGGGTTGGACTCCCAAGCAGAGAGTTAATCAGCTGATCGAGAAACTGGAACTTCAAGAAGATATCAAGGCTTTGAGAAAACAGAGGAAAATAGAAACAGATGCGCTACTCCTAATCAAGCAGGAAACAGCCCTATATGAAGGCGCTAAAAGAGGTCCGGAATTGGAGGCAAACATAGTTAAGTTGATGCAGACAGTTGAAAGCTACTTGAAGGCTTGCGGCACTCCAGAGGAGAGGGAAGCATTAACCAACGTCTTCACAACGATGCGCCAAGCTCAAGAACTACAGAAAGAAACCAGAGAACTCATTCAGGGCAGGCTGTTTCTACTCGAAAAGAGGAAAAAGAAGCTGGAGATACCGGCGTTAAGCGAATAAAAGGTTGTTATTGGAATGGTTAAATTCACTGTCACACACAAGGTTGATTCACATCACACAAACCTAACTTATCCTTGTTTACTTATTGATCTGCTGGGAGACGCAACTTTTCACTATGAGATTTCGGGGGATGGTAAGTGTTCGCATTGTGGAAAACCAATTAATACTCGACTAGTAAAGGCAAACTGGATGCCGACTGATGATGTTATGATGGAGACTGTTTTGCGAGTTGCCGACATATCACCGACATTCAAAAAGAGGCTCTATGCAACTGTTTCGTTTTGGTGAGTTATTTCCATACGGCACAGTTAATACAGATGTGATCAATCAGCTCCCAAGAAACTATTTCTATCCCACACTTGCGACAGAACGTATGAATCTTCTTGCCTTTGCTTTTCTTCTTCTTTGCCAATCATGTAGCCCCTACCCTTGCCAGACTGATTTTTAGTCAGTTCTGGCTTCAGGTTAAGAGGTATGGGTCATGATGGCACCTCACTTAGCAAAGCCTATAAACGCCAAGTCCTTAAAAACATTATTGCACCGCGCCGAGCCTAGCACTCGGGCAGAGTGAGGTGGGGTGCTAAACTCCTTGGGGTCGCTCCCTTGGTTGCTATGCATTCCACAGGCGCGGGCTTTGTAAACGAACTAATCATTTAATCCAGTAGGGCATATCCCAGATGCCCTTAGTGAAATAGGGTTCTTTCCCCCAAGTCTTGCCGCCATCACGACTGAAGACAGCTCCATTCTCAAAAGCAGTAGCCACAACTTCAGGTCCCGGATCCTGATAACCTGTAGAGAGCACTTTCACTTCGTAGCTTCGAGTATACTGAGAATTGGGCGATGTGACCTCGAGTCGATGTGTTTGCCCTGCCTTCAGTGTTATCGGTGCAGGAAACCCTGCTCTACACCAACCCCACCACTTAATCTTAGGCGTCGACATCACGATGTTCTTGGCTAAGTATGTGTTCGTTGCCTTATTGAATAAGCTTGCATAAAGCCTGTCTGTGGGCGCAGTCCAAGCTACGCGTCCATGAATGAAGGCAGCGTTCACCACGACGTCTTTCTTCGGAGTGAACTCTTGACCAACATTCCTGTAAAAGTCGAGTCCATAGTCACGAAAGTCCCGGTAAGGTTGACCATGATAAGAGCCGTCTCTGAAGCCGAGGACAAGGATTGGAGTATGCGCGATTGGAACCCATGCCTTATGGAACTTCTCATCATACATTGCTCCGCCCAAGTTCGTGTCTATAAGCTGAGTCTTAGGAATCACGAAGCATTGGTCTGGTGCGCCAAAACAGCCGCCTAACTTCGTGCCGAACATTACGATTTTTGGCTTACATACTTGGTCTATCCATCGGCTCACAGAAGCGACAACATGATAAACCTTGCCAGCCTCGATCAACGCTCCATTCGGAAGCGACATCTTACTATAGAGACGTAAACCAGCAAATTCAGCTTGATCCAAGACAGATTCAGAGGGCACACCGTTCTTGTCGGGTCTAATGCTCACGATGAACTCAGGGTAAGTCGTTGGAAAGCAGCCTTCAGTTCCCCAGCCAACATACCAATAAATATCCTTGAGCACATCTGTCTTCTGCGCAGTGAACCTGTAGCTTACTCCCCTTGGTGGCATTCCAGCTCTGGCGTGTTCAGTTAAGCGCCCGATCGTAAAACGATTTCCAACATACGACATCTTCAACTCACCATGAACTCTATTTGGAGCCTGTTTCGTTTTTGTTAGATTTTAGGGAGATTGTAGCCTTCAGCTTCATACCTTCTCCACGCACACTAGGACCGTTAGTTATTTTGGGAGTTGGGTTTTCACCTTGGCTCCCAAGGTTACCACCCTAAGCCTTTAAAGGAGCTCACCCTATTATGAACGGTCCTAGCTGGCTCCGTGGGACTCCCTGACGCCCCTTGCCCCTCGGGGCAATTGCGTCTTCGGGTGCCGAGCGACTCAAGACCTAACCAATGGTCTTTAGCACCTACTGATGGGGTGCTTACGCCTCCCGCTCGAGGCGTAGTGCCTCCGAGAAAGGCACTCTGTCCTAGTCGACTGAAGACACCAACCTCGCTAATTTAAGAGGATTAGTTACTATTTAAGTCCTTTTTTCTGGTGCGGACAAACCCCAGTCGAGAAGTAAAATCGAGAAGGCTAGGCAAGTCGGTTAAGTCAAGACATAGAAGATAAGCCAAGAGCGGAAAAGTCGAGCCAAGATCGCGAAGTTAGGCTAGGATAAGTCGAGCTAGGATAAGTCAAGTTAAGGTAGTAGCGGGAAGGAAAGATGAATTGAGCCAAGACTAGTGGGCTGAGAGGAAGGAAGTCAAGACAGGCAAGACGAGGCGATGTAGGGAAAGACAAGGTAAGTTTAGGGAGGCTAGGCGAGCCAGGTCCAGACAGGAAGGGTCGCCGGCTGGAGACGAGTCCAGAGGCAAGTGGCTCAGTAAAGTAAGACGAGAAAGGTAAAGTTGAGCCAAGCACGTGAAGGGAAGCAGGCGCAGGTAAGGGAGGTCGGACGAGACAAGCTTAGTTAAATCAAGTATCGCCCACATTTCGGGCAACGTTTTGGACTTGGCACTCTTCGGGGCCACTCGTAGCCGCATTTTGGACATTTGACAGTCTCGCCAACACTCATTCTCTAACCCTATTCTACATGATGTCGCAAGGCTTATAAGCTTTCCCGAAGTATTGTAATACAACATCATGTGGGAGGTGATTGAAACGAGTTATTTAGAGAGAGCGCGAAAATTAACTGAAAGCGGCTACATCAGAAAGTGGCGTCTCACTGGAATACTCTATAATATCCATGGAGCATATGCGAAAAGGATCATGTTGAAAGAGGTTAAGCGAGGGTCGAAGAGGGAGAGAGAGCAACGACGCGAGGAAGAAGAAGGAAACCAAGCAGCCGTATTAGACACTGGAAGTAAGACGACCATAGACCGAACTATGCTAGACGAGATAGAAGTCCACAGTTTCCCACATGACAAAGACGATTGGCCGTTAGTTCCGCTTGGCATGCCAAGAGGCTACGTTGCCGGAGCACTTAAAGCAGCAGCTAGAGCCTATGGGACACAAAGAGGACAAAGATTCTTTGGAATATTAGCTCATATCGAACGAGGTGGAATAGTCATTAAACCAGACTGGGTAGTTCTGAAAAGCAAGGAAGAGCCAACTCCGATTGAATACCCAACACCTATGGCAGATGGAAAAACAGCACAGGTTATCTTCTTCGATTGGGTTAAGGAAAGCCCCTTCATGATTGAAATTGACGAGTGCGCAACTTACAAGTTGACCAAAACCGAACAGGGAAAAAAGGCTAAAGACCAAACTAAGGAACAACCCTTCACAATGGTCATAATGGATGAAGATGATTTTCTGATGTTGATTGGCAAAATCTCCGACGGTGATACACCAATAGGACCAAAGGGACGAGGTAAAATCGTGTGGACCAAAATTGAGAAGTGGGAAAAAGATAAGTGGGTCGAGAGATCGGAGTCCATCACTTCCTCGGCTTAACTTCCCTTAGCCTATCTCTACTTACCTTGACCATCTTGTCTTTCCCTCGCTCCGTTCCCCTTCACTTCACGCCTTGCTCCTAGCTTGACTTTTTCTTTTCTCTTGTCTCAACTTTCCTCTGCTTGTCAACTTCCCTCACCTTCCCTTCGCCTACCTAAACGGTAGCTTATCTCGACCCTCTTTCCTAGCCTACCCTCCTCTTGCTTGGCTTTACTTCGCTGACCTTGCTTGACCTGACGACTCCTCTTTACCCCCTCAACTATTCTAGGCTTTTCTTAAGTATTCCCTTTGGAGTCGTTCGGCTGTTTCGTGCGCTTTCAGGGCTATCTCCTCAGGAACCATTCGTGGGTCAATTAATCTTCTCGCAACCAAGCTGACTTCCTCTATTTCTATTGCTTCGTGTATAATGTAGCCGACTCGTTCTTTGAAGGTTGGGTATCCAGCTGCTTCTATGCCCCATCCCGGTATGATTTCTTCCACGTCTTCTCGAGTGATCGTGTATCTGTGTTCAGACAAGAACTTCTCTGCCTCCGACCAAATCCTGTCCAGTTCTTCTAGAGGCAGCCATAAGGGTGGCGGAACACCTGGAGGCAGCTTGGGAACTCTAGGCTTTTTCTTGGGCCGCGGGAAGCCTTTACGCTTCCACTTCATCCAAGAAGGATAGGGTTTGTATGGGTTGAGCCACCGCGGGTCCTCAACGAGGCGCGGGTTCACTCGATAGTATTGGCGGAAGAATTCGCGGCGGGTTGTTTTGGCTCTTTCACGTTTAGTTGGAATGATTAACCCGTTTTTCTTGAGAAGGTAGATGTAGGTTCTGAAGGCTGTGTAGGTTCCGAGTTCGATGTGGGCTTCTCTTATGAGGGCTAGATCCACGAATTTGCCGAAGCGTTCCCACATGGAATAAATGAAGTCTTCATCCACGTCTAAGAGATGTTGTTTGATCCAGATGCCTTTTCGTGGACGAGATTTTCCGCCGCCGATGGTAGGGTCAAAAGTCTTGAAACGGTCGATAATTTCTTCCTCAAAAGGTCGAAGAGCCACTACTTCCACGCAAATACCCCCATGCCTCTTTCATTTATTTATTTCACTTACCAAAGATTTCCTTTTTCCTAGCTTCCCATCTTCTCTCTTTGCGTTTTTGCTTTCTTTGTTTCTGTTCCCTCTTTTTCACCCAATTCTTCTCCTAAGAACGCTGTGTGTATTTGGCGAGTCCAGATTTGCCAAAGTTCTCGAACCAGGGTTTTAGGAGTCCTAGCCTAACCCCACATTTTTCACAGTAGAGTTTCCTAGGTGCACTGTTGAACTCTTCTGGTGTCATGTTTGATCGGAAGTGTTCTGGAGGGATCAAATGGTGGAAAGTTGTTGAGGTCCTGCTACCTTCACCGCATTCACAGCATTGAAGAGGCTGGATTTTGTCGAGTGTGCGATTCAAAATGAGAAGGGAAGACTCGATGTCGCCTGCACATTCTTGAAATCTGATAATTCCTTTCAAGGGTGTGAAGACACAACGATTGAGGTCGTTTCTGTGTGGGCTACCGCCATAAATGAACTCTATGGCTTCACTCATTTTTCCGACACATTCGCCACTGTAACCTTGGTTCATATCGGCTTCTTCGTCTTTTATGCGTGAATCTGCGACCATACTGTTAAATATTGGAGAGCATGTTCTCTGGCAGGGACAGAGTTTTGGACGGGTAGCAACACTGATAGCCAAATCACTCAACTCTTATTCCTATTTTCTCCGCAATTTGTCTGAGTTTATCGTAGGCTACAATTTCTTTTTCTGGATCTAATATGTCCATAGAGACTATGTGGGATGGTGGAATAGGGGTTTGACGTCGGAATGAGTCTGGAAACTGTGGGTCGACTTCCCAACCGTCTCCAGCCTTGAAGGTTACGAGGAGACCCCAGTCATCTTCTTGCACAGCTCGAGCGGTTGCGAAGATGGCAGCCATTATGGGGTTAGATGCGGCATAAACATACGAGTCAAGTTTTGGAAGTAACCCTCTCTTCTCTATGGATTGGCGCCTGCGAGCTCCGGTCCCATGAAAAAGAAGTCTTTCCAATATTAGTCCTCCAAGTAAACGGCTAGGCATAGGGTAACCCATTTTCCACCGTAGGGTAGTTTTCTGTCGCGTTTCCAATACTCAACATGAACATGATACTCAGTGTAGCCCACAAAGACTAGGTAATAGCGGCAGGGTGTTCGTCTAACCCAAAAATCCGCTAAGACTCCATTATCCCAGGCGTGGCAAGTAAACTTCATGGATTCACTGTTGAGAGCAGCTCTGGTCATAGTAGCACCTCAGAGGCTTGATGAACTCGCTTCTCCTTGAGCCTCAGTGCCAAGTATCTTCCGGGCCACATTCCAGTAATGGAGAGGAAGTCTAGGTTGTGTTGGTGTCGTGTTTTCTCGCTTAGTTGGTAGGCATTTATGGATGCGGTGATCTCGCCCCTTCTTATGGCTTCGCGCACAAGCACTATGGGAATATTATGGGATACTGCGAGTTGCGGGTTGAACAGTTTCACGTGATGACCCATTTCATGGGCAAGTTTCCATTTGAGGGCGTTCCACAGGTGATCAATTCTCTTCCTTTCTATGGCTTTTATGTAGAGGTCTCTGAGGTAGTTTTCGGGGAAGATTATGGATGGACCAGCGATTCCAGAGTGTTCCCATTTGGGAAGGACATAGACTGCACCGACTTCCCAGGGGTCAAGAGCGGCTTCTGGGATGATGAAGACGGGGGGTTTGGATACATTTAGTTCTTGGGCCCATTGTTCAAGGCGGTAGTTAGCCCATATTAGGAATTCTGACTTGAATTTCTCAAAGTCTATTTCCATTAGGGGTGCGCACCCCTACAAAGCTCTAGGTTATTCCTCTTTTATGAATTTAAACAGTAATGGTTGCATGGTCATGGTTCTTATCGGGTTGTGTTTTCTTACGAAGTCACGGGGTATCTTGACACCGAAGTATTGGAATTGTTGTAGTGGTTTGAGGCCTTCTAAGCCTTTGAACTCGTCTGGAATATCTTCCCATGTTACATCCACTACCCTTCCTCTGTATGTGTTCCAGGCGTGGGCGCCGATCCAAACGCCGTTGTCGGCTACACCCTCGTAGTATTCAATTTCAAATGTTGGAGTGAGGCTTAGCATCTGGGCGTTGAACCAACACCATGATTTTTTGGCTCGTAGCCTTAGAAAGGTTAGCATGGCGCTTCGGGGAAGTTCAGAGGTTGGGATGGCGCCTTCAAAGGATTCGCCTCGCTGGTGGATGTATGAATACATCTCTTTAACCATGCCAGTTGAGGTTTCAGCCATCTGGCGTGCGTAATCTTTGACGCTTTCACCCATTTTTACAGCCTTACCTCATAGACCCCGAGCTTTTCTTCCACACCAGACAAAGACACTCTAGCTCTTTCTCCCGGTGGAGCCGCTTGTTCGTTTGCGAGTGTCAACGGCTTTCTTGTTGCTCGTTCAATATCAGCGCGAGCTGCACTCAGCATTCCTCGGATGTTTTGGCGCTCTGACAATGGATACTCGTAGTATTTTTGAGGTGTTACACATTTGAGTGTGGGCACTCCGGCTTTCATGTAGCCTACACATGATAGTTTTTCTCTTTGTATGCCCAGCTCAAGGTCTGGAACGGAGAAGACGTCTGCTCCTCTTAAGTGGACGTGGAAGGAGCCCAGGGGGAATGTGTGGTCTCGACAGTCAACTACGGTGACTGTGCTCCGTTTACCCCAGCTTTCTTGACTTAGATGTATTTCACTGGTTGGCGCTTGGCACAGCATGACACCGACTTCTCGACCCTGCCTTTCAGCCTCTTCGATCAAACGCTTAAGTTCAGAGCCGTGGCGAGTCCTTAACTCGAGAGTTGTAGCCTCTGGGCTTACTGGTGGTCCTCCCTTGATCCCCACGCCTAGCAACCCACGCCAAGCCGCTAAATTGCGTCTAACCCTTTCGATTAGAGCCAATTCCGTCACCTTGTCTCTCTTAAGTGAAAAGCGCTCTTAAAGGCTCCCGCCAAAAATCCTCTGGAAAGTAGTCTGCTATGGCTCCAGTAAGCTTGTGGTATTCTGGAGTCGGTGGATTATATGGGTTCAGGCTTTCATACCATCGTATCAAACCTTCGATCATCTCGAGCGATGCAAGCATGACAACTCTACGTTTTTCATCCATTGAGGTTCTTGCTGTTTCTTTCCTTAGTTTCTGCAGGTTTTTCAGATACTCATCACGCTGAGGTCCATAGTATGGCTCCTTCAAGAGAGCTGCCAACTCTTCAAAATCACCGGTAGTTAAGCCGCCAGGTCGGAAAGCATACTTGCTCAAGAGTTCCCACTTCTCAGCAATATACGTGAAGGGTGGGCGATTATGAGTCATTGCCCTGTAGATATCACCTGCTGCAGAGATGATGTATTCATGAACTGTAATGTGGTCGGTTGGGAACTTATGCTCAATAAGGGTGTCCTGCAAATCAAAAAGATAGGGAAGGTCAGGCTGGGGGGACCCCTTCATAAACGGACTGGCTATGTATGGTGGTGGCTCGATTAGCCATTCTTTTGCCTTCATTAGTAGGAAGGTCCAGAGGCGTGTCATATCACTAATGGCCCAGTTAATTTTACGTTTTACTAATTCTTCTTCGATTAGAGATAGAAGGTTTTTCATGTGCTGATAGTCTTCTGGCGCCAGAACCGGTTTGATGATTTCAAGTTCGGTTAAGGCTTTTCTTATCTCATCTCGCGAAGCTGATGGGTTTTCCGGTAGGAGCCCTCTTGCTCGAAAGAAAGCAGCCAAAAACCTTCTGGTAGCTTCTAATATCTCTTCAGGAAGAACTTGTGGGGATGACCCCCCCATTTCCATTGATGGAGACACTATTCTTCTAAGTAGTCTGAGGTTTCGTCTTAGCTTCTCCACGCTTCTTCACCTTCGGTCTCCCAGCAGGCTTGATTTCAGACAGGTCTGTGGCCTTGGGTTTCTCATCGGGTATTTCCTCTTGCACTCTTATGAGTTTTATCTCAACTTTTTTTCCCGAAATTATTCCATAGGCGTCAGCGTGATCTTTGGGTATGTAGAGGTAGACTCCAGAGCCACCTTTGGCACTCGCCCTGACTAGAACGTTTACACCAATCTTTTTCCATTGCCTAATTATGGGTTTCTCCACCACCTTTTCTATAATTCTGATTCTGCTTTTTCTTCCTCTCTTCTTTTTTCCAGTTCTTTTATTGAATTTCTCCATCAAATACCCCAATTTTCAGATTTACTCAAAATCAACGAGAATGAAGATTTTCTAAAAACCTCTTCATAGCACATATATGAGAGTTGTGCTGACTGTATTTAAAAATATTCATTGGTTGCAGAGCGTGTAGAGACTTCTTATTTTTGGAGTATTATCAAAAGTAAGTTAAAAGATGTGGGGGAAATGGCTTAAAAGTTGAGGGTGTGAAGTTGGTGGAAGTCAGGTTTGGTGATGCTGGTGATACTGGTATTACTGTTTAGTTTTTCTTTCACTGACCTCTCTAAGCCATTCTTTTAGGTTGAAGGGTTTAGGCTTGGGTTGCTCCTTCACTTTCACCAAGCTCTCTCTCAGCAGGTTCACAGATTCCTTCAGTCCTTGTGTGGCCTCTCCGATTCCTTTTAAGACGTCCAGGTGCAGCCGGATCTGATCTGTTAGAGCTGTGATGGCTTCTGTCTGTCTCTCCTGGGATTGAGTCTGCCTGGCTTGAGACTCGAGTAGAGGTTTAACCCAGGAAGGCCAGCCCTCAACTGTTTCGATATGCTCTGGATGGCTGCCATCCGCCTTGATAGTCAGCCCAAGCGGGTCCTTGTAGTAGTCGATTTTAAAGGGAGTTACAGGACCCACCCTGAAGGTTCTGTGTCTCTCAGCTGGGATGAGCTGCCTCGACTTAACTTCAGCCGCTGAGTCGTCTAAACCACCCTTAAGAAGTGCTATCTTGACATGACGTCTGAAGACCTCAAAATCCATGTCTAGGGTAGCCAGGATCCGCACAGTTCCACTCTTAGGAAAGATACGAAGAGTAACAAACTCGTTGTGAAACTCCCGCATATTATTCCGATTAGGAACAACATACCACTCACCAACAGGCCTAGGATCACTCAGCCGCGGCCTACGCTTACCAGCCTCAGCAGCCAACACCGAAAGCGAAACCATATCAAGCGGCTTCTCAAGCGACCACTCAACCCTATGAGCAGACAGAAGTGGCTTTGGGAGTCGCCCTAAAACCTTAGCGCCCATCCAGCGTTTGAGGTTGCATTTTTCAACGGATACCATGTTTCGGTATTTCAGATAGAGTCGTCTGTCATCACCAAAAAGTATGCGGCAGACTTCTTTTGGGCTGGCGTGTGGAAACTGCCATAGAAATTTGCGTATGCGTTCGGTTACTCTTAGAGAGTTATTAGTAATGTCTGGCAGCCGTCATTCCAGCCTCTGTGCACAGTTGAAAAACTGTTTTGGTCAGACTGCACTTTTAAGATTAGCCTACAAAAGATTTATAGTTTATCTAATAAAAATTTCGACAGAGAATCTTACTTAGGTGTAGTTTCTTCTTCATTCATGTTTCTTAGTATTTTATCGATGAATTGCCACGCGTGGAACAGTGGGCAGCCTTTATTGCAGTCCATGAAGGGTTCTTCTTTTTCACTCTTGCAACCGATTCTCTTACATTCTTGTTCTATAAGTTTAAGCAACTCTTCACCCCTCTTTTCCGTGTCATCAACGAATTCGAGATACTCCTTTAAAACAGGCTTAGATGTAGGAGCGGTCAATAATACTCCTCTTCCTCCTCTTCTTCGCCAGTGGCAACGCCGAGATCTTCAGCCATAGCCTCATAGTCGATTTCTCCACTAATCGGATCTTTCCAAGGTGTATCAGGGTGTTCTAGACATTGGTTGTCATAGCACTCGGGACAGATTGTTCCAAGAACACCAGGATGGGTCTCATGGTTTTCAGCAAACTCTCTATCCTCTTTGGTTTTCAAGGGTCTTTGGCAGCCACAACATTTCGGAAAAATTGATTCGTCTTCACCCCATCCACAAGTCACGCAATACCATAGTCCACCTAAGTCTTCATACTCTTGGTCGTTGTCGGAATCTATAGAGTTGAGTTGACCAATATCTCTAGAACCACATTTAGGACATTTACTAGGTTTCCTCATGCCTTCTCCTCTTTATGGTCACAACGCCAAGTCATTGCCAATAGTGTGACTGTTTGTTTGGTTGGTTTCCCTCCAACCAACTTTAACTCGTTTATATCGGGAAGGGTCCCCTTGCGTATAAGCTGCATTTTGCGTCCGCAACTAGGACAGTTAGGCACAAACATTGTGCTCTGTGCCTTGGTTATTTCTTCTTTTTTTCTCCAAAACTCGTCAACTTGAGCTAGGACGTTCTTCTCTATGTCCTCAAGTGACGGGTGGTCAGCTCTTTCAGTATCATCAAACAATGTGAATGGGAATGTTTGGCCCTTGAGGATTTCTTGATCTAATAAGTCAGGGTTGGTTTTCTCAGCGTATATCGCCAAGCCACTATAGAATGGTTTTTGAGTCAGGTGGAAGCCTCGATATTCGCCTAGATCATATTCATTCTTGCCACAGCCGTCAGGGCACTTTCTGATGAACTTTCGCTCCCGCATTTCCTTTCGCTTCCACCCTTCCTGCTCGGTCGCATAATTCCGTTATCTCTTTGTCGAAGCCTTTTTCTCTGAGACCTCTAATAACTTCCGAATCCATGTGAGTGCGAACAATGGATGTTAACCTACCAAGTCTTTCAACATCACAGAGGATTACACAACTATCAACTTCTTCTTCTAGGGTCTGTAGAAATTCATCGCCTGTTTTACGAAGTTGCTTTCTGATTTTCTCGCGCTCTTTCTCATTAATGGGCATTGGCAACTAACCCACCTCCACTTGGATTTTCTTTAGAATACAACGGCCTTCATCGTCGATGACCCAAACCACTGCGTCTCCGCCATGGATATCCAATTTCGCACGCACTTCTTCAGGAATGGTTACAACTGGAAAATTCGTCTGTAGCTTGTAAGGACCATACTGTTTCGGCATTACTCTCTCAAGCCTCCTTAACTAAAATTCCGAATCTAGGTCCCAGAACTTTTAGAGTGTTCGGGTTGTCTCGCAAGGCTTGGACAAATCTGAGAGTTTCACCTATGGTATCAGAGTTGGACCTGAAAGAACCTACGTTTCTTATATTACTGAGGCTAAGAAGTTCTGGACCTGTTAAAGTAATCCTTAGTGCGGTGGTTTTAACCTTAGACCTTTCTTTCAATTTTGACTCTCCTTCCTCTTTAAAGCAGTAGGCTGGCTAGATATTTGGGAGTTTTCTCAAGGTCACTGTTACTGAGTGTATCCTTGAGCTCGGCTGCCAGCTTCTCTTGTAAGGACCAGCGGATGTTTCCACTTTCATTGATAATCAGCCATGCATCCTGCAACGGGTTTATAACATTCATGTAGAATGCACCTGGAACTCGACCTGTTTCCTCAGGCGGTCGATCATACACATAATTGAAGAGTGCCCTGACATTCGTCTGTTTTCTTTCATATATCCACCAAGCCGCCTTCTTCGCTGGATCCGGTAGTTCTCGAATTCTCCTCACAAGTCGATCTATAACCTCTTTTTTAACTAGTTCCTTAATACGCTGATCCACGTCGACTGAAACGATCCTAGCGGGTTCGGCTCCAATCAAACGCTGGTTTATTCTGTCATCAATTTCAGCAACAGATATGCTGGGCATATTTGAAACCTGTGAAGGCTGGATGTCTTGTAAAAACTCTTTGAAACGCCGACCAAATTCAGCGTCCTTTTTAGCCTCTGCTAAGTCTCTGCTGAGAGTTTCATTTTTCTGTTCGACATTCTTCAACTCTTCAAGTGTTGGTCGTTTCGCAAGCTCCTTTTCAAGTGATTCTCGTTGCTCTTTCTCTTTTTCCCATAAGGGTTTGTATATCAAATCTTCATCTACCTCCATTAACTGTAAGAATGCGTCTTCGGGCTTTATTTCGCCACGTAAAACTTTAAGGGCTAATTCCTCGCTCATACCGTCTGGAACGACATAGGCGAGTTTCGTCCACTCTCGAGTGTTAACGAGAAAGTGGCCTGTTCTGAGCTGGTAGATGTCTCGGCGTGTCAGTCCAATATCCTTGGTTAGTTGGTCTAGTGTTCTGTCTGCCTCGTTTTTTTCGGTTTGGCAGCCGAGAACCCAAACGTGCATCTGTTTTAGCACGTCTTTGTCAATGCCCGTGATTGTTTGGTCGCTCATGTAGAGGAAGTTTCGTTTGGCAGCTCCTTCGCGAATGAAAGTTGTGACCGCGTCTCTTGCTGCACTCGGCTTTTGCTCGGGGGTGAAGCGATGTCCTTCGTCGAGTAATGCGTTTTGGTCCTCGAAATCGCTGAGAATCTTGGATAGGACACTGTGAACGACGAGTTGTTGGAGACCTAAACTGAGTTTATGGACGTCCATTACACAGATGTCTTGTGGTAGTGTGAGTTCTTTGCTGAAGTTCAGTGTCTTCATTTCGTCTATGAGCTTCCCGAGCAGGAATTCTAGAACTTCTAGTCTTTCCTTGACAACGGGGTGCACGCCCCTGCCTTTCGGGTCTTTCCACTCGAGTTTGCGTTTGGTTGCTTCATAAACGCCTTCCCATGTTTTTCCAACCTTACACAGGTCTATTAGTTCAGGAAACTCCTTTCTAAGCCAGAGCCTACTGGAGCTCTCGAGGAGGCGTTTAATCATTAGTGGATCGCTGCGGTCCTCAATGTAAAGCGGGATTTCAACACCCACGCCTTCATAATCTCTAGGTGTTTTGCAGTCGATGATCAATGTTTTTCCTATCTGGTTCAGTATTTTTCGCGCGGTAACGCTTTTCCCTGACCGAGTGATCCCGGAGATAAAAGTGTGGGTTCTGGGGATGATCACTTCAACCCCGAATTCAGGCTTGACCTCTAGCCCGATATGTATCAGGGATTATTCCTCCTGGAGGAATTTTTGTAGTTTTTTCCATGCTTTTACAAAGGCGAGACCCTTTGGGGTTGTTTGGAACATGTGGTCAGTATTTTCAATAAGTTTTCGGCGTAGTGCTTCGTTAAGCCAGCGGTTTAAAACTTCATGTGATGTCTCCATCTTAAAGAACAGGTTACCCTTTCTAGTAGGTTTCTCACATATTGTAAGCATGGCGGCTAGTAGATCATAGTAGCTGCGACGTGGAAATGAAGACAATTTTTTCTCAGAAGTGCTATAGAACTAAACTCTATATATATTTTTTGGAAGAGTTCTCACGCTTGAGAGTCCATCCTCATGTAACGTATACTTTTCCATTACCTATCATTACAGTGACTGGCGGCACATAAATCGTGTAAGTAAAATTTTCGATGCGAGTGTTATATGATGGAGAACCATAACTTAAATAAGTGTATGGTGCTACTCTCCAACAGTAGTAATAAAATGTCCATATAGCAGCGTCTAGGCTCTGAGCGCCCAACGGTTCCGTATCCCAACTAATACCCAAATCACCTGTGGGGTTTCCAGCCTTATCACAGATTTGAGGTCTAACCGTAACGTAGTCTGTTGGTGAAAGAGGAGTAAAAGGACAAGCCCAAGTTGCGCTTTGATAACCCCCTGTCTTACCAGGTTGGACAACACCAACGCATAAACCACCCGATAAACCTCCATTAACATCTCCGTTGAGGCCGACTAACGTGCCTAAATAAACGTCTTTGCTTGATGAACCGTAGGTGTTGTATGGCACAGTCTGAGTTGTGCCCAGAACAAGGTCTATGCGGTGATAGCGAGTTTCTGAGACCATTTAAGGCACAACTTGAAAACTGACAGGTTTGATAATTTGCATATCAGGTAGCAGTAGGTTTTCAAGGTTTTTTAACCAGTTGAGAAAATTGTTAATTTCAGTTTCATTGAATGTTGTAAATTCTTTAAGAATGGTTATGTTCATACTTTGCTGAACTCCCACGGTGTAGTCGACAGTGATAGTCATGCCCGGAGGAATGTTAGTTAAGATGTTGTTTTTTACCCAATTATAGGTTTCAATGAGTTTTGCACCTGAAATAGCACATGACCGAAATATTGCTAACTTCAGGGTTATTTGAACCACGGTCTTACCCCATTTTCTTTTTAAGACTTTAAGCGTTTATTAAGCTTCTTGAACATAGCCAACATCGTAAGGCAGGTTTGTTTCACTCACACTACTATAAAGCCATAGACCATCTGCAAGATCACCTTTTCTCGGTTGACTGAAAGACTTGAGAATGGCTCCTGTTCCAGACTGTCTAGTTAACAATCTTCGTGTTGTCGGTGTGCTACTCGTGCCAAAATAGAAGTAATGCAATCCTGCTGTCAACGCATCATAACCTGCATCAAAAACCTTAACATATTGACCGCTTACTCCAGCGATTATCTGAGTGCCCGAGCCACCAGTTATATTAACGGCACCTCCAAGACTCACCAAATCTTCTCTTTCCGGCTGGGTTTTCAGGCTTGTCCTCGTGGCTTGAACGGCTGTAACAATGTCTGAAGCAGTTAAAGCGCGAATACTACGTGCATCGTATTCTACGCCAGCAGCCCGCAACTGAACAATCAAGTCATACGTAGTTGCTCTCTGGAGAATTTGTTGTCCTTGGCTGCCATAAACGACGCCTAAAAGTCTTGTCGCCCTATCAGAGAGGTCGGGAACATCGCTAACGCCAAGCGTCCAATTTCTATCACGAGGGTCAATCTCAACCCCTAACTGCCTTAATTGAACCATTAAATCAAAAGTCGTTGCTCTTTGTTCCAACGGCTGACCTTGATTACCGTAGATTTTACCAACAAGCCGCGTTGCCCGGTCACTAACATCTCTAGGGTCAATAACAACGCCGCCATAAACGATTTGACTGTGAAGTGGGTTGGCTACGCCCATCGCGGAGCCCAAGTAACGTGCAATGTCAATTTGGCCAAGCTGTCTAGCCCATCTGTCGCTTACATCAACACTTCCAGAAATTGAGACAATGCCTTCAACCTTAACTGTGCCATCAGACTTCACTAAAATCTTGGCGTATGTTCCTGGTGCGCCTTCTATTTCACCCCAAACAACTATCCCTAAGGCTTGATATTTCTCCAACAACTGCTCGAGTAGTTTCTCTTCACGTTCAGAATGATAACGAGACATATCACATCCGAAAATCTCTTATCCTAAGTTCTTCTTTAAAGTTGTTGAGGAAAAGGGTTTGGAAAAGACATATTTGGTTGTGGCGACAAGGGCGGAGTCTAAGGACATTATTTCGCTAGAGCTACTCGATGAATCATCAGTGCCACCCATAATTAAAACAGCCGTTTTTCGACTGGGCAAAGATGAATTTGAAGCATTGGGAGCTCCCAATGTTATACATAAAATTAAAGTAACCTTAGAAAAGGCTCAAACGGTTGTGGAACCTACTCCTTAGATGTGTCCAGTCATTTTTATGGTTGCGGATTCTCCTGAGGATACTCGCAGTGTGACATATTCTATTGTCGGTTTTGGACGTGTGGCTGTTAAGATTTCTCTGTCTTCTATCGGGATTTCCTTGGAGTCTTCGTTAATTCGGTAGTAGGCCGTGTTAGGTCCTTTATTGAAGAAGTCTATGCTACGCAGAGGTCTATATGGGTATTCTTTTAAAAAGTTGACAATGAGTATGTCTGTAACTGTCCGCTCGGTGATCGGGATGTCGATGCCTTCGGGTGTTATAGATTTTAGAAAATCAAGGGTTTCTCTCTGAGCTTGCATTATTTTGTAGAGTAGAGCCACTTGGAGTGGAGCGGGTTCAACTCGTTCCTCTCCTTTTTCTTCCGCCAACTATTAGTCACGCTCAGCCTTGCGATGGATGCGAACTCTGATTACGCCTGGTTTGTCCTCAAAAATGCTGTATTCTTCGATGTTGGAATAGGTTGTTTTCGAGGTTGACGTAGAGGTGGTGGAGGATCGCCTAACTCCAGCTGACCCTACTCTTTCAAGAAGTATGTTCAGGATGGGCCAGTTCCAGATCCCCAGTCCGAAACCTTGAAATTTTAGTGCTCGAACTGGACGTTCAGTCAACTCTATCCCAAATGAATAGAGTATTCACCCATTTAAAAGTTTAAGGTTTTTAGACTAAGCCGCTGTGGGCTATTGTGTATGCTGGTGATTCGGTCCAGATGACTCCCAGTTTACCATCGCTTCTCGCTCTATAATAACTGTTCATGGAGTAGGGGCTTTCTGCTGCCGTTCGATCCTGTAATGTTGTGGGGGAAGCATCCCATTCTGAGATGTATTGTCTGTATAGAACATCATTATTAATGATGTAGAAGAGCCATAGATAGCCCGTTTCAACTTGAACTGTTAATGACCATCCAGATCCCTCTGAAGTAGCCATTATTTGCGTTTCAGTCCAACTTCCTGGAGCTGGTCCGGCAGCCCGTTTTAAGTGATAAACCACGTTGGTCGTTCTTTCATCATAAACTACGTGGACTATGTCTTGGTAGGCTACAGCTGATATTGACGCGTCATGTGATTGTCGAGATGTTGCGGTTTCTTCCAAATCCCATATGGAACCTGCCCATAACTTTCCGTTTATTGGGTTGGTAGCCGGACCAGCTGCCAAAACATAGATTATATACATTTTCTGAGAGGTTAAGGGCACAAGAATCAGAATGTCTCTTTTGTTTACGGTTGTGTCGGGTCTATAGGGAAAACCTGTTTGAGTCATCCACACTCCATCGTTCTTGGATGATTTGCTGACATCTGCAAATGTGCCCACAGTTAAAGGTGCTCTTTGATTGGTTGCCATTCCAATCCAGGGGTAGCCTCCGCTGTCGACGGCTAGGGTGATATTTCTAAACCACATGTTTGCATCTTGCCGAACTGTTTGTTCAGCCGTAGACCATGTGATTGAACCGTCATCATTGGGTATTCCCCTACGATAAACTACTGGTTCATTCCAGTTGGAGAGTGGAGTTGCTGCATAGTGAAGGTGGGACCCATCAAACCAAACGGCGAAATTATGACTTGTGTCGCATGCACGAATAGTTGTTGGGCTTGACCATGTGACACCATCTTCCGAAGTCCGGTAGACCATATTTGTGCCATCGCTGTAGAAAACCCAGAATAGCCCATTAGCGTAGAAACACTTTCGTCCTATTCCACTCCGGTAGGTAACGTCTACATCGGTTGATGTGTTGGGAAAACTTAAGTCCAAGATTGTTGTTGGTATCTGCACACCTTTGCTTATACTTGTTAGTCCTTGGTTGCTTCGTCCACGCATGTATTCGCTTTCTACGGCGCCGCCGCTTTTAAGAGGCATATTATCACGTTAAGTAGTTAGATATACGTCATCTATCCTTAATACGTCTCCACTTTGAACGTTTGACTGCCAAAGGCTTATGTATCTTACTTGCGAAATATCAAACTCCGTATCTTGCCCATCAAACGCCTTGATGTTTAAATCCAGAAGTTGCCATGATGTCGGAAGAGCTCCAATAAACCACCATCTTGCATAGCCATTAACATCACTGAAGAATACAAGATCTTCAACCTGAACCCCACCACGAACAGTTGACATCCTTGCCCAAAGACGAATTTTGTTTAAAATGGCTAGGTCTTTTACGGTCATGTCATATCTGAGACCAAACGCTTGTGCAACAGGGTTGGTAGAACTTCCTCTAACGCTGGCTAATCCTTGTTTAAAATCTACTGTATCAAGACTAATCGAACCTTGACCAACGCCAAGAGACCAATTTGTGATGTTGTCACAATCTGAAATAACGAGTATAACACTGCCTAGTGGGTTCTGTAGACCTTGTCGCACTCGGCCTCGGATTCTGTCACCGATGGGCATTTCATGTCAGCTCAGCCGCTTTTAAGAGGCATCTACTTTCCCTCATTATATAAGTTTAGGATTTCTTGAGCGGTTAAGGCTCGGTTATAGATGCGAACCTCGTCGATACTGCCGTTCCATGCTGTAGGTGCTCCATCAACAAAATACCTGCCAATAGTTATTGGTTGTGTTATATTTGCAACTGTGCCTACTGCGTTCACACTATTTCGTAATACTCCGTCTCGATAAATCTTTAAGATACTATTATCGTAGGTCATTGCGTAATGTAGCCAGCTACCAACAATTCCTGTGAAAGCATCAAGAAGATACAGTTGCAATTGAGGCACATTATAGAGACCAGCATACATTCCTTCACCTGTTGTAAAGTAAAAACTAATTTCTGTAGACGCAAAGACTTTTGCAATGGGAACCATATCAACATTATTCACATTGGCTTTTACCCAGATTAAAACTGTTATTCCATTCGGAAATCTTTGGCTTAAACTATCTGGAACATTCACGTAGTCGTCTATACCATCGAAACTTAGAGCTTTACCTATTTGTCCGTCAACCCAACTTGCTCCATATATTGTGCCGTGATTTCCATAGAGAGACCTGTCACGCGTTATAGATCCGACTCCTTCAGAGAACGGTATGTCCAAAACTAAAGTGGGGTCAATGTTGCGTGTAAACGGGTTGTCTAAGCCATAACGTAGGCGCCCCTTCAGCCGCTCCCCCAAAGGCATTTCATGTCAGCTCAGCCGCTTCCAAGCTATAAGTTTAGCTTCTGCACCAGACTGGGCTGCGTTGCCTATGTATACGGTTTTGAGGTCGAACCAGTCGAGTAAAAAGGTTTGGGGGTATGTGAGTGAGTCGAAGGTTAGTTTGTGGCGGTCGTCTTTTTCGTTTAGGTAGAGGTCGAAGGTTCCTGTGGTGCGGAATATGGTTAAGGCTATGCCTTTCAACTTTGAGAATTCCTCTATCTTCGCGGTGGTTGACCTATCTTTGCTTAGGTCGACTGTTTCCACATATAGGTCGTCTGCTAATTTTAGTGCGCCATGTTTTTCAAGAGCTTCCAAAAGAAGATCGAGGAAATCTTCTTTGGATAATGCCATTACTCCAACCGGTGCAACACCTGGAACTATGACTGGCGGGGGAGCACCTGGCACAGCTGTTGGAGGGGCAACTGGTGGGGCAACGATAGGAACAGCTCGTAGCTTCTGACTAATTTCGTCTAGCTTTGCCTTTATGGCTTTGAGTTCACTGACTATTTCACGATATGGATGGGGGATTCTCTCGTCCAGCAACGGCTTTTCTTTAGCCTTCTCAAGTCGCCTGGCAGCCATACTAACCAGCAACTCCTTTGATACAAGGGTTGATTTCCTTCAGAAACCGACCTTCCACGTATCGTAATCTTACTACACGTCGTTGTCCCAATACTCGCATGTTGCGTTGATGCTGTTTCCCGAGACCCTTCCGTAGAGTCTGGTTCCGCCTTCGAGTGTGATGATGGGGTTTTCTATGTTTTTACCTTCAATTGGTAGCTGGACCTTTTCGGGCGCAGCTAAGTTGATGCTGTCAAAGACTGGCTCGTAGTTGCCATCTTCCTTGAGTTTTTCGATGTAGACTTCTCTGGTGGAGGTGCGATCTCCGAACAGGGTTATGGCGACCACAAACCTGATTTTTCTTTCGTCCACGGCGGCGAAGAAGGCTGTTCTGGCGGCTGTTATGTAGACATTGACTGTTTGTAGGCGTTCTCGTATCTCGTCTTTGGTGAGTGGTGGCATTTAGCCCACCTCCAAGGCTTCTGCTTGAGTTAGCAGGATTGGCACAGCACCCCAGTCTTTGATAACTGTGTCCCCTAGGTCCATTGGATGACTTGTAAAGCCGACTGTTAAGAAGGCAGCTGGCACGTGGCGCAGGGCTATGTCCCGTATTATTCTGTTGTGCGGTCCAACTCCAGCTTTTTCAGGCTTGAACAGTTGGAAGTGGTATAGTGCGAAGAGTATGTTGGCAACGGGGTTATGGGCCTTTGCATCTCGGTTGTAGAATTCATGTCCAATGTGTATTCCAGGGCGAATCACATACTCCATGAAGTCTGTGGGATCATCGTAGGGTGATTCATGTCCGGTGTAATAGCCTGTGAGGTCGCCTGAGCTCGGTTTGATTGGGTCGATGTTTGGAAACTTTCCAGGTATATCTGCACCTTCGGGGATGCGTGGGTAAACAAGGATTTGGTGTGGTTTCCAACCTATTGCACCGTGTAGAATCCATGGAAAGCCTTGATCTGTAGTCACATCCAAGTAAAGGATGTCGTTTTTGTAGTTGCGTGGATCTCTTAACCAGACCTCCGCTTGTGCAGATGTGGCAGCGATGTCGATTGTGTTTCCACCCGAGTCGATCAGAGAGTAGGGCTTGTAGTGCAGCATACGACGGCGAACAACCCTTGAAAACAGCCAGCCTTCACGAAACTCGAGAGCCATCAGATGGTTGGGCAGTAGAAGACGCTCTACAATAGGATTGATGCCTTTACCGTCCAAGCAAACACCTCTTTCTATTCTAAAAAGATTAGCAGTGCCAAAAGTCATATATGCTTATGTGCGATAAAATGCTAGTTTATGCCAAAATTGAGTATAACAATAGGTGTAAAGGAACTCACTTGGCTAAAGAAAAAAGTTGCAAGCGGCGATTTTTCCAGTCTTAGTCACGGTATCCGAAAATGTGTCTTAAAGGCGATTAAGGATGAGGAGGCTACAAAATGAAAATTCTCGTAACGGGTGGTTCGGGTTTTATTGGCAGTCACTTAGTCAATGAATTAAAGAAGGAGAATGAGGTGGTGGTTCTGATTCGAGATATACTTTCCATCCCATCTCCATGGGGCAGGTGGTTTACCGAGGCACTCAACGGATGTTCTGTTATCTTGGGAGATATCATGAATACTCGATTACTAAGGCGTGTCCTCGCAGAGTATCGAGTGGAGCATGTATATCACTTGGCTGCTCAAGCAGTTGTGTCAACAGCCCTCAAAGATCCGTTTGGAACCTTCCAAACTAATGTGTTGGGAACGGTTAATGTTCTTGAAATATGCAGGCAAGTAGGTGTTGACAAGGTTTTAGTAATGTCAACAGACAAAGTATACGGGAACAGGTTAGATGCTCATGAGACAGACCCCTTAGTTTCAACTGGAATATATGAGACATCAAAGGCTTCTCAGGATTTGGTGTCTCAAGCCTTCCGGAACGTCTATGGTATGAATGTTCTGATTCCACGTGCATGTAATTGTTACGGGTTCGATTTTGCTCCGCGCATCGTTAGTAATACTATTCGGGCATGTCTACGAGGAGAACAGCCTATAATTTTTGAGGGTGAGAAGTCGCTTCGCCAATACATCTATGTTGATGACCTCTGCGATGCTTTAGTTCATTTAATGGTGCATGCTCCTTACCGAGGGGTCTATAACATTGCCACACCAGACTTATTAACACAAGAAGGGGTAATAAACGTCATACTCTATTTCTTTCCAGGTTTGAAGCCAAGATATGTGAAAAGAGAGAGTGTCAAAGAGATTCGTGATCAGTCTATGGTTTCTTCAGACTTTGGTTGGAAGCCCAAGTTTACTTTTGAAGAGGGAATAAAGAAAACGATTTGGCAGTTTCAGAAGTGGGGCTGGTGAATCTGTGAAAGTATTGGTTACCGGTGGCAAAGGTTTCATCGGGTCTCATCTAGTTAGTCGACTGAAAAAAGATGGACATGAAGTTATGATCTTTGACTTACCAGAAGACGACCTCAGAAAGCCATCGGATGTGAATCTAGCCTTCCATAATTTCGAGCCCGAGGTGGTTTATCATCTTGGTGCTATCTTGGGAACCGCAGAAACCTTTGATGACCCAGTTGGAACAGCCGAAGTCAATATTGTTGGGACACTGAATGTGCTAGAGGCTGGGTTTCGCCTCGAAATCCAGCCTACTGCTCTCAGGTGTGGTAGTCTCTTTATTTACACATCCAAGCCCCCCATTTGGGTGAATCCCTACACCATTACGAAGATTTGTGCCGAAATGTTCGTCGAAATGTATCACAGAATTCATGGGCTGCAAACCATAGTTCTCAGACTTCACAATGTGTATGGTCCGGGACAGAAGAGTGGACCAGTTGAGAAGGCAATACCAATTTTCATAGAGCATGCTCTACGTGGAGAAGATATTCCTGTTTATGGTAATGGAGAACAAAAGCCCGACTGGGTTTACATTGATGATGTGGTTGAGGCTTTAGTTTTAGCTATGAAGAAGAAACCATACACTTTCCCCATGGATATAGGCTCAGGCGTATCAACCTCAGTTAATGATGTAGTCAAGATGATAATAGGAATGACTGGAAGTAAATCACAGATTAGTTATCTTCCCATGAGGCTTGGAGAGGAACCAGAAAGTCTAGTAAGGGCGGACATTAGTGAAGCTGAGAAACTTCTCGGCTGGAAGCCTATGGTAAGCCTGGAAGAAGGGTTGCGAAAAACCATACCTTACTATGAGAAGGTGAAAACATGATTGAGGGAATATCCGTTGCATTGACGACATTTAATCATCTCAAGTATTTGCAGCAATGCCTTCACAGCATAAGTAAATACAGTGTTCTACCCAAGACTGAAGCCAGCATCTTCGTGGACGGCTCTAACGATGGAACGTTTGAATGGTTAGAGAAACAAGGAATACCACATAAAGGTAGAGAAAAAAACGTTGGCGCCTTTAGTGGTTGGAACAACGCCGTTAAAAACTGCCATAACGAATACTTCATACAAGCAGAGGATGACTTGTTTTTTGGTCCCGAATGGGATTTAAAACTCGCGGCATGGATAGAAGAGTTGGGAGAAAACTACATAGTAATGCCGCAACTGGTCGAGCCTACATTTGGTAGCTACCCGCCACTTTTCGATTGTGGAAGAACCATAGAAACCTTTGAAGAGGAAAAATTTACGGCTTATGTCCGTCAGCATCTCAGTCGACATGAGGCAATATCTGATCCATGTGGGTTCTGGACAATGAAGAGAGGATTGTTTTTTAGTATCGGAGGATTCGATGAAAACTACGACCCTATCACTACTGGGTCGATAGATTTCATGTTAAGCCTAAGTGAGGCACATCCTCAATTAAGATGGGTTCGAGTTTGGGATAGCATGGTTTACCATTTTCCACCTCAATTTCACCGACCTTTTGAATGGGAGTCTCCGGAGCCACGAGTGCCTAAACCCTTTGCTGCAGAGATAGCTAAACGAAACGTTACCTATTTTGAGAAGAAGCATGGGATCACTATTGAGCAAGCGTATAATTCCATTCCAGTTGGGATTGTTTGAACAAGATAACCTTTGATGATGGTCTGTTAAACACGTATGAAGTGGCCTACCCCATAATGTCAAAACACGGTGTGAAGGGGACTCTTTTCGTTGTAACTGGTGTTTTAAAGGGGATACTAGGAGACTCGAACCCCTTTGTTTGTTATGCGCGCAAGTTGAACAGAGAGTTTATGAGCATGGAGCATGTGCTCGAGTTAAAGGATGCTGGATGGGAGATCGGAAGCCACTCTGTTACGCATACTCGCTTTGATTTGATACCCAATGCCGATAGTGAATGGGAGCTGATTGCTAGTAAAAAAGACTTGATGGGAGCTGAATCTTTTGCTTTCCCCTATGGGCATGGATACTACACAAAGGAGCAAGTGGACTTAGCTCGTAAGCACTTCAGAACCGTTAGAACAGTATGTGACTCGAGATTTCCACAGATGGTTGACGGTGTTCCTATTGATTCTTTCCCACCTGTTGAGAGACTAGAGGGGAATCAAGTCTACGTAATCCACATGGTTATGGACCCAGTTAAATTTGAAGAGTGGATTAAAACGGAAACTCAATCTGGTGAGATACCATGATCCACCCATATCCTAATCTTCAGGCACTCATGTCCGCTGCTTTAGTGTTGAAGGCAAAGACTGTTGTGGAACTTGGCACTGGAAACGGCTGCTCAGCTGACGCTTTTCTTGCAGTGATGAAAGTTACGGACGGCATTCTCTATAGTATTGATTTACATCCGGAAAGCCCAGAAGTGAAGGAAACTCTTAATCGTCTGAAGGAGGAGCCTCGATTCGTTTTTATTCATAGTGACAGTGTGGAAGCAGGGAGAAACTGGAACCGAGAGTTTCGCTCCTTGCTCAAGCCTTATCCCATAGATATTCTCTATGTTGACAGCGACCATACCTTTAAACATGTATTGGATGAGCTGTTGGTTTGGGGTCAATTAAACCCTAAAGTTATTTTTATTCATGATATTCTGAATGAAAGAAATGAGAAGTGGGAGCCTTATTTTGCCTGTGAGGAGTATGCGAGGAGGACTGGTAAGATGTTTTTCGCGATGGAGCATTTTCCTAGTGGGTTAGGAGTGTTTATCAATCTATGACTTTGTTACCTGTTGAAATGCTTGTTCGTTGTCTTCAATCTAATGTAAAAGTTGATGTTAAGGAGTCGTGTTTCCCCTGCCAGCACTATAGCCATATGACTTACATTGGCAAAATCCCACAGGTCTGTTGCATCTATCCAAAAACTAGAGAAACCGTAAGGGAAGAGGAAAAGGAGGCATTATAGTGAAGGTTGCTGCTATTGTTTTAAGTCTTAACGAGGAATCTCGGATAGAAATCTGCCTTAAACAGTTGAGACCAAATGTAGACTATATTTATGTTCTCGATGGGGGCTCAAGTGATAAAACGGTTGAAATAGCAAAGAACTATGCTGACAAAGTGGAGGTTAAACCTTTTTCAGGCAGCTTCGCAGAGGAGAGAAATTATGCTGAGGACCAGATTCCGATAGGATATGAATGGATTCTCCATATTGACCCAGACGAGGAATTTCCTCCTGATGTTCTTAAAAATTTGAGGGTTATGGTTGGAAGTGTTGGGCCCCTTGTTGATGCTTTTAGACTCCCGAGGATAGACCTGGTGACGCCAGAGGAAGCGGAATACTTGAACAAGTCTGGGCCTCTGGGGCGAAGTCGATTATCAGCCTCGCCACATGGTCTCTGCAAAGATTATCCTGACTTTCAAGTTCGTTTAATTAGACGTGGAAGAACTATCTGGAAAGAAAAGATACACGAGGTTCCTTGTCACCCTGAAAAGGGGGTGCCCATTGATATTATTGGAGTTATCGTAACTCTAGAACAATATCCCATTGTTCATTTAGCAAGGAGAACAGATGATAAAAGGAGTTGGTGGTAGATGGCTGCTGCTATAGTTTATATCCAAGCTACATACCTTGAAAGGAAGAGCCAGACACTAGAAGGTCTACGCAGAATCCACGACTACGTTGACCGATGCATAATTCTTTCTTCTGAGCCTTCTGAAGACTGGAGCGAGCTTAAACAGTTTCCAAAGGCGGAATATCATCAGGAACCATGGGTAGATGACTTTCCGGCATACCGTAATAAATGCTTAGAAAAGGTCAATCGAAACGATTGGGTTTGTGTGGCAGATCCTGACGAGTGGTATTCGGAAAGTTTCTGTCATGATCTCAGAAGGATTATTGAAGAGGCTGACAAACAGGATATTGGTCTCCTTCTGATTAACAGCCATGACTTCTTTGAACAAGAAGATGGAAAAACCGAGGAAAGAACCTCAACATTCTTCAAAAACCTCATTTTCAGATACTCACCAGAAGTTCACTATGAAGGGGTAGGTATAGGACGAGTTCACGAATCCCTGATTTTCCCGCCAGGGACAAAATCGGCTACGCTTCCAAGAAAATATTACTACGAGCATCATAAAACTTGGCTTGAAGAAAAAGAACGGGCATTTCGCAACGTCTGGATCGCCGGAGGTGGAAACAACGCCGGAACCATTAATCCCCTTTGGACACCTCTCAGGGAAATAACAAATCGCCTTGGACTAAAGACATGGGCGGGGGTCCGAGCCTATCTTCGACTAGGGAAGATAGACAAGGAGTTATTACAATGGATTGTTGACTCTAAGGACCAGCGTGGCTGGGATTGGCAGAATGAAATGCAAGATTGTTTTAGATACTATAAGCGTCTTCATCCGGAAGAGGTTGTAGGTTATGAGATTGACACAACTTTGAAGCCAGCTGTTGGTTCTCCACCAGAAGTGATGGAGTATGTGGAGAAGTGTTATCTGGAGGTTTTAGGTAGACACGCTGACACAGGGGGAAAGATTTCATACACTAATGAGATTTTGACTGGAAGGACAAAGAGGGAGGACTTACCTAAGATTTTGATGATGAGTGAAGAGTATAAGCTGAAGTTCGGTGGTGTGGCTGCCAAGGAAGAAGAAAGAGTTAGCGTCGCCGTTCCAGTCAATGTGGATGTAAGGGTTACGGAAGACAGCTTTCTCAGGGCTATAATGAAGAGCAGAACCTACTGGGAGAAAATCAAGCCTAAGCTTGAGTTGGCGAAGAAATGGGATCGGTTGCTTAAGATACCTAGAAAAGCGGAAACTGGCGGTAAGGGAACTGATGAAGCTCCCATGGAAAATTTTGTGCCCTTCATGGAAGTCTTCACTCATTATTGCCCACCCGACACATACCAAAATATACTAGATGTGGGAGCTGGCTGTGGAAGTGAAACAAAAGTTCTCTTGGATAGGGGTTACAAAGTAGTCGGTATCACTTTTGGAGAAGACAACATCAGATACGCCAAGGAGAAGTATGGGATAGCCTTGTTGGAGATGGATATGCACAACTTGGAATTCCCAGACAACTTCTTTGACGGAGTCTTTATGATTCAGACGTTTGAACACGCTTTTTCACCCTGGCTCTTCATTATCGAGTTAAGAAGGGTTTTGAGGGATGGCGGGCGAGTTTTCTTGGACACTGTTAACCCCGATGATGAAGAGATGCTTAAGACTATTTGGCATACTAACGTTTTGTATCCAAAACAGATTAGGGCTCTCTTTTGGAAGGCTGGCTTTAAAGAAGTAACTAGTGGGTTTCATGAAAACCGCTTAGTTCTTGTCTTCGAGAAACTGCCCGACGACCAATTTGAGACGTGTGTCTACATTAAACAGATTTTGGAGAAGGATTAGATGTCGGATGATGGAATCGATTGGGATGCAGAAGCAAGACGGGCGCTATCCGACCAGCCTATTCCATCTGATGAGCATGCGGTTAAGTGGTATAGAGACAATTTCTCGCTGCCCAAGGAAGGATTACTTCTAGATTTTGGGTGTTCACTTGGCAAGTGGATTTCGCTATGGTGGAATCTGGGGTATACTCCAGTTGGAATCGACCAAAGTATTTTCGCTTTAAAGTTGGCTAAGGAGAAACATCCGGAAACAGAGTTTATCAGGTGTATGGGTCAAAATCTACCTTTCAAGGATGAGGTCTTCGATGTTGTGGTTTCTGTGGCCGTCTTTCAGCATAACAGAAATATGACTAAACGAAGGTTTCTTCAAGAAATAAGGCTGGTTCTGAAATCAAACGGGTATCTTCTTTTCACGGAATCCACTGAAAGGGGCGTCGACGAGAATTGGACGAATGATAGGTATTTCTCGAGAGAAGGATGGGTCAAGTTTGTGTTGGCGCAGGGTTTTAGGCAAGTAACTTATGTGGAACCTGCTCCCTGGTATTTGTTCTCGAGGCATTTTGAAAGTATGGAAAATCACCTTGAAAAAATCACTCGAGGGTAAATAATGAGGATAGGGTGGGTTAGTGCACCGGCTTATGCGCATACGGGGTATGGAAGAATAACTAATGATATTCTTTCAAGGTTAATTGAGAAGTATGAAGTTTTCAATGTTGGTGGTGGCAGCGAGGCCATATGGGGTGGTAAGCTTAACATAGCTACGGAGTCGGGTAAACAGTTTACTGTGCTGCCAACTTTTGGGAAGCTGGGTGGCGCCGACGTCGTTCCACACTACACACGCCGTTATAACTTTGATCTTGTGATTACTTTGTGGGACAGCTTTGTTGTCGGCTACGCAGATGTTGTGGGCGTGCCCGTTATCCATTATTTTCCTATAGATGCTCCCTTCACAAGACAGATGTATAAGTATGTGGCTCCAGCCTACAAGCTCATCGCCTATAGCAAATTTGGGTATCGCGAGCTGCTAAAATGGTTTCCACCTTCAAAAGTGAGCTATATTCCCCACGGGATAAACACAAAAATGTTTAAGCCCTATGATGAGGAATCAAGAAGAAACGTGAGAGAGAGGATCCATCCTAAACCAGTTCCAGAAGACGCGTTCTTAATCATAAATGTTGGCGCTAATGTGGGTGAAAGGAAGCAACTTCCAAACCTTCTTCTTATCTTCCGTGAGTTCCTTAAAACACATCCAGACAGCTACTTGTATCTCTACACTAACATTGGAGCACAGTATCCTCAGGGCTATGACCTAGCGCCCTTCGCAGATGAGTTAGGTATTCTTGATCACATCCGTTATCCTGACTTCACCCCAATTTTAGATCCGGTGGAGGATGAAGAGTTGGCTAAATTATACTCAGCGGCAGACTTGTTCGTGACTACGACACTTGGTGAGGGTTTCGGGATGGGCATTTTAGAGTCTATGGCGTGTGGAACACCTGTTATTGGACCGCATTGTAGCACCATACCCGAACTTGTCGGAAGACACGGATGGGTTGTTCCTATCTTAAGTGATTACGTCTTCATCCCAGTTTGGATTCCGACACAACAAATTTACCCCGTGGTTGGGATGAGCAGTGTTCTGGAAGCCATGGAGGATGCCTATGATTCACCTGAGAAAAGAATGCGATTTGGAAGGGAATCAAGGGAATTTGCTCTTAACTACGATTGGTCTCAGATAATGCCTGCTTGGTTCAAATTTTTGGACAGGGTAGAGGAAGAACTAGACCTCTTGGGTAAACTAAGATAGAAAAAAAGAGGGATATGAGGTAGCTTAGAAGCCGATTGTTATGACTTCTCCACCGACTGTGGTGGCTCCGCCTGCGTAGACAGTCACTCCGACTATGTTGCCGACGATTTTTTGGTCTCGAGGGGCGTCGATCCTTTGAGCTCCGCTGGTTGTTATGTTGTATTGTAGGACATACTCGACTGTTCTCAGGTCTGTTACTGTGGCAGTTAGTGCCGCGTTTCCGGCGGCGGCTATAACTACTCCTGTTATGGCAGTTCTCGCGATTATTCTGCCGTCTGGTAGTGTTGCGACTATCATGTGTCAGCCTCCTTAAGTTGTCAGGACCACGTTATAGGTTGTTCCTGGTAGTGTGGCTGTGTCATGCAGTCTCAAGACGTCTTCTGGAATGAAGCTTGCTCCGAGTAGGTATGGCCAGTCTAGGGCCGAGGCTAGCACTCCAAGTTGGTCGCCTACCATTACTTTGCCGAGAAGTGTTGCGTTCTTTTTGAAGATGAAGGATACATCAAGCTCTTTGAATCGGAAGTCAGACCACCACTGTGGTTCCTTCACTATGATGACGGGTTTGGGTTTGCCATCTACGGTGAACTGGTGAGACTCGATCTTAGGAGTTGCATGTAGGGTGCCAATAGCTACTATTGTGTGGACAGCATTCTCTCCGATTCTTATGGCGTTACCTGAGGTCCCACCCATCAATGTTGTGCCACTGTGAATCCAGTTTTGAGCTGCGCCTGCCGTGAAGGCGCTGACACTGTCCCAGTCGTCGCCGATGCCGAAGAAGCCGGCTCTGGGCTTGACCATGCCGAATTTTCCTGCTTCTGGACGTTCTCCATCGAAGCGTTTATCCATTTGTTCTGTGGCAATCATGGTGCCCATAAGGATCTCTTCTAGGTGGCGCATGTAGAGGTCTATAACCTCTCGCTGTTTCAGCCCTAGAACGAATTGTCGTTCAAAGCTGCGCCCAAACTTGTCTAACTCGTTGTCGTTTAGCGGTTCATAAGTGTATCCCAGGGTTTTGAGTGCATCTTCAGCAGCCAAGCTAGCGGTCTTTAAGGAGTCCATAGAGATAGGCATTTTAATCTCTCCGAATCTCTTCTTGGAGAATAAGCTTTAAGAACTTATGCCAGATACACTTAGTTTGAATTCAGAAATGAAAACCGAAAAGGATGATTTAATCTACATTCGTTGTTCAAAAGCTACAGGTAAAAGATTTAGGAGGTTTGTCTTGGAGTCTGATGCTGAAAATTACGAAGGGGCTTTAGTGATACTCCTAGATCGTGGAGAACATCGTCGGATCGCTGTTGAACCTGCTGGAAAACCGTGAGTCTATTCTACGGCTATTCTGCCTCTCTGAAACTTTATGCCGGAGTCCTTCTCAACTGATATTGCTGGGCTCTCTGAAGCCAGCATCGTGGCGAGTCCACCGGCGCGTAGTTTTGCCACGCGGGCTTTGGCTGTGGCGATTACGCCTTTCTCTTTGAGTTCGGTAATTAGTGGACCTTTTAGAACATCAGCTGGACTTGAAAGCAGGGAGCCAGATGATCTTCCACCGCGTATCTCTTCGATTCTGGTTTTGACACGGTTTCTAAACTCTTCAGCTTTTGATTTTACAGTCTCAATCATGGACACTTTGGGTCACCTTACCCTTTTAACCCCACCATCGCCTTGTGATGTCGGCTTGTCTGTTGACGAAGCTGACGGCGCCGTCTCCAGCATGCTCAACCAGGTAGGTTATGGCCTTGACTGGCTGAAGGGAGATCAGTTTCTCAGCGCTTCCCCACAGGGTTTCTGCGGGTTTGGTTATAAGGTCGGGCACTGCGTTGATGCGTTCTCTCACGTTCGTCTTAACTTTGGTTAACACTTCGGGCATACAGACACCTTGAGTTATTTGATATGCCATTCTACTTAAAAAAGTTGCTATGTGAAACTTGGTTTTTTTCCAGCACTCAGCAAACTCTTTTATACTTTTTGAGTTTAAGTTGTGTTCTGGTGAGAAAACTCTTGGGTGGCTGTGTAATTACTTTCACAGTCCGCTATAAGGATGGAAGCCTTGCCACCATGAATCTTGTAGAAGTCTTTGAGGTCGTGCGGGTCATGTGGTGGGAGACAGATAGATTCGTTACATCTAAGGGGACAGGGGTAACTGGGATAGTCTCATTTGACCTGGACAAAGGCAAAAAATACCACTTTGTTTTCAGCGCTCCTGGGAAGAAGGCACATTACTGGAGAACTCTGGACTATTGCCCGATCTACATGGGTATGAAATATCCATACTAAGAACACTCAACCAACGGGGAGTTCCAACAGTTTAATACGGGTTTTTCCGATGGCTATCCAGTATACTGTGGTTTCGCCGTAGCTTTGCCACTCAAACCCGGTTTTGGAGACATTTCTAACATGGACTGGAGTGGCAATAATTCCGCTTGGCAAACCCCATGAATCATACAAGTCTGCGAGGACTGCATTGACCCTGCTTATTATTTTGTCAACCTGACTTGAGTTGGTGATGTTGATATTATCGACTAGAGAGGATAATCGATCGTTTATCTTGTCCACCTGCTTGGATAAGGCCGTGTTAACCTTTGTTCGTAGGTCTCCGAGACTCGAGTTTAGTTTATCCATTTGACTTGACATCGCAGTGTTTATTTTACCCGTCTGGTCACTGATTGCTTGGTTTACAGCGTCCCGAACTTTGTCCACCTGAGGTTGAACAAGAACTGTATACATCCAGTGGATCCATGTTCCCGTGATGTAGCCTATACCCCAAGTCACGGAGCAGATGCCATCCCTCATCCAATTGAAAAATCCCCAGTCTCCCAATCTTTTCTTGCATTCACTGTTATAAGCGTCACCAATTTTTCTACCCACTTCATCGGCTGTTCCAATCCCAATTCGAGGAATCTCAAATTTTGCTATCTTCTCCGCAAGCACTTTCTCCGTTGCAGCCACCACTTCAACAGAGATTTTTTCGGGTGCAGTAACCCTCGCTGTGGTTACTTTGTCAACCACTCTCGTTATCAACTTACCAGTTCTGGCTAACGCGATGATGACGACACTCGGATCGGTTATAAATCCAACCTCGAAGGAAACCCCATACCATGTTCCCTTCACAGGACCGTATGCTCTTCCCCATTGAACCCTGCTGAAGAGGTCTTGAACAGGCAACCAGTTTCACCAAAACTTAATTAAATGCTCATAATAATTTAAGATTAGGGGTAACCTATGCCGATTTTAAAAGAACTGCGAGAACGAAGGCCATTAGTGGACATGTTAGAGAAGAAGCCTGTGGTATCATTTCTTGAGAGAAGACTTTCAAGACTGTCCCCTCGAGAAGTGGTTACACCATCAACACCAGTGGTTAATGTGCCACCCCAAAATTTGGCGCTTCCACCGCCCGGCGTTTGCGTGTCCTGTGAGTCCTCGAGACGTAGAGTTGCGGTTAGATAAGCAGGGGAAACACGTAGAGAAACATCATCAAAGCGAAATCTAGATAGAAAAGTTTCCACATCAGGCTGCCCTGTCCTTTAAGACTGGGGTTTTTGTATAGTATGGCTGCCATGATAGTGCTTAGTGGTATGGTTAGAAGAACCAAGCTACTTCCAGCCAAAGAAAATACAACGTAGGGGAGAGCTAAGAAGACTGTGACTATTGCTGACGCTTTTTCCTTGCCGTAGACCGTGCAGAAGTTCCGCACACCAAATTCTTTGTCGACTTCACAATCGTCGTAATCTTTGAATGTGTTGGCTCCAAACACATAGACCCCTAGTGCTAAGGCTGGAACTAAAATTCTGTAATCTAGGGGGCTGGCAAAGGCAGAGTAAGCTGTTATTATGCCCAAGGCACCACGAGGCGTAGCTATCGCAAAGTTACTCCAAAATAACCTTCCTTTCAAGCGTAGAGGTGGGCTGTTATACATCCAAGAAAAAACCAAGATTATTGATAGCACGATTCCATAGAAGGGTGGAAAGAAGAACCAAGCCAAGCCCAGCGTTGTTATCATTAAGACTGTGACTATGCTTAAAGCTTCATCTGTGCTGACTTCACCCGACGCGATTGGACGATTTTTCTTGTGCGGGGTGACTCTGTCAAGCTCCATGTCATGAACCTGATTCATAATGTTGGAAATTGCGTTTGCACAGGCGAGGATAAAACCGTTGAGAAGGGCTAAGAAAAAAATTTCTACGGTGAAGGGAATGTCGCTAATTCTAATGCCCATTAAGGCGAAGAGGAAACCACCGCATAGAGGAGGTAGCAGTGTTCCTGGTCTTAGAAGCTTAAAGTATGGCTTCATTTTTTAACACATTTCTACTTGTGTTCCTCGATATATCTCTTGAACCAACTCCAGCGGATTTGACCCCAACCGCGCTCATTATTTTTGGTATTGCCATACGCTTCACAGATTTTAAGAACCAAGTCCATTGTCAATGGTATCTCAGGAAGTTCTTTTTTAAAGAGCTGAACGGCGAGAGCCAAGAGCCCAGATACATGGGGTGTCGCCATACTTGTTCCTGAAATGGCTGTGAATCCGTTTCCTAGATAATCTGAAACGTAGTCGAGGTATGTATCCACTGTGATGCCGGACCAGATGTTGACACCTGGAGCTACAACATCTGGTTTAGTTCTCATGTCAGGTGTTGGACCTCGACTACTGAAGTTAGCTATGGCGCCGTTCATGCCGATGGCTCCAACTGCTAACACGTTTGGTAAGCTTCCTGGAGCAGAGGTCGTGTTGGAGTCTGGACCTTCGTTGCCTATAGCGGCGCAGGTGATTATTTTGTCTTTTATTTCTTGGAAGACGGGAAAGAAGGGATCTTCCGCAGGTTCTTTTGTCGGTGGGCCACCGAGGCTGAGGTTTATGATTTGGGCACCCCATTCTGTAGCATAAGCGATACCTCTGATAACATCTGATGTGTTGCCCACGCCTACAGGTCCTCTCAAAACCTTAATTCCTATACCGGTTGCTTTTGGAGCTATGCCATGGGCTTTCAGGAGGAATATACGATTGACAAATTCGGCCCCTATTGCCGTGGTGCTTACGTGTCCACCATGTCCATTTTTATCACTTACTTCTTCTATGAGAGTGTGTCCGGTTACCCTTCCTCGTAGTTGAACGTGGCTCCGATACCTGGAACTCGAGTCAGTGTCCACTATGGCTACCTTGACATCTTGTCCTTCATAACCGTCGACAGCTGCCTTGTCAGCTTCCAGAAGCTTTCTTGATTCACTCGTTGGCGTCCATTCTGGTTTACGAACTGTTACCGCTCTCCGAGCTCCCATTTCAGCCATCTTCACCATCAAGTGTTTAATAGGTTCAAAAGTTACATCGGCGCCTTTCATCTCAGGAATTCGGACTTCACGGTCCAAGTATATAGTTTCAACATAGTTCAGTTGTTTTACTTCATCGATAACTTCATTGGGTAAAACAGCAGCCAGCATGTTGAAACGCGGAATTGATAAACCATGAAGCTTGAAGTCTGTAAGAAGTAGGCTTTTTATTTCGGTGAGAAAGTCTTTTTGAATTTTGATTAAAATGGGAGTAGCTACACTCCCTCTCATGGACTGCTCTAGCTGGCGAGTTAGCTTCGTCTTCGACGCCTCCCCGATAGAACCTTGTCAACACGTGTCTGGATTCTTCGCCGTAAGGGGCGTGGCACAGCCTCTCTAGCTGTTTCTTTCATTTCAGTAATGGTTTCTCTCGCCTCACCGGTTATCGCTTGAACATCAGATTTAACCTGCTCAATCGCTTCTCTCAGTTTACCTTTCTTTTCCATATCATCCCACATATTTTAAATAGGCTTGAAAACTCTTAATAGTTTTGGTGTTATTATGCCAGAAAGGACGAAGGAAGAGCTTTCCGAAGAGATCAACAAGCTGCTTGGAACTACAATAGATTTCGCTAAATTGTCAAGGGGTGATCTTGCCGATTTACATGCTGCACTCGTCAAGTTTAAGGAGACATCTGAGTTTCCTCTTCCACTCTTGGATAGACCACTCGGTGAAGTCCTAGATAAGAAACTGTTCAATAAGCCATTGAGAGAAACGACTCTAGCCGAGATACTTGGGCTGCCAAAAGAGAGGAAAGGCTTTTTAGGATTAGGCATCTTAGGTAGAATCTTAAGAAGAGTTGAGGAGCCGGAAAAAAGTGAGTGAATTTCTTGAGTCTTGGGGTATTGTGTTTGAGGGTCCTGTGAGGAAGACTGTTAGAAACAAGTTGGCCGACATCCTAGATGTGCCTGGCACTCAGTTTCCCCTGTTAACCTGGTTGAGGAAACGTTTTGAGCGCTGGCGAGCCTAGACACGCGGATGGCTGACAGTTCCCCAAAGCCAACGATTCATAAGCACGAAATAGATGATTCCGAAGAGCATTAGTATTATTGCTTCTAGCCAAGGTAAAACCAATGGGATTGGAGTGTAGATAGTTAAAATTTCCATGACACTCATGTTACGGAGTTCTTTGGAACGCACATATCGTCGCGGAATTATCAATTTTACGAGGTTGACACTAACTAAGATCACCATGACTCCTAGCCAAATTGCTCTTGAAATGTCGAGTTGCTCGAGTAGAATTAATGTGCCCAGAATAGGAACATTTAGGATTTTAATGACCAGTCCGTAGATGAGAGCATGCCCCGGTTGGAACCAGACTTCGAGGACTCTTGCCCCCATTTTGATTAGGATGTTACTTCTCTCCTTCAATTCGAGTTCCTTTAAGTGCCCAGACCATGATATTTGGAAGAGAATCGTCATGAAAATGTAGGCTAGGAATAACCAGCCGAGTTTATCTAATGCGCTGTGACTTAGGAACCAGCCCCAAGCACCCATGGCTGTGAAGCATATTGATATTGGTAGGAAACTCAGCAAGGATTCCTTGGATAAACCTGAATTGTAGGCGCTACCGAAAACAAACCATAGGAAGAAAGAGATCGTAGCCATGGTTGGATTAGGAGATATGGCGAGGGTTACTAAAACTACGAGCAGTGCGGAGACACACAAACCCCAGTGTATGACGTTGTGTGCGGCTGTCAGGCTGATTCCACCAGATGCAAGAGGATGATGGCTTTTACTTGGGTCTTTAAGGTCATAGCCCATGGCTGTGTCCATAAGGCTATTCCATCCGAACGAAACCCAATGAATGAAGAGAGCGAGGAGAGCAATTGCCAGTGTTTTCAACGTAAAGAGGGAAGCGTTTGTTAAGTAGGGAACTAGTATTAGTAGAATCGTTGCGGGCGCAGTTTGGGCCCGGAAAAACTGCAGGTAGGCTTTCAGTGTCATTCTTCACCCTCGGGTTCTTGAGGCTCTTCCTCTTTTTCTTCTTCGCCCTCTTCCTTTTCTTCAGCCATGTTTTCACCTCCGATGGTTAAAGTTTTTAATCTCTTTGGGCTAATTAAGTCTTGGGATAAGTTATGGCTGATGCTGAGCCTTGGAGAAAATGGATTGCTGTGGCAGACACCTTGGTTTTGCAGAGCTATTACAGGGTGCTTTCCTTTGTTTCGTTTCACGCACCGATTGATGAAGCTATTCAAGCCGTGAAATATTTGGCTGAGACTAAGAGAGGTGGCACAGTTTACAACGTGGTTCCAGATCGTGTTTACCGTTGGGATGGCGTTGAGGTCTACCCTGGAATCAAAATAAACCTGTGGATATGGGGCTCTCCGATCCGGAGGAAGAACACGGTTTATGGGCGTGTGGGTTGGTGGACGCTCACTTTGTTTACGGAGGCTCTGAGGGCTAGAGTTAAAAGGTTAA